>JABUBP010000281.1_pt1 | contig 13398 bp, 28 predicted proteins | sample 7240331 | NCBI WGS metagenome assembly JABUBP01 (sample SAMN07256347, study PRJNA390944) | subsurface metagenome | isolation source: Methane hydrate marine sediment | place: Pacific Ocean: Eastern North Pacific, ODP site 1244 | collected 2002 | reverse complement strand
TGCTCAAGTACTTTGGTCGAACAATGAAATAACAGAGAAAAAGACCCAGCTGTAACTTCCTATCCATATATGTGCATATATCAATATACAATATGGTAGTAAAAAGCCATTCGAATATTATATAATGTTATAATGATATAATGTTATCATTATACAATTATAGAATGGGTTTGTTTGTAGAATATAGGAAAAGGTATATATGGTGTAGAAATTTGACTATATTGTAATTTTTCTTTTTATGTTTGCAGGTATGTTTTTACTTAATTCAATTTTTTCACACTTGTGGAAACAAGCAAATTCATTCAGGGCTCCGGCTTTGCCCTCAGGCAATTTAGGATTAATTAATAATTTTTTTTTAAAAAAGATTTCGTGCCTGGCAAGGATTTATTTGTATTACTTTATCTCCTTCCAAACCAAAGTTTTAGAAATTCTCTCTCACGTCTTGGTTTTAATGCGGGTCTTAATTTATAATCAGATGGACGTGTAGCATGCCAGGAAAGTGTATCGCGGATAGTGTCAGCCAAAGGTCTAAAATTTAAACCGGCACCAATCGCTTTTTTACAGTTCACCTGATTTATTCCTGCCCATTCTTTTGGCACCCACACCGGCATATTGATTTCATTCTCTATGATGAATTTTTCACTAACCCAGGCAAATTTGGCTTTACTTCCAATGATTTTGTTACACTCTTCTAAAAATTGTTGCGTTGTAAGCATATAATCTGGACCTGTAGTATCGTATATACCTGTTTGTCTTATATCAACCATAATCAGAATAAATTCTACAAGATCACGGACATCAATAAACTGAATCTGCTGAAGTCGGGGAGAGGGAACTATAACTTCGCCTCCTGAATTTATTCGAACAGGCCAATATGTGAATCGGTCAGACGGGTCATATGGTCCTACAATCAATCCAGGACGAAGCACAAGTATTCTGCCAGGCATAGCTTGTTCAGCTGCTTTTTCACAGAGTACCTTGAGTGGACCATAGGTCTCATTTGTTACTTGCTCTACTGTTTCATCCTCAATAGTAGCAAGCAAAGAATTTTCATCTATGCCAGGTTTGCTGAAATCTGCATAGGCACTGATACTTGAAATAAAGGTATAGTGCTCTACAGCATCAGCAAGTAGTTCAACAGATTTTTTCACGATACGCGGCACATAGCCGCACGTATCAACCACAACATCCCATTTTCGACCTTGTAATGGCTTAAGATCACTATCCCGGTCACCCGTTAAGAATTCTACCTCAGGAAACAACTCAGGATTAGATTTTCCACGATTGAAAAGTGTTATCTCATGACCTTTTGCCAGGGCAATTTCTACAAGACTACGACCGAGAAATCTCGTGCCACCAAGAATTAATATCTTCATTTTTCAAGTATAGTTAAGACATCATCACTGTCAAGGAAAAATACGTATAGGAGATTGCTTCGCTGGCGCTCGCAATGACGGTCTGCAGTAAGATTGCTTCGTTCTGCCTTCTCTTTATTTTAACAGAAAAGTCTGCAACCAACTTTCCACTTTTGTACAAAAGTGGAATATCTATGTTTAGGATAGTATTAATGATTTTATCCTCTGCAATTCTTCTTCGGCATCGCGAATGAGTTGATTAATAATTTCTTTAATCGGTTTTATATCTTGTATGAGGCCCACGCTTTGACCTGCCATTAAAGAACCGTGCTCAATTTTTCCCTCAATAACCGCTTTTCTCAAAGAACCCATCCAGAATTTTTCAACTTCATATTGTGCTTTTTCTTTTGTAATTTTTCCATCATTCAACTGTTCTAAGAGTTTTAGTTGCAACTTTCCAAAATCCTGCATTGCTTTATTCTTAATTGCACGAACTGCTACAACAGGCAATCTTGAGTCATATCGAGGTGTTGCAATTGCCTCTCTTGCCCGTGCTTTCATAAAAGCGTTTTTAAAATTAGGGTGGGCTGTGCATTCTTTACTCATAACAAACAGAGTCCCAAATTGACAACCATAAGCGCCCATTATTAAAAGATGCGCCATTATCTTGCCTGTTGCCAATCCACCAGCCACAAATATAGGGAAATCCCGTATCTGAAATAGTACCTGTTGCAAAAGAATAATAAGTGATACATAACCGATATGTCCACCTGCCTCACTTCCTTCAAGAATAAGTGCATCAACACCGTATTCAATTTGCCTTTGTGCAATCGATTTTGTGGATGCAAAGGAAATTGTTTTCTTCCCGGCTTTTTTCATAAGCTGAATGTCTTGCTTTTTAGGAAAACTACCGGCAAAAACTACAAAAGGAACATCTTTTCTTAATACTACGTTATATTGTTCCCGGTAATTTGGTGCAATAGTTATTAGATTTACTCCAAAAGCGTGTTTTAGATCACTTATGCATTTATCAACTTCCTTTGCAAAAAGATCAGGAGGCATATTTCCACCCGCTAAAACAGGAAATGCGCCATTATCACCTACTGCTTTTACCAATTTATGATCACTTATCCAGGTCATACCACCCGATATAATCGGGTATTTCACACCAAGAAATTCCTTTCCTTTTTTCCAGATCTTATCAAGCATATTCATTTAACTTCTCCAAGAAGCTCTCTTGCTATTTCAATTTTGTTTTTTTCGACCATTAAGCGCACAGGTTTATTGTGTGTAGGAAAAATTTTTCCTAAAGGTTTCCCAGTAAAATAGTATTTGATTTTAGCACTATCCAAAATAGATTTGATTACAACAATTTCAGTTGTACTGAAGGTAGTGAGTAATTCAATAAAATCTTCCTGTTTATTCATTGTTATAACCATAAAGATTGTAATTAAAACATGCGAACTGTCAAGGGACGTAAATGACATTTCCTTTTTGTCATTACGAGCACGCGTACAGCGGGCGTGGTAATCTCGGATTGAGATTGCTTCGTCATCCGCCATACAGTACGGCGGATTTCTCGCAAAGACAATTATTTTTGTCTCCGTTTCTCCTTGTCACCGTGTCTCCATTTCTCAAAAACAGGGGAGACGTAGATATTAGAAACGTAAAATCCTAAAATATCTGAGTTTGTGCCGCGTAAAATATACGGATCCATCACCATCCCAACAGCCCCTAATAAAATGGCGTATGTATTGGGATGATATTTGGGGGAATTTAATGTCGAGACTTTTGGCTGGTTTTAACCCCAGTCTCACCAAATCAGGATAAATTGCAGAGCAAGCAAGACTAAAATAGTATACAGCACCACATACCCTTTCGCCGTAGACCCTTCTCTTTCGGTAGTGTATTTTCGCATCACAATCTATTAGTACCAGAACCTTACCAACTAATTCTCGTTCCTTTTGTGCAAGGCTAATAATTGGAGTTCTTCTTGTTACTTTCTTGCCGTGGTGAATGCTCATGCTTAAACAACCATCAGTGTATAGTATCCCTAATACATAAGCCATTTCCTGAGACCAGGAAGCATAGAATTTTTCATTATATTCGGTCTTTTGATAAACAACCAATTGAATATGTCCATCATCTTGAAGTCTATTAATAATGATTTTGCTCTGCCTTAATGCCATTTTTCTTGCTGAACGCAGACTCCTTCGTGGGATTTCATATTCGAGCATCTTCTTATATACGAACTGCCTTGAGCAACTGCATTCCTTTGCAATATCACTCAGCGATTTGTTTTCTTTGAAATATTGATCAACTATATATTTTTTGGTGAGTTTTCTTGCAGCAATGCCACGTTGTCTTTCCTTTTTCTTATGTCTGCCTTCAATATCTTTGTGATAGCATTTTACACAAAGACCACGTGATAGATGTTTTTCTTCAGTTGTACCACACTTTACGCACTTATTATATTTACGAGACCACATAGTTAAATTATAGTTAAAAGTTTTTTACAGTCAAGTAATACTAAAGGGTAGAGGATGATAATTTAATTATAATACATTGAGCATATTTACTATTTGCTTCCCTTTTTCTCTAGGTTAGCATATTATCTATTATCAGAAGTAAATAGTAAAAACAAAAACACTGCTAACCCCCTTAATTATGCAGTGTTCATGCCTCTCGGTATGCGTCAATTTAATTCTGGCGTATGCCGGGGGGCTTTTTTTACAAGGAGGCTATAATGAAGATAACATCACCGAGAGCATATATGCTTGGAATGAATTGTGCTGCTTTGTGTGATTCAGATCCTAAAAATCCGCAAGCAATTAATCCATATCTAAAAAATAGTTCAGAATGGAAAGACTGGAATTATGGATGGAATAATTGGGAAGGAGGTAATGATGAAGAATCTACTAAACCACAAAGCCATTAAAGAATTGGCAAAAGAAAATGGCAAGCGTGTTAGTGCTGACTTTTTTGCTTGCCTGGAACGGTTTGTTGAAAAGAAAATTGTCAAAGCCTGTAATATCTGGAATGGACAGAAAAAGACTCTTGACGCATCCGTAGCGGGATTTGTCGGGATTAAATAGGAGGCAAAAAATGACAGAAAAAGAATTCCGAGAATTAGATAGGGGCGATATTATCAAGCATATAACTGATTATCACCTCTTTGTTGTAGATGCAAATTATGGGGGACGTGTAACGGCAGTTGCTACAGTTGATATGACAAATCCAAGTGAGTGGGCAATAGTTAAAAAGTGTAATAGGGGGCTGTAATGAAAGTCGAAATAACCACAAATAATTATTATGCCATTATTGAAATTGTAACTGATAAAGGTCGTTTTCTCATCAGGAATTATGACAAAAAAATTACTGGCATAGAATACGTCCGAGAACAAGCCGCCGAATTGGCTCGTGTTCTTGGCTGTAAATATGAGGAGAAAGAGCTATGAGTATAACAGCAAAAGAAAAACCCAAAACACCGAAGTTTAAAATTAATGATTCAGTGATAATTAAAAATGGCGGGTATGGGATTGTATTAAGAATCCTGCCCCTCGATCTTTATAGAGTCGGATTCCCCGATGGTCATGCTTTTGTTTATACAGAAGATGAGCTTACGGCAGAAACAAAAAAAGATACTGTCATCGAAATTATGGCAATATTCAAAAATGATAGACTGAATCCTGTTAGCAGAATTGACCGCAGTTATGTCCGAGGTTGGCTTGAGTGTGAATACTACAGAGAAACCATAACCCTCGAACAGCGTGATGAATTATATCAAAAGATGGGCATAGAATAGGAGGTAATGATGAAGTTATATAAAATAACAATCCGCTATTGTGATGATAGACACGAGAATTTTCTTGTTGTAGCTAAAAATTGGATAGAGGCGAGTAATCTGGTAATGACAAAATGGCGAGAATGGAAATATTGGCATAATGCTTATGTTGAAGTTATTACATTAATAGCACAAGAAGGTCAATATGGCAAACCAAACATATTACTTATAGGAGGCAATGATGAATGATACTGTAATCTGTTCCAAGTGTGGTGAGTTATGTTGTGTTGATGGTGAATTCCCTAAATTTTTTGCATGGTGTGATATGTGTAATGATTATGCTTCTTGTGATATGGGTGAATACACGGAAAATTGGCTTGCCACAAAAACAGACGAAGCACACGAAAAAAATCGGAGGCTATGATGGCCATTCAAAAAATAGTACCTGAAGGACTATATGAAACAAAACAACAATGCCCTTATTGTCATCTATCAATTAATATTCAGGGGTTATGGATGGAGACAGGTCATGATGACCAGCATAAAAAGTATTGTATTCTGGTCTGTCATAACTGCGGATATATCAGGCAATCAAAATTAGAAGGAGGCAAAAATGAATAAGAAGAAAAAAACACTCATTAAAATTGAAGGCACGACTCCTGCAGCATTAATTCAATCCGCTGTTGCTGGAGGTGCTGATCTTGAGAAATTGGAAAAATTGCTTGACTTACAATTAAAATGGGAAGCTAATGAAGCGAAAAAAGCCTATGTTATCGCAATGGCTGCTTTCCAGGCTGATCCACCAAAGATAGAAAAAGATAGACATGTCAAATTTGAAACAGCAAAAGGAATAGTCGAATATGATCACGCTACACTTGCGAATGTAACCAGTAAGATTAATAATGCCCTCAGTAAACATGGACTATCGGCTGGTTGGAAAACTTCACAAGACGAAACAAGAATATCTGTAACCTGTAAAATAACTCATATTATGGGTCATAGTGAAGAGACTACGTTGAAATCTGCATCTGATTTGACTGGTGGAAAAAATGCTATTCAAGCAATCGGTTCAGCTATCAGTTATTTACAACGCTACACTTTACTTTCACTTACCGGGCTTGCGACTTTTGATATGGATGATGATGGCAAAGATTCTGAGCAGATAGAACAGAAAAAAGGCAAGGCTGATAATGAAAAATCTAAACCACCTAAAGAAAAACCAGCGTCTCCCCCATCCTCAGTAGATCCATCAATAAAGCAAATGGACATGATAGAGAAAATTCTTAAATCGCATCTACTTCTTGAATTTGAACAGTATAGATTACAGAAACATATTAATAAAGGTATGACAAAAGAAGCGGCAAATAAATATATTAATTGGTGGATCGGTGATAAGTCATTAGAACATAAAAAACGACAGGATATGGAGAAAGCGGATAAGAAAAATAATACTGAAACACTTAAGAAATATCTTGGTAAAACAGAAAATCATCGTGCCGAAAAATATCCTAATGATTACAAAGAATTTCTTGAAACAATCGAAAAGAAAGGAGACTAAAATGCCACATCCTAAAGGCGGTTATAAATTACAAGATGGAACAAAAGTCCCAGGCACGACTACCATCATTGGTAGATTCAAAGAATCAGGTGGTCTGTTATACTGGGCTTGTGAACAGGGCAAGGCAATTGAACGTGGAGAAATAAATAAACTGTATGACAAACGAGACGAGGCTGCTGACGCTGGGACACTTGCTCATTTGTTAGTAGAAAATCATAACAAGGGATTACCTGAACTTGATTTATCTGGAAATTCTGACGAGATAATAAAACTCGCTACACAAGGATTCGAAAATTATCTATTATGGAAATCGAACAGTAAAATTGAGATAGTCGAACAGGAAATGGAGTTGGTAAGCGAAGAATTTAGATTTGGTGGTTGTCCTGATGCCATAGGACTTGATGCTGAAAAGAGATATTGCTTACCTGACTGGAAAACCAGCAATGGAGTTTATGTAGATTACTTGATTCAACTTGCAGCTTATAAGCATTTATGGGAAGTCAATAATCCAAAGAAACTGCTTACAGGTGGATTCCATCTATGCCGATTCTCAAAAGAAAATGCAGACTTCGCTCACCATTACTGGTCTGAACTTGACGATGCCTGGACCCAATTCAAATTACTCAGACAGGCATACGACATTGATAAGAAACTTAAAAAGAGATTGTGAATATTATGGGGTCGGCTGTGGCGTTCTGGCGTCTCGCTAACTACCAGATGAGTAGGGGTATCACTACAATATATTCATGTAGAATCCTGAACTCTACCAGCCGACTCCGTTATTACAAGGAGACAAGAAATGACAAATGATAGTAAAGAATTAATACCGATTCAATCAAAAGAATTGGTCAAAGAAGCATTAGATTTCTGTCAGTCAATTGCTGAGATAGTAATTATGACTGAAGATGAATATGTCAATAATTGTGAAGTAACTAAAAAGGTAACCAATTATTCAAAAGATATTGATAAAAAGCGCAAGGAATTACTTGAACCATTAAAAAAACAAAAAGCCATTATTAATGATTATTTTAATGGTGTGCTGAATCCGATAGAAAATCTACGTGAAAAACTGCGTAATTCACTTACGGATTATACCGAAAAGCAAAAGCAGAAAAGACTTGAGGTTAAACGCAGAGCTGACGCAGAAGCCGAAAAGGAACGTCAAAGACTTGCTGCACAGGCGAAAAGAGATAAGGAAAAGGCTCGGAAGGCTGCCGAAGAAGGCAAGACGAAGAAAGCCGAAGCGTTCCAAGAACGGTCTGCTGTCAGACAAGAGATGGCTGAAAAGGTTAAGCCAGTAGAAATTCCCAAAGAAGTACCAAAGGTTGCGGGTATTAGTTACCGCACTGATTGGTCAGCTAAGGTTGTAGACATAGAAAAATTCATTGCTTACTGCCTGCAATATAAGAAATTCGAGTATTTAGAAATCAATATGAGTCTACTTAATAAGCACGCTACAGATTTTAAAGATACAATTAAATTACCAGGCATAGAATTTTGCTCAACGCAAGTTCAGGTTACAAGATAATGCAAGGGGCGGGGGATCTCATTTTTATTCATTTTTACTCCGTCCCCTGCCCTATTATTATGGATGGCTGTTGTATAATAGTCAATACACCCAGCGCAGGGAGATTGTCGGTACAAACCCGACCAGCCATCCCATACTTATAAAAGGAGATTGAATGGCACGCAAACGAACCCTTGATATACACGAATTAGTTTTTGATCCTGAGCTTGTTAGAGCATTGAAAAGTAAGGGATTGATTTTTTATGAAGTGCTATGGGGTAACGCAGACGATTTTGGTGGCTTTGAAATGAATTATGAAAAGATTAAACTTTGGTGTGGCGCATTACCTATTACTATTACAGAAGTAAAGAAATATTTAAAAATCTTAACTGAACTCAGAAAAATTATTTTATATGAAACAGATGGCAAGAAGTGTGGTTGGCTTAAAAATCTTATGAAATGTCAACCACTCAAAAATCCATCACTACCTACCTTACCCCTACCCGAATGGATTACCTATGAAATTAAGAAATATCCATCAGGCAAAAAGTATGCTCAATATCAAATAATTACCAAGAAACTACCAGTAGCCTACCAGTACGCTACCAAGACTACAGAAACCATACCTAAAGAAACCATACTAAAGGAATTTTTAGAATATTTCAATTTAAAGACTGGTAAAAAACTTATCTTAACCGATGTCCGCCGCACACTTATCGAGCAACGTCTCAAAACTCATACTTTAGACCAATTAAAAATAGCTGTGGATAATTTCATATTAGACCCCTGGGAAGATCGCCATAAATATATAGATGTGGTTTACTGTATTGGTGTTCGCAGTAAAGTAGACAACCTTGAGAAATGGTTAAACTGGTCATTTGATAAAAAACCTGATCCAATAACCGTCTCCGCAGCCATCTCACTTATCCAACGCAATCAGACAACCTCTACGATGGAAGAGATATTAAACAGACTACCCGAAAAAGACCTATCCGAATTTATGATATTTGTCAATAAGGATAATTATTTGAAAGGCATATACCAGAGAGCCAAGAAGGAGAAGAAATGATTTGGTTAGGTAATGGGAAACTTAAATTAGAAAAAAATGAACCCTCAATGCGTTCATGTTGGAAATGTAATGTCTGCCATGAAAGATTAAAAAAAGTAAATTGGCTTCATAGGTGTTGGGAATGTGATAGGTGTTGGATATTTGATAAATTTTTAGATTCTTTTAAAAATGACGACGAGTTTGATAAATTCTTTAAAGATAAGGGAATGAAAATAGGTGATTCTACCACAAAAATAGATGCTGGATATCGAATAACAGTTATAACATTAAAACCAAAGGAGCAACCACGAAAAAAAGAGAAGGAATAAAATGCCCGAAGTGCGGATACGATAGATGGAAAACCAAAGTCAAGGGCAAGAAATGGCAATGTAGAAAATGTGGTTATATCAAGGAGGTAAAATGTACGAAATAGCAAAAATAAGGGAAAGATTAAGACAACATGGTGATATTGGTCATTTTAAAATGAAACAATATTATCCCTCTCCATCTTTTGAAATACAAGTTCTTGGATCTGGCATACTTATGAAAAAATTCCATAATCCTGAATATGTTGAACATTTTCTTTTAACTGACATGGAAGCGATATTTGTAGCTGGTATTATTGAACAATTGTTATTGAAGGAGGATTAAATGAAACGAATCTTTACGAAAATCGAAAATTACAAACCATATAAAGGATTTTATGATTTAAGGAAATTCGATTTGCCGAAAAAAATATTTAGAAAATTATGGTATATCCAAGACACTCTACATGCAATGAATGCGAATAAAAAATATTATAAAAGATGGCATATTGGACAATGGCAAAATGCACAACAAATAAGTTCAGCTTATCAGCAAATATTGTTTAGATATAAAAGATTGGAGGTTGTATGACAAGAAAAACAACCAAACAAAGAGTATGGCATATTTTACTTAGCGCCATGCACGACTTTATGGACGCCAGGCAAAAGACAGGATACATTGTAATCGAAGGGCAGACGATACCATGCCCTGATGGCTACGTGCCGAATTGGGTATTTACCTCGATTCCATTATGCGGTTCGATTTCAGGGACAAGATATTTACGAAAAGGTAAAGGATTCCTGCCTGAACAATATGGCGATCAGTATGACTTCCAGAAGAAAAAGATTGGGCATGTATGGCATTATCGGATTGTATCATTATTAAATCCATCTGATCCATTGGAGATTGAGGCATGGCACGACAAAACAACTCTGCCCCGGTGTGGTATGATAGAGATTAAATTATTTAAAGAAAAATCAAAACTCAAAATCAGATTTGCGGGGAATGGAGTATGAATACTTATTACTGGGCTATTCCCAGAAAGGCAGTAGATACAGAACCCGAAGTGTTGCTATACAAAAGGCAAATTATGGCGAATGGTGTAAATGAAAAAGAATTACGTATAAAAATCGTTAACGGGAAATACAGACTAATCCGTAAAGTTTACCACGACTACGTAATCAATTCGGGATACCATAATTTAAGTCAATGGATCACCAGACTGAAAAAAGACACAATAAAAGTTAAGGGCTGGTTGAAAGTGAAAAAGAGGAGTAAGAGATGTTTAAAATAATTCGCTGGTTCTGGGGTCTGGTTAAAAGTCTATTTAGACGTAAGCCAAAAAGAGACCACATTTTAGATACTGTTAGGTATTCTGCCTACATAAAACCAGACGACAAAACGACAAGACGGAAAAGAAAGTTGACCAGATTATCCAGAAAATTAAATAGAGGTAAAATTAAAAGCAAGACGCAAAGGAGGTTTAAATGACAATATTTATAACCGTTGCTATTATCATAATCTGTCTGATTGCATTTTACGTTTTTTGTATTAAGACAGGCGAAGAACATGATGAGCAGACTAATAGATATTATCGGTATAGCAAGAAATCAGATAATCCCAAAAGGGCAGTATGTCCTGAATGCAAAAAGGAAATGCCGAAAAATGTATACGGATTACCAAATGATGATTATTTACTACGACCACTAATCCATAGCACACGTGGTAATAAAAAATATCACGGAGTCTATTGCTGGTTTCATGGTGCGGTGTGGTTCGATTTGTGGAACAAGGAGGATTTGTGAATAAAGATAAAATAGCATTATGGGCAAAAAGAAATGAAGTTGCAGCGTTAGAAGGAAAGCATAATTATTCTGAAGGTTCACATCAATGTAGTTATTTTGCTGGTAAAGCTGCGGCATATTCAGAAGCATGGGCAATGTTGGTTTTTGATGGTGAATATACGCCTGAAGAATACAATAAGGCAAATGACGAATGGATAAAAAAACTTGAGGAGGGATTATGAAAATGTATATACTTATATTTATTCTTGTAATTGTATTTGGTATTGCAATAAATTGGAATGCTATACTAATAAACCAACGACCCACCCGCATCGAGACCATCGCTCTTATTGACTCAATTATTAAAGCCGACACACTGTCAATCTGGGATAAAGAAAAACAGGGAATAATGATAAGCACTTTTTATAAAATCTGTCAAATAATGATGGGTCATGCTCACCGTTGGGAATTAATACCCTATCTTAAAAAATTGGCAATATGGGAGGATATGCGGGAGGAAAGAGCACGGGATAAACACAAGGGAAAATGAAACGTCATATTAGATTATCCGATATTGAACCAACGGGTTATTGTTTGAATTGTGGGATTAAATTGTATGGCAAGAGACGTAAATATTGTTCAGAAAAATGTAAAATAAAATATTATGACCATAATTATTCTCATTCTTTTAGACGGCGAATTATCCGAGAAAGAAAACAATGTGAAAAATGCGGTAGCAAAAATAGATTGGAAGTCCATCATAAAAAACAGATTAGTAAAGGCGGTGAGTTATTCAACGATAACAATATAATACTTTTATGTAATGTATGCCATAAAAGAATTCATAAGATGGCTTGTCGACAGAGAAAAACAGAGACAAGTAATGGTAAAAGATAAATTTGAGGGGGATTAAATGATATTAAATAAAAGGGAAATTAAACAAGCTATTCTTGACATAAAAAATCTTCAAACTAAATATTGTCATGCGGATACTATTATTGTTTACCATGCTCTTGGAATGGCACTTGATAAACTGGGATGGGATTTTGCAGACTTTCTGGTAAACAAAAAAGACATGGAGGGAAAATGAATATAATAATATACACAACACCCAAAACACTATTACACAAGAAAGATACAAATTATATTTGTTTTTATTGGTCGTTGTTGAGTTTTCCTAAACACGTTGAGGAAGGAGACAAAATATATTTTGCAGCTAAAGGATTTATAAGAGGATACTTTGAGATAGATGAAGTCGATAAACCAGAAATCCAGTGGCAACCAGAAACTTGGACAGCAATAAAACCAATACCATGTAAACCATTTCAAGGTTTTAAATATTTTTTTAAGGAGCAATAATGGATACCCACATCAAAGAGCATCTATATAACTATCAACAAATGGCACGATGCAGGACGCATTGTGATAGTGTGATGAAAGAAGTAATCCAGGCAAGTAAGGCAGGGCAAATAAAATTATTGGTGGGGGTGTTGGAGAAAAGGCGATTATATCTTAAACCCAAATTCAAATGTAGGTGCTACATAAATGCAAAATATTATGCCCGACAAGCCAAGAAGGGCGGTAACCTTAAAGGTTATATACCTTGCCCTATTCACGAAAAAAGGGTGTTTGATTAGGGCTAAAGGAGATGATAAAATGACCAAGAGACAATATAAAAATCTAAATCATTCATTTCGATGGATGCGTAGAAAATCAACATATCAAATAGCACTTGCTTGGATAAAATTCTATAACTCTTACGATGCTTATATTATTTTTAGAATCTTCAAGGAGGCATCCGATGAAGGATAAGATAAAAAGAATTATCCAATGGATTCATAATATAATAGAATTTGAGGATTTGTCTGATGGCGGGCAGAGAACAATAAGTGATGTTTTGCGAGGAGTCGAATCCTTCACCGCCGAGAACCAGAAACAGCAGGAGCAGATTGAGGAACTGGAGACCATAATAAAGGAACTCAAGCAAGACTATAAAGACCATATAAAATTTCTCGGTGATAAACTTAACGACCAGATTGAATACAGTAAACAGGAT
>JABUBP010000280.1_pt1 | contig 13413 bp, 13 predicted proteins | sample 7240331 | NCBI WGS metagenome assembly JABUBP01 (sample SAMN07256347, study PRJNA390944) | subsurface metagenome | isolation source: Methane hydrate marine sediment | place: Pacific Ocean: Eastern North Pacific, ODP site 1244 | collected 2002 | reverse complement strand
ACACTCATGACAAAAGATGCTATCACTCTTGCAACTGGATGAAGCCCCCAAAATGCGACCTTCCTATATCTTTCGTCTTTCAGCTCTTTTTGAAAAACCCTTCTAGCCCCTGTTGATGGGATTCCCGCTTTATTAAGGTCCACAAGCATGTGTAATTTTTTACCAACCATATCTGAAAACTCCTGCCCAAGCTCTTTCAGGCGGTTCGAAATTCTCTCGTCAATTCGCCCAACAACATCAACATTCATGATACCTTCTTCACTAAGATACACTCTACTTTCACCTATCTGTACTTCTAACTTGTTTTTCCCCATTTTCTCCTCCTTTTTATTTTTTAGACATGGTCACTTGTCCTATTTTTCTTGTATATTTTTGCCTTGGTATCCAGGCACTCCAATTTCTCATTCAGATTAGTTGTTGGTGTCTCCGCCTCGCCTAGAATTAAGTAGCCGGGGGTAGCTAATGAATCATAGAGCATACCTAGCACCCTCTCCTGGAGTTGACTCTGCAGGTATATCAGGACATTACAGCAGAATATGCAGTCCACGTCCACAAAGGGCTGCCGTGTGGTTGAGGTCAGGTCAAAATAAGAGAAACTGACCATTTGCCTGATATTGCGGTTTACCACATAGCCTTTGTCATAGCGGGTGAAATAGTTTTTTAGGATAGCGGAGGGGAGACCGTCTACATCCTCTGGGGAGTATATCCCCGCCTGTGCCTCTTTTAGAGCCCGCCGGCTGATATCGGTGGCATAGATTGATATGTTAAAGTCCTGCCGCCGGTTTCCCAAAAATTCGGCAAGCAGTATGGCTATGGAGTATGGCTCTTCACCCCGGGCACAAGCAGTGCTCCAGAGCCTCAGCTTCCGCTCCCCTTGGTTTCTCTTGAACGATGTCAGCTCAGGTAATATCAGTCTAGTTACCCGCTGAAAGGTATATGGGCTTCTGAAGAAACCACTTACCTTTATGATGAGGTCATCAGCAAGCCTTTGATACTCTTCAGGATGGGCATCAAGAAATTCCATGTAGTCCAGGTATGTTTTCGTTCCCGTGGCATGAAGCCTCCTCTCCAGACGGCGAGTCACCGTCCCACGCTTATACTCCCGGAAATCATACCCGGTGTCCCGATACACTTTTTCCAGAAGTGAATCAAGAGCTGTAGTATCGCTTCCTGTAACTATGCTTGCCATATAAGACTCTGACCTCCAGCAATCAGCACTTATGCCAATTGTATCATAAAAGCACAAAAATTGCCAATAGTCATTTAATTAGTATAACATTAACTTGATAAAAGGCAAATCTGGGGGTGGGGACGCTTATCATAGGCTAAGGGTAGATTAAAGGGGCTTTGCCCCGCCTTCCCTAGTAAAGGGGGAAGGTCAGGGTCTCCAAGTAAAACTAGAAGGGGCAGGTTATAAACAATCTCGCCGTAGAGGAAGGATAGTTGATGACATAGGCAACAGGTGAAGCTCAAGCAAAAATAATGGGGGAATCCCTACAAAGAATGGAATTGATTACCACTCCTCTCTGGGAACTTCTCGTAATTCGCCGGCATCAGTGAAACCAAGGGCAAATATTGTGTCTGGCAGAGCATCTCCTAAGATGCTTTCCTTCACTTTCTCGTATTGACCCTGGTATTTAGGTATCTGTTCTCCCCACTTATCAAATACCATAACCATGTTGTTCTTAAACCTGAAAACAGTCTTAATCATTACTTTCCCCCTTTATCTATTTTTGATTTCCTTATTAACCAGTTACGGTAACAGGATAGCTACATCATTCAGAATCTAGGCTTAATTTCAGGCAGATAGTAGCTGTTCATTTTACCACTTTGGCAATGCTTTTTAAGATACTGAGAATTCCAATGACAGTGCGTTGTACCTCAACAGGCTCCTGGCTTAATATCCTGCCCACATAAGGGTCCAATCTCCCAAGACCGTACTCCTCCCTGGAAGGCCGGGGGGACAGGTAGCCAGCTAAAGAGAATAGCTCACTTTCCTCAAAACCCAACGGCTTAGCCATTTTTCGCAGGATTAAGGCCGAAGGAAATCTCTCCCCTCTCTCTATGCGACCCAAGTGAGATGAGGACGTACCAGATATAGCCGCCAGCCCCCGTAATGTCAGCGGTATCATAACCCTTCGCTGCTTGAGTACTCCGCCTAGATACTTACTGTTATTATTAGTCATCTCTTCACCTACTCTGTTTAGTCTTAACTATGGTATTCTAGCCTCTGGGAGTAATAAATAGCTTATTAGTAACATTAGTCATAGGTTATTAGTCCTATCCATTCAAGTTGTCCATATTCACTCTTTCATTCTAGGGCAACAAGATTAATAGCTCATAAAAATGGTGTTTAATTTTCATTAAAATCTCAATGAGTATGAGACCGGTGCCCTGGCTATTGGGCAGTCTTAAGCACATTGCGTTGAATTTCCCCTGAATTTCCCCTATAATTTCCTCACCGCTAACTCTGTGGAGGGTAGATGAGCCGATTTATAGATAAGCTAAATCAGGTTTCACGGGTTGTGCCCCACTCTATGGGGTTTATGAAGGCACAACCGGTCTCGGAGAAGCCAAAAATATTACTCATTGCCAGTCTGGCTGGGGCTGGTGTTGGTGGTTTGGCTGATTATGTGGCTGGGGCTGATGCTGGGCTATTGCGTATTCCTAAATTGAGTTCAGGGGCTAAAACTCTTAAAAAAATGTCTCAAGCTGCGCCGGATATTCCCTGGGGTGGATGGCTAAGAAATATTGACCAGAACGGGATAAAACAGATGGCAAAGGCTGGCTGCGATTTCGTGGTTTTTCCAGCAGCGAATACACCCCTGGCACTACTTCAAAATGACGAAATAGGCAAGATTTTAGAGGTAGAGCCATCGCTTAGTGAGGGTTTGTTAAGGGCAGTTAATGAATTGTCTATAGATGCTGTGCTCATTGCTGGCGAACAGGGAGAGAGTCATTTTCTTACCTGGCACCACCTTATGCTCTTTCAGCGCTTTGCCGATTTGTTGACCAAACACTTGCTAGCCTCTATACCATCAAATGTAACCGCCAACGAGCTTCAGGCTCTATGGGAAGCGGGGGTGGATGGTGTGGTAATAGAAGTAGGAGCTGGGCAGCCTGTGGAGAGATTAAAGGAATTACGTCAGACGATTGATAAGTTAGTCTTCCCATCACAACGCAAGCGGAAAAAGGCAGAAGTTTTGCTACCTTATATCAGCAGAGAGACAGGCATAGTATCTGAAGATGAAGAGTGAAATGAGCTGTTTGCATTTTATGTCATGCCCTGGAACTACTTCTCTATGTAGCTGACAGTTGCCATGATTTTCCTTCGGTAGTGATAGCTGGAGCAATTACCATCTGAGCGTTGTGCATTTCTTGAACGGTGGAGGCACCACAGACGCCCATTGCACTACGGAGAGCCCCAATAAGGTTCTGGCTGCCATCGGTAACCGAAGCAGGACCGAAGAGAATCTGCTCCAGTGTGCCCGTGGTACCAACTTTTATTCGGGTCCCCCTGGGGAGTGCCGGGTGTGGTTGGGACATACCCCAGTGGTAGCCAAGCCCCGGTGCCTCTTTAGCTTGAGCAAATATAGAACCTATCATTACAGCATCAGCACCGGCAGCAATGGCTTTGCACAAATCTCCACCCTTACGAAAGCCACCGTCGGTAATCACCGGTACATATCTGCCGGACTCACCTAGGTATTTATCTCTAGCCGCAGCACAATCTATGGTGGCTGTTATCTGGGGGACACCAACACCAAGGACTTCCCTAGTAGTGCAAGCCGCCCCCGGTCCTACACCTACCAAAACCCCAGAGATTCCCGTTCTCATAAGGTCTAAACAGGCACTATAGCTTACGCAGTTGCCAACAATAATAGGCATCGCTACAGACTGACAAAGCTCAGGAAAGATAAGCCCGCGAAGACTCCTGGAGGTATGACGGGCAGTGGTAACTGTGGACTGGACGACGAGAATATCAGCCTTAGCTTCAGTAGCTATTGGAGCAAAGCGTTTAGTATTAGCTGGTAGCGCTGAAACAGCACATACCGCCCCTGCCTTCTTAATCGCTTGTATTCGTTCGCCAATGAGATTTTCCTTAATCGGTTGAGAATAGGCTTTTTGGAGAAGGGGGGTGATTTCAGCATCAGATACTTGAGCAATCTCAGCCAGTATCTCTTGAGGATTCTCATACCGAGTCTGTATTCCTTCCAAATTCAGAACAGCAAGCCCACCTAGCTGGCTTATCAGAGTAGCGAAATTAACATCGGTCACTGCATCCATTGCTGAGGCTATGATGGGAATGGAGAAGGTAAAGTTCCCTATCTTAAAATCAATGTTTGTCTGGTCAGGATTGATGGTTACATCTCCAGGCACTATGGCCACTTCATCAAAACCATAGGAACGCCGAAGTTCTTTAAATTGTGGAGTAGCCATTTTGCCCCCCCTTCTTAAACGAAAACTATATCAAAGACAGAAAGTTAAGTCAAGAAATTTTAACTAATGTAGACGAATGGTGAAGAATAGGCTATAATAGCAAACTAGAGAAGATAAAAGGTAATGCCTACCCTTTATGTTGTGGCTACTCCCATTGGTAATTTAGATGACATTTCCTTGCGTGCCCTCCGTACCCTGCGTGAAGTGCAGCTTATTGCCGCTGAGGATACACGCAAGACGAAACGACTTCTTACTACTTACGATATTAAGACGCCGGTGACGAGTTATCATGAGCACAATAAGTGGACTAAACTGGGTTATATTCTAAATCGCCTTGAAGGTGAGGATGTAGCTCTGGTTTCTAATGCTGGGATGCCAGGCATATCTGACCCTGGCTATGAACTAATTGTGGCGGCTAACCAGCGAGGCATCTCGGTTGTTCCCATTCCGGGACCTTCGGTTGTTATAACCGCACTTGTTATCTCCGGGCTGCCTACGGATAGGTTTAGCTATATTGGCTTTTTGCCGCGTAAGGTTGGTGCCCGACGCCGTCTTCTGGAATCCATCGCTGATGAACAGGGCACTATTGTCGCCCTGGAATCTCCTCACCGTCTAATAGCTGCGCTGAACGATATATTACTTGTTCTTGGAGATAGAAGAGTAGCCGTTTGTCGCGAACTTACTAAGATTTATGAAGAGGTTTTCAGGGGAACGATAAGCCAGGCTATAGAACACTTCACTGAGCCAAGGGGTGAGTTTACCCTAGTTATTGAGGGCAAGAAGGAGAGGGATAAGCCACAATTGACCGAAGATATTGAGAGACAGTTACATCATATGCGTCTGTCTGGGGTGGCGGCTAAAGAGGCAATAGCCAAAGTGGCTGGAGAAACAGGTTTGTCAAAGAAAGAGCTGTATCGGGCCTGGCTCAGGCTATAAAATTTATATTAAAGCTTTGAGGAGAATTTAATAATGCGACAGGGGTGTATATCTTTAGGAGAAGTCCAGTGTGATGATTGTCACCGCATTATACCGCATTCTGAGCGTTATCTGATTACTGAAGGGAGAAAAAAAGGAGTTATATTGCGTTTATGCGTTGATTGCTGTCTGAAAAAGGGGTACGCTGGCTACAAAGAGGAGAAAAAGGGGGAGGAGGTGCTGACCTTCTTTATCGAGTAAAGCATCAGTTAGGGAATAGATTATGAGCGAGAGAATCTTTATTGGGGTAGCTTGGCCTTATGCCGATGGTCCACTACATCTAGGTCATATTGCTGGGGCATATTTACCACCAGACATATTTGCCCGCTACCACCGCACCAAGGGGAATGAGGTATTGATGGTATCGGGTTCAGACCAGCATGGCACACCGATAACCATTAAGGCTGAGCAAGAGGGGAAGACGCCTGCCGAAATAGCCAGCAAGTATCATCAACAGTTCCTTGATTCGTGGCAGAAGTTAGGTATTTCCTTTGATTTATTTACTAATACCGGCACTGCCAACCATGCTGAGGTGTCATGCGATATTTTCCTCACCCTTCTTGATAGAGGCTATATTTACAAGTCTATAGTGCTACAGCCCTTTTGTCCTCATTGCCAGCGTTTTTTGCCTGACCGCTATATTGAGGGCACCTGCCCATACTGTAACTCTTCCGGAGCGCGAGGTGACCAGTGTGATGAGTGTGGCAAGCCTATAAATCCTGTTGAGCTGATTGATCCTCATTGTCGCCACTGTGGAACTACCCCCCAGTTTAAGGATTCGGAGCATTTTTTCCTTAAACTTACCGCCTTTGAGGATAGGCTTTTGGCCTGGGTGAAACAGCAGACCCATTGGCGACAGGATGTCCTTAACTTCACTACACGCTATTTAGAAGAGGGACTGAAGGATAGGGCTATTACCCGCGATATAAATTGGGGAATACCAGTGCCCCTTGACAGCTTTGAGGGCAAGTGTCTCTATGTGTGGTTTGAGGCTGTCATCGGTTACCTTTCAGCGACCAAGGAGTGGGCTAAGTCCAGAGGGAGTGAGGAGGAGTGGCGCTCTTTCTGGCAGGGTGATGTAAAGAGCTATTATTTTATCGGTAAGGATAATATTATCTTTCATACCATTATCTGGCCAGCGATGCTGATGGGCTATGGTGAGCTGAATCTTCCTTACGATGTGCCGGCTAACGAGTTCTTAACTATTGAAGGCAGGCGACTTTCTACCAGTCGCAATTGGGCAGTCTGGCTACCTGATTATCTCTCCCGTTATGACCCTGACCCCTTGCGCTACCTGTTATCCATAAATATGCCAGAAACAGGAGATAGTGATTTTTCATGGCGTGAGTTCATTCGCCGTAACAATAATGAGCTGGTGGCTACTTATGGAAACTTAGTTCATCGGGTGCTTGCCTTCGTCTATCGTAGCTTTGATGGCTGTGTGCCAGTGCCTGGAGAACTTGATATCCGTAGTCAGGCTTTACTCAATAGGGCCAAGGATACACTTAGCACAATGGATGGGCTTCTTTACCATTGCCATTTTAGGGAAGCAATACGGTCGGCTATGTCCCTGGCTCAGGAGGCTAATCGCTACCTAGATGAGAAATCTCCCTGGAAAACAATAAAGCAGGACAGGCAAGCTTCGGCCACGGCTTTATATGTGGCGATTTCAGTGCTCTCCTGCCTTAGAACAGTGCTGTATCCCTTTCTACCCTTTAGCTCGCAGAGGTTGCACGAGTTCCTCGGTTTTAAGGACAGTGTAGAGGACGATGGCTGGCAGTTACGCTTTCCATCAGCGGGGCAAAGGTTACTTCCCCCTGAGCCCCTGTTTTCCAAATTGGATGAAGGCTTGGCAGATGAGGAAACCAGTCGATTGGAGCATGTCCATTTCCAGTAGATTCGTATATCACATTGATTTACCTAGTAGTTGAGAAAGGGGGAATCTTGCCGCTAAGTAAAATTTATGAACCCATCCAGCAAGATTTAGCTAAGGTAGAAGATATGATGAAGTCAGTGAGTCAGGCTGACCTCTCCTGGCTGCCTAAACAGTTAGCCTATGACCTAAGGGATAGTGGCAAACTAGCTGAGTTGTTAACCTATAGCTTAAAGGGTAGAGGCAAGAGGATTCGTCCGGCGCTTACTCTACTGTCGGGCAAGTTTTATAACTATAACCTTGATTACCTGCTGCCGATGGCTACAGCCGTTGAGATTATGCATACCGCTACCCTGGTTCATGATGATGCTATTGACAACTCTCCGGTTCGCCGGGGTAGGCCAACGATTAACAAGGTGTGGGATGATGATAAGGCAATACTCCTGGGGGACTACCTATTTGCTAAGGCAGGAGAGCTGGTGTCTACTACTCAGAATCTGCAGGTAATAAAGCTATTCTCCCAAACCCTTATGACTATTACTAGCGGAGAGTTAGCTCAGAGCTTTGATGCTTTTAATCTGGAGCAAACTCGCCAGCACTACTTGCACCGGATTATCAGTAAAACCGCCTCTCTATTCTCTTTAGCTACAGAGTCAGGGGCTATTTTGAGTCAAGCTCCGGGAAAGTCGGTCAAGGCTCTAAAAGAGTATGGCTATAACCTTGGTATTGCCTTTCAAATTGTGGATGATATTATGGACTTTATTGGCACCGAGGAGGAAATAGGTAAGCCCATAGGCTCAGATTTAGCTCAGGGCACCCTTACCCTGCCAGCAATGCTGCTTTTGGAACGTTATCCTGAGAATAATCCAGTAAAGGAATTATTTCAAAATAGGGATAGGCAGAAAAATATAAAGCTGGCAATAGAATTAGTTCATAACTCGTCAATCATCCAAGAATGCTATACAATCGCCTCAGATTATTGCGCCAAGGCTTGCCGCAATCTTAACCTGTTACCTGAGAATGCCAGTCGCCAGTCGTTAATAAATTTAGCCGATTATGTAATAGAGCGAAAAAGATAGCAGTGTCTGCTTTAACTACTCTGCCGTAACTAAAGTGCTACCATCCTCATAAGTTTCCTTTTTCTGTGTAGGTAGCTTTTGCTTGAACTGGTCGATAGCATACTGGCAGGCGGCAAAGCCCTCCTGACGGTGGGCAGAGGCTATGGCAACAACCAGATTAATATCACCCACTTCTAGTTTGCCTATTCGGTGGCATATAGCTAGATTATTTATTTGCCATTTTTGTCTGATTTCGCTGGCTATCTCCTGCAACTCATTTTCGGCAGTTCCTTCAGAATCTTTATATTCTACCGAAAGAACCGGCTTGCCTTGAGAGTACTTACGAATCAACCCGACATAGGTAACCACACAACCACTACTATCAGTTTTAATTTTATTAACTACAAGCTCAGGGGAAATAGGCCTTTCTGTAATCTCAATCACGCTAATATCACTCTCTACCCATCATTTAGATAACGGCCTCTCCTACCAGAGGGCTTTGGGGAGCCTGATTCACCCCTGATTATGTGGAGGCCGGGGCTTGTTTCGGGAAAAGCCGGGGGGAGACTCTGGTCTTCCTGGACACAGGCTTGGTTTTAGTCTTAGCCTTGGCTGGTGCGGGAGCGGGGGTAGCTGTGGCTTGTGGTACATCGGCCGCGGCCAGTTCACCAAACAGTGCTTCGAGCTCATCACCCTCTAAGGTCTCTTTGTCAATAAGCTCTTCCGCAATGTGCTTTAGTTTTAGCTTATTTTCGGTCAGAACCCTCCTGGCTACTCTATGAGCGCTCTGGATAATCTTGTTGACTTCTTCATCAATGGTGTCGGCTACCTTGTCACCGTAGTCCTTTTGCTCAGCGATTTCCCGACCGAGGAAGACCATCTCCTGCTTGTCACCAAAGGTTCGTGGTCCCAGTTTGTCGCTCATGCCCAAATCAGTTACCATACTATGGGCAATCTTGGTCGCTAGCCCAATATCCTCATGAGCCCCTGATGTCCTTTCTTTGAAGATTAGTTCTTCGGCGGTCAGGCCGCCCAGAAGGGTGGCTAACCTATCCTTAAGTTGAGAACGTGTTGTCAGGTATCGGTCTTCGGTAGGTAAAAGCCGAGTATGACCGAGAGACATCCCACGAGCCACTACAGAAATTTTATGTGGCGAATCAGCATTGGGTAGCATTTTAGCGACCAGGGCGTGTCCTGCCTCGTGATAAGCGGTGATTTCCTTTTCCTTGGGGCTTATCTTCCGACTCTTTCTTTCTGGACCAGCAATCACCCGGTCTATGGACTCTTCAAGCTCCGGCATCTCAATAGTTTTCTTATCTCGCCTGGCAGCCAGAATAGCTGCCTCATTGACCAAGTTGGCTAGGTCAGCCCCGCTAAAACCGGCTGTCTGCTTGGCCAGCACCTCTAAATCGACTGATTCATCCAGTGGTTTACCTTTGGTGTGAATATTAAGAATTGCCTTACGGCCGTTAATATCCGGCAGGTCAAGGATTATCCGCCGGTCAAAGCGACCGGGACGAAGCAGGGCTGGGTCAAGTATATCTGGCCGATTAGTAGCCGCCAGAATAATTACGCTGGTGTTGGTGTCAAAGCCATCCATCTCCACCAGAATCTGGTTGAGGGTTTGTTCTCTCTCATCATGGCCGCCGCCTAGCCCAGCACCACGATGACGACCTACAGCATCAATCTCATCAATGAAGATAATACATGGGGTATTGCGTTTAGCCTGCTCAAAGAGGTCACGCACCCTGGAGGCACCGACACCGACAAACATTTCTACAAATTCACTACCACTGATGGAGAAGAAGGGTACTCCAGCTTCACCAGCTATTGCCCGAGCCAATAGCGTCTTTCCTGTACCCGGTGGACCTACCAGTAGCATGCCTTTCGGAATGCGTGCCCCCAAAGCCTGGAACTTCTCACGCGATTTGAGGAAATCTACTACTTCATGCACCTCTTGCTTGGCTTCCTCTATCCCGGCTACATCGTCAAAGGTTACCGTTGGTGTGTTGGCCGGAAACAATCGGGCTCGGCTACGACCAAAACTCATAGCCTGCCTATTAGCTCCCTGTGCCCGGCGAAATAGAAAGAACAACAAACCGCCAATGAATATAAGGGGAAGAAAGCTAATCAGCAATCCACCCCACTCAAATCCTGATGGTTTTACCTTATAATCTACCCCTGTAAGATTGAGCCCAAGTTCTTGGAGGTCAATATAATTAAGGTAGCCTATAATTGCCCTTAGCTCTGTACCATCAACAGTAGTAATAAGCAGCATATCCTCGTCTATTACAAGCTCCTTAATCCTATTTCCTTGCGACATAGTTATAGCTTCGTCTAAGCTGATTTCAGTAGCTTCTCCAGGCGCAAATAGTAGTTGAAAGAAAAAAGCTATCCCAGCGAGTATAATGGCTATATATATTAAACTCTTCCAACTCAGTTTCATCCCTCACCCCAAACAGTAATTAACTCTCAAACAAATCCACCTATATTATACCAGAGACTACAGTAAATAGGAAACTAAATCCAGTAATCGTTTATCAAGAGGAGTTTGAAGAAGCCAGATTAACAAATGACCTCCAATTTAGATAAAGGCGATTCAAGACGATTGGTATTAGCCAGTTTTCAGCAGGGTATTGTAGGTTGCTTGTAGAAGCAGAGCATCCTCTTCCAGGTTGGGGCTTTCACAGATAACAATGCCCTTGACATCATAATCTCTTAATGCTTTAAGGAGTTCAGTATACTGAAAATCTGACTCTTTTAGGTTTAGATGCTTTATTTCTCCCTTTCCCCCATAAGCTATACCAGAAACGTGAATATGCATATTATCCAAGGCAGCTCGGCCTAATTTCTCTTCGATTTGTAGTAGAATAGAAGTAAACTCACGGTAAGAATTGAAGCCTCCGGTTCGAGCATGCCAGTGAGCAAAGTCTATACAGATGCCTAATCCTTCTATTTCAGTGCATAAGTTGAGTATTTCTTCTACGGTTCCGAACTGACTGTGCTTACCCATAGTTTCAGGCCTAATACATACCCGATTATTTCCCTCTTTAAGCTGCGTCAGCGTTTCCCTCAAGTGTTTTTTTACCGTATTATAGGCTTTTTCAGGTGAGTCGCCGAGATAAAAAGCAGCGTGAAAAACAATGCTCTCAGCCCCACATAGCCAGGCGATACGAGCTGTCTGCCGTAATCTTTCCTGACTGGCCTTTATCTTTTCTGACTCATGGGCGTTAAAGTTGATAAAGTAAGGAGCATGAGCTGATAGCTTCACCCCTGTCTTGGTTGCCGTTTCGGCTACTAGGTGAGCACCCGCTTCACTCATTCTTACCCCCTGGACAAACTCCATCTCCATGCAACCCAACCCAAGCTCAGCGATACGCTCAATACCCGATTGGGTGGATTTAGTTTTGATGCTGCGAGGAATGCCTGCCGTCCCAAAAAGCAACCCCACCATTTACTCCTGTCCCTTTAACTTTCCGAAATAATTCACATATAGTATAGCAGAATGGTTAAAGTTAACCAGAATATTCTGGCCATGCTCAGCTAATTGCGTAACAATTCGCTAAAAATCCGGGGAAGGTAAACACTATAGCCAATAAAGTAGACAATTGGTTAAAAATAAGGTCAAAAAACTTGACTTTTGCCATTTGGCAAATTATACTTCTAATTATGAACGATGTTGATACGAATGACCTAGGTAAAATAATCAAGCAGCAGAGAATTACAATACCGCTAACACTACAGGAGCTTACGGCTAAAGCAGGTGTGTCTTCATCACACCTGGGTCGCATTGAGAGAGGTGAGCGTTTCCCCTCAGCTCATGTTCTGCGAAAAATCGCTAGACCTTTAGGCTTTGAGGAGGACGAGCTACTTACTCTGGCTGGTTACCTGTCTCCTCAACCTCGCCGAATAGCTGAGGAAAGCCCAGCCTATAGTGGTGGACGAGTGGATCCCTATGTGGCCAGAGTGTTAGCCCAAGAGCCAATTGAGGTGCAGCGCACTGTCATCGGAATCCTTACTATCTTAAAGAGCCTTGCTAAGAGCATAGTCAGAGAAAATCCTTAACCGCCAGTTTAAGCAATGTTCACCCTGGCAAAAGTTCTTATCCTGAGTGTATAACCTCCTTCGTTCTTTTTCTGAATAAATGACCTTATTGTATAATCCTATCCCTTTTATCCTCTGGCACAAGACAAGTCGCCCCGGGAGATTCCTTCTTGATAAATATATGCCTTGGGAGTATAGTTTAGCTTTAGATAATAGAAGTGGGTAAGGAAAATTTGAAGCTATTTATTGAGCCTAGCGCTTCATTGCTACTAGCTAAGTTAAGTAATCTTCTCGCCGAGCAGGATATTCAATCGTATGTTGTTGGTGGGTTTGTGCGCGATGTGCTACTGGGGAGAGATACGGCTGATATTGATATTGCTGTTGTGGCCGATGCGCTGGAAATTGCCCCCAGGGTAGCTACTGCTCTTGGTGGTAAGTATGTCCCGTTAGATAGGATAAGTAGGGTGGGCAGGGTAATTCTGGTTAATAAGGGAGAGTCCTCAACTAAAGGTCAATGGAAGCTGGATTTCTCCACAGTTAAGGGCACCATTGAACAGGACCTGGCACAGCGTGATTTCACTATAGATGCAATAGCAGTTGACCTTAGCCAGCTGGGGAAGGATTATACGGATGTTCCACTTATAGACCCCTTTAATGGCCGGAATGACCTTCACCAGGGTGCGATTCGGACTGTTGCCGAGACGGCTTTTGAATCAGATGCGGCTCGCTTGCTGCGAGCGGTGCGTTTGGCTGCCGAGCTCGGTTTTAGTATTGATAAAGAGACCGAGGCTCTAATTCGACGCCAGTCTTACCTTATAGCTAGAGTAGCTGGTGAGCGAGTAAGAGAGGAGCTACTGCGACTACTGGCTATTCCTCAAGCCGGACAACTTTTGCCCTACCTTAATAAGTTGGGTTTAATCACAGCCATGATTCCAGAGCTGGCTCAGGCAAAGGGGGTTGAGCAGCCCAAAGAGCACTTCTGGAATGTTTTCGACCATTCTCTTCGGACAGTAATTGCTGTTG
>JABUBP010000279.1_pt1 | contig 13413 bp, 12 predicted proteins | sample 7240331 | NCBI WGS metagenome assembly JABUBP01 (sample SAMN07256347, study PRJNA390944) | subsurface metagenome | isolation source: Methane hydrate marine sediment | place: Pacific Ocean: Eastern North Pacific, ODP site 1244 | collected 2002 | reverse complement strand
AGCCCTTTTTCTGCGAGCTTTACGGAAATCCCTCGAGCATGCATACCTTCGGCGGACAAATTGCCGCCAGAATCCGCAAGTCGCGCCAGCAGGTGGCCAATCTCTTAGGCTGCGACCCAGCCGAGATTATATTTACAAGCGGCGGTACTGAAAGTGATAATGCGGCCATAAATGGCGTATTGGCTACCGCAGCCGACAAACGCAAAATCATCACTTCCCGCGTCGAGCACCCTGCTGTCCTGTCGGTCTGCAAACAGTTGAAAGATCACGGCTACACAGTGGTAGAACTGGAAGTGGATAAACAGGGTCGGCTCGATTTGGGTGAGCTTGAAAAACAAATCGACGATGACACCGCTCTGGTTACAATAATGTATGCAAACAATGAAACCGGCGTCATATTTCCGGTCGAGCAAATCGCCGAATTAGTCAAAAGCAAAGGTTCGATATTTCACACCGATGCGGTACAAGCGGTCGGCAAAATCCCGCTGAACCTCTCGAAAAGCAATATCGACCTGCTCAGTCTTTCCGGCCACAAGCTGCACGCGCCAAAAGGTGTAGGTGTTTTGTACGTCAGGAAAGGAACCCGGCTGTCGCCGTTTATGTTAGGTGGCCATCAGGAAGCTGGCAGAAGGGCCGGCACGGAAAACGTCCCGGGCATAGTCGGCCTGGGAAAAGCCTGTGCATTGGCCGCCAGAAACATAAAAGAGGAAAACGAAAGGATAAGGAAGCTGCGTGATAAACTTGAAAACGCCATACTGAAAAGCTGTCCCGACTGCCGACTCAACGGCGACAGGGACAACCGCCTGCCTAATACAAGCAATATCAGCTTTGAGTATATCGAGGGCGAATCGATTCTGCTCATGCTGGACAAATTCGGCATCTGCGCTTCTTCGGGCTCCGCCTGCACATCCGGCTCATTGGAACCTTCTCACGTCTTGCGCGCGATGGGCGTCCCCTTCACCGCCGCCCACGGCTCAATCCGATTTAGCTTGAGCAGATACAACACCGAAAAGGAGGTCGATTACACCATCGAAAAAACGCCGCCCATCATCAACAAACTCCGAGAACTATCACCCTTTGTAACAAAGTGACTCCTCACAAAATCATTCCGTTGAAAGGTTGTCTCCCCCGGCAAGCAAAGGCACGCAATACGCATCACTATACACGCACAACGAATACTGCCGAAGGAGGGAGTCGAACCCTCACCCGGTGTGAACCGGACGGGATTTTGAGTCCCGCGCGTCTGCCAGTTCCGCCACTTCGGCTATATTAACTGATTATTGATTATTGACTATTCTTTGTCAATTATCAATCTGGAACAGACTGGGGATATGAGGGAAAGTTATGGGGCAAGGAAAGTATCTGATTCGCACAGCGGCACTTCAACACCCTGATAGACCTTTGTATTCTGCAGCGTAAATATGTCATCCTGTGTGACGCCAAAATGACGCGTCTTCAGGAATTTCACACTGCCGTCGTCGAGCAAAACGTTTTGTCCTATGCGATTGTGATTGGCACTGTTGATATTCAACAGCTCTTTGTTTAGCCGAACTATGAGCGTTTTCGCATCAGGTCCCGGCAGCGCTTCAAATAGCGGATTCAAATCTGATATTAAAATCTTTCGGCCAACCGCACGTGCCCCCTTTGGTTTACCGCACCTTATTCGAAAGCTGTATGTCACGTGCTTTCTGTCGGGAAAATCGTTGTAGTCTTTCACCTGCGAGATGTCGAACCGAACCCCCTGGCCTACCCTGGCACCGGGACAGACAAAGTCGGCTGGATTGACGTAACCCCCTCGTGCCAGAAGCCAAAGATGGCGGGTATTCGAGTAGTTACCCTTGCCCTGGTAGCCCACCTTCCACCAGGGTGCACCCGCTGCCGTCGCGACAGCCGGCATCTGACCATCGTGTTCAGCCATATATTGCCTTATCCCATCCGCAATCCGGGCAAGTTGCATCTGGCACCGGTACTGGTAGTATTTTTGGCGAGCGAAATTCAAAGGCGCAAACCATATGCTCGCTACTATCAAAATCACCGCCGCTGCCGCCAATACCCGTCCTATGTTCCACCACAGATACCGCGGCCTGGCAACAGTTTTCGCCTGTTCATCTGCAAGCAGTTGGGCAAGACGAGCCTGGCTTGCGCGGGCGGTATTTGTAAGACGCAAAATCGTCCGCTCCGCCAGCTCATCCGGGCACAACTCAGACTCTAAGCTATCAAGGCAACTGGTAACGGATTTCAGAGCGGAGTGGAGTTCGGCGGCTTGTTTATTGGAGCGAATTAGTCCCTCGGCTTCGGCAGATTCTTTTTCGGTCGTTAAACCCAGGCAGTAATCAAATATCAATTCTCTTTGATGATTGTCCAATGTACTCATTGAAGTTTCCTGCTCCCCACAGCTGCCTTCCAGTCCTTGGCAAAACGCCCAACAGCCGTGTGCAATCTACTTTTGACCGTGCCTATTGGTATACCTAAAATCTCAGCCATTTGTTTGTAAGAAAATTTATTAAAATAGGCTAAAATCAGAATTTCTCGCAGACTCTCCGGCATATCCGCTATAACCTCTCTAACGCGCCTGGCTGTCTCATTCTTTTCAAGCCTTTCGTAAGGTACTCTTGTATCAGAGGTTAAGTAGTTCAGCACATCGTCGAACGACATATCTTCCCGCTCTGCGATAGTACCGATGGGGATAGCAGCTGTTCGACGCTGTTTGCGAAGGGCATCCTTTGCCTTATTCGCAGCTATAGTGAACAGCCACGGCCGAAGCGGCCGGGTCAGGTCGAAGCTCTCTCGGCTCGTGGTTTAGAAAACGCCTTAGAAACACGTAAAGTCCGTTCTTATAACGATTTACGACCTCGCGAAAAGCGTCCTCCTCGCCGGCGGCATAGCGGGCGGAAAGTTCAGCGTCACTTAGATTGTCAAGACCAGGTTCCATTGAGTTTTGAGTTTTGAGTTTTTAGTTCTCAGTTTTAAATTTTATTGATAACACTCGTATTATAAATAATTTAGGGGCAAATCAAAGTCTTTATATTGATTAATGGCATTTTTACCCCCCTTTCAGCCCCCTTATCGAGGCCCCGACCTCCTCGAACCAATGTTCGGCCCACCCAGCCTGCCTGCACCTCCCGGCTTTTTTGCGAAAGCAAGTTAGGAGACACAGGTGTTATCTTCTTGAGCCTTGGGAACGCCTCACTGTAGGCTGCGATTTGCTTTCTCTCTTTTGCCCTTGCTGGAGAATTTTCATTGCCTTTTTCACATCGGCAACTTTCAAAACTCCCGTTGTCCTGCCGCCCTTGGCCCCGGCGGTGCAATATGCGTAAGAAATATTTATATGGCTTTTCGCGAGTTTTTCCGCCACCGTCGCCAGCGCACCCGCCCTATTATCAAGGCTCACGCACAAAACATCCGTCTGGTTATAGGGCATATTTAGTCTCGACAGCACATCCTCAGCCTTTTTTGTCGCTGCGAAGACCACCCTCAAAACCCCATGCTCTACCGAGTCCATCACCGTCATTGCTATTACATTAATCTTCGCACGCGCAAATTCGCCGAGTATCTGTGCCAGCACACCTGGCTTATTCACCATAAAAATCGAAAACTGTGTCGCAACATACATAATTCAGCCTTTCAAAAGACGGTCAGCGGTTATTTCCATAAAAGCGAAGTCTTTCTATCACATTTAGTCTAAGCTTTCTGCAGAACAAGTTTGTATCAATCCGTACTCTCAGAACCCAGCGCCCTGACTGCCGCTTCTTTATCCGGGAAAAACCGAAAAAGCTTATCAAGATTGGTTATCTTGAAAACCCTGTACAATTGAGGATTTATACCGCTTATCAGGACCTCACCCTCAGATTCTTTTAGCTTGTCGCGAACGTCCAAAAGCAGCCCTAACACCTGCGATGAGAAAAATTTGACCACCCCGAAATCAAATACTATGCACCTCGGCCGATTCTCCTTGACAAATTCATTTATTTGTCTCGAAGCAGCTGTTATCGTCTCCGGCCCACTCAGCAAGGCAGCCTTGAACGCCACCACTGCCAGCTCTCCGCCGCCTGTTATCTCCACGCTAACTTGCTCATCCATACTAACTGATACCTATCCCCTTGCCGAAACAAAACATCGCCTGATTTTCACAGATTTGACAGCTGTCGTCAAGTTTTATACTGCCTTTTTTGCATTTATCAATAATCAATTGCCTCGGCATTTCCAGCACGCAACAAAGTGCCCTTTGTAATTGGTGCTCTCCTCCAGCTCAGGCTTTTGCTCTTGGCACTGTCTCTGACGCCAAGGGCATCGTGGCCCAAAGGAACAGCCGACCGCAGGGCTAAGTACGCTTGGCACCTCACCGCCAGGCGCAGACCGCTGCCCTCGCAGGGCAGGGTCGACCTGCGGAATCGCTGACATAAGCGCTTCTGTATACGGGTGAAGCGGATTGCGATACAATTCTGCCGCCCCAGCCCGTTCCACTATCTTACCCATATACATAACCGCCACAACGGCGCAGAAAAATTCCACAACCGCCAAATCGTGAGCGATAAACAAATATGTCAGGCCAAACTCATCCTGCAAATCTTTCAGTAAATTCAAAATCTGCGATTGAATCGAAACGTCAAGTGCGCTGACCGGCTCATCACAAATAACCAGCTTTGGCTCCAGCGACAACGCCCTTGCTACGCCGATTCGCTGCCGCTGACCGCCGGAAAACTCATGCGGATAACGACTGATTGCCTCCGCTGACAGCCCAACTTTTGTGAGCAACGCCGCGACCCTGTCGCTCAATTCGCTGCCGGCTGTTCCTCTTTGAACCTTTAACGGCTCACCAATGATATTTCCGATGGTCATTCGCGGATTCAACGAGCCGTACGGATCCTGAAAGATAATGCTAATCTCCTTGCGAAGCTGGCGTAATCTGACCCTGTCAGCCGACAGAACATCCATCTTTTCAAAAACCACCCGCCCTGCCGTCGCCGGCACCAGCCGAACTATACTCCTTGCGACGGTCGTCTTACCGCAGCCGCTCTCGCCCACCAGACCCAGTGTTTGTCCCTTTTCGATACTGAAACTTATCCCGTCAACCGCCCTGACGTAACCTACGGTTCGACGCAAAAGACCCTTCTTTATAGCAAACCAAGTCTTTAAATCATCAACCTTCAGCAGATAATCGTTTGTGCTTACCATATAGTGAAACCAAAAGTTTTAACTTTTCAGTTATGGTTTTACACTTTTCGTTTTAAGTTTTTCACTGCCTTTCGTACCCTCGCGCATACCAGCATGCAACACATCGGCCCGGCTGAACTTCCCGCAGCTTCGGCTCAACGCTCTGGCACCGCTTGTCGTCGTGGCCTACCGGACACCGTGGATGAAACTTACAGCCCGGCGGAAAATGCAGCGGCTCCGGCACAACGCCTGAGATTGTCTGCAGACGCTTAGCTGAAATCCCCAATCGCGGCAAAGATTTCAAAAGCCCCTGCGTATACGGATGCAGAGGCTCAGCGAAAAGCTGCTTCGCATCGGCTACTTCTACTATCCGTGAGGCGTACATCACCGCGATATCGTCGGCACGCTCAGCCACAATACCCAAATCGTGCGTTATCAGCAGAATACTCATCCCTTCCCGCTCCTGTAGCTCATCCAGCAAATCAAGAATCTGGGCCTGAATGGTTACATCAAGAGCGGTCGTCGGCTCATCAGCTATCAAAAGTTCAGGTCTGCAGCTTATCGCCATTGCTATCATAACCCGCTGCCGCATCCCCCCGGACATCTGGTGCGGATACTCACTCACGCGTTGCTGCGGGTCGGCTATGCCGACCTTGCGCAGCATCTCGACCGCATCCGACCAGGCCGCACTTGTACTTTTGCGCTGATGAAGCCTGATTGCCTCAACAATTTGGTCGCCCACCGTATAGACCGGATTGAGACTGGTCATTGGCTCCTGGAAAATCATAGCAATTTTATTGCCTCGAATACTGCGCATCCTCTTTTTGCTAAGCTCAAGCAGATTTCTTTTACCGAAAACAATCTCACCCGCAACAATCTCCCCCGGCGGAGAAGGCACTAATCGCATAATCGACAGCGCTGTCACACTCTTACCGCAGCCGCTCTCGCCGACGAGCGCAAACGTCTTACCTTTTTTTATGCACAGGCTTACATCCTGCACCGCCCGCGCAACTCCCTCTTCTGTAAAAAAGTACGTCGAGAGATTTTTAACAGTCAGCAGTGTTCCGTTATTACTCATAAACCTATTGGACCCTTAATTTTGGATCGAGTGAATCCCGCAGAGCATCGCCAAAAATATTCAGCGCCAACGAAATCAGAAATATCGCTACCGTTGCTGCCGTCATCTCCCACCAGTAACCCTTTGGCAAATCTAATCTGGCCGTATCAATCATCGCTCCCCAGCTTGGGTAATTCTTCTCACCAAGTCCTAAAAAGCTTAGTATCACTTCAGCCTGAATGAAGCTGACAAAACGAAGTGAAAAATTGATTATAATAAGGTGGAAAACATTGGGCATTAGATGTCTGAATATGATCCGCCTGCTGCTGCATCCGTATGACTTTGCCGCCAGAACGTACTCTCTCTCTTTGTGCTTTATTACTTCACCCCGAATCAGCCGGCATATCCCAACCCAACTGGTCAAACCTATGGCTAAATAAACCGTGGTTATCCCCGCAAGTTCATAAGTTCCAAGCCCCGCCCATTCCAGACTTATTGCTTTACCTTTCAACACTAACGCAAAAGCCAGTATCAAAAGAATATACGGAATCGAACTCAACGTTGTATAAAGCCATACAATTATCTCATCAACGAACCCCCGAAAATAACCTGCCGCCGCACCGAGAGGCACACCTATCACAAGACTGATTACAGAAGCCCAAAAAGCAACAGTTATCGAGACCTTGACTCCGTACAAGGCCTTCCGCAGAACCGAGCGCCCCAGAAAATCTGTCCCAAAAATGTTTTCGCTGCTCGGCGGCTCATATTCGTCTCCGACCTTCGCATCCCATTTCGTCAACTCAAACTGACAGTCAAAGAGCTCTGTTACGTATATAAAACCTGTAAATACCATATACGTTATTACTATCGCAAAACTAATCATCGCCAGCTTGCGTCTGCGCAGTCGTCGAAAACCGTCACCCCAGAGACTTCGTCCCTTTGGCGCTGCTCCTTTCCGGATTATTCTATCCCGCTCACTCAAAGGTAATCCTCGGGTCCACGATTGAATAGCAAATATCTGTTATCAAGTTAAATATGACAAAAAGTATTGCCCCAATGTAGGTCATCGCACTGATAACCTGGAAATCCCGCGCCCCAATCGCCTCTATCATCAAATATCCAAGCCCAGGGATACCAAAAAAACGCTCAAGGAGCAGCGAACCGAGAAACAAAAACGGTATAGCCAAAACCACCTGTGTAATAATCGGTATCATCGCATTCTTCAAAACGTGCTTGAACAACACACGAGCAGGGCCGAGTCCTTTTGCAAAAGCGGTTCGAACATAATCACTACGCATCTCATCGAGCATAACCGTCCGATAAAACCGCAAATTCGACCCCAGACCCGTCACTATACCTATCAACACCGGCAAAGCTACATACTGGGCCGTGCTCAAATCCGGTGAAAAAAATACCGGAAAAAGACCCCACTTAAAAGCCAGAAAATACTGCCCAAAAAGAATAAAGCTCAAAAAAGGGATACTCATACCCGCCACGCAAAGCAACACCGCTAAAACATCAATTATGGTTCCACGCAGAAACGCTACAACCAGCGATAAGCTAATCGAGATAATCAGCGTTCCAAGAAACATTGGAATTGTTAATGAAAGCGATGGCCCCGCTCCACGCTTGATCTTATCGATTATTAATTCCCGGTCACTCCATGACCGACCAAAATTAAAAGTAACCGCATTCTTCAGGTGATTAAAAAACTGACTGTCCCAGCTAAGAAACAGCGGCTTGTCCCATCCATATTCTTTGCGTATTTCTTCTCTTGTCTCTATGGATGCCGCCCTTCCTGCAATCTGATCCGTAACATCCCCGCCGACCAGATTGAACAGCACAAAAGTAACCAGCAGTACACCGAATACAATTGGTATTGTATAAAGAAGCCGTCGTATGATATACGTCGTCATTTACCTGCCCTTAAAAGCTCTTCATAAGCCGACCGCTTTGTACTATCAATGCGCCGATATTTACTCAGACCATATCCAAATGCGTGTGGCTTATAGTTGTACACCCAATCGTGATACAGAACATAGGCAACTCCGTGCAGTAGAAAAACCGCCGGGCAGTCTTCGACAACTATTCGCTCGGCCTTGCGATAAAGCTCGGTACGCTCAGCACTGTCGGACATAACTGCAACCTGTTCATATATCCTGTCAAAATCGCGATTGCAGTAGTTAAAGTTGTTCGGCCCCGGCGATGCATTCTTGCTGTAGAAAAGCTGTAGAAAGTTTTCAGCATCTGGATAATCCGCTATCCACCCAAGACTAAACATCTGGGCGCTTTTCGTCTTAATTTTATTCTGAAACGTCGGCCAATCCATATAGTCAATCTCGACGTCCAGTCCAACAACCTTGAAACAACGCTTGAGAAACTCTCCCCGCTGTCTAAAAACCACGTCGGTCCCCGGCATCGCAAGGATAAGCTTGGGCAGCTTGCCGCCGTAAATTTCTTCTGCTCGTTTGACCAAATGTTTTGCTCTTTCAGGGTCATACCCCGCTTTAGCCGTTTCTTTGATATGCGAATCATAGGCCTTCATCAGTGGAGGAATAAAACCATAGGCCACCTCCCCGCGATTATTAGTAAACAGTTCAATGTATTTCTCCCGGTCCACAGCACAGCTTATAGCTTCCCGCAATGGCTTGTTCTTGCCGAGAATCTTATCTTCCATATTGAAGCCGAGCCAGTATGTACTCGGGTCGCGAAATACACGCAGGTGAATATTTCGTCTTCGCATCTCGGTTGTCAGACCGCCCCGCTGGTCAATCGCCTCGTTAAAGTTATCCTTGGGAATCCCCGAAGAGTCAATTTTACCCTGCATAAACAGAAGCCACCTTGGAGGGTCTTCCTGGATAACCATTGTCAGGATTCTATCAACCATCGGCAGCCGTTTGCCGGCATCAGCCAGATAACCATCGGCCGTGTCAGCATTATCACCTTCGCAGGGATAAAACCCTTCTCTGAAGTTAGGATTCCTAACCAGTTCAAGGTAACTTCCGCGATGCCATTTCTTCAACTTAAAAGGTCCTGTTCCCACAGGATGGTTTATAATATCTCTGCCGTAGTAGGCAGCCGCCTCTTTAGCAATCGGAGCACTCGGCAAGTGTGCCAGAAGATATGTTATCTGCGGCCAGGCCTTCTTAAGCTTTATAACAAGCGTATAATCGTCTGATGTCATCAAACCCTCAACTTCGCGAGAATAATCTACATCCGCAGCACTTTTACAACTCTTTGTATATTCCCTGAACTCATCAAGTCCGACAATTTTACTATCAAAAATCCACCAGTTTTTGCTTACATATTTGATGTCCGAAATCCTCTTCCACGCAAAAACAAAATCATCAGCCTTAAGTTCTCTGCTTCTCCGCTCACCAAAGCAGGCATCGTCTGCAAAATAAACTCCCTTTTTTATTCTAATCGTGTATGCAAGACCGTCCTCGCTGACCTCAGGCATCCCATCGGCAAGCTGGGGAATTAGTTCGTATGGCCGTTTGAGATAGTGATATTGATACAGACATTCAAAAATCTGACTGGCCACCAACGATGACGTCGTATCGCCAATATCTCCCGGGTCAAGTCCCCGCACCTTGGCTGCCAACGCACCGCGGAGGACAGTCTCGTTGCCATCGGCCACCGATGTCGTACTATCACATCCGACAATAGCTAATAACAGTGAAAGAAAGAGAAAAAATCTGACAACGCCCCCGCGACCGTTCATAAAGCCAAACCTCCAATGTTTGGGGACCGCATTTTGCAGCTGACTTTCTTTTGCCCGCCGTAGCTTTAGCGAAGGCGGGTACGTTTTATTCGGATGCCTTTGCCTTTGGCCGAGTCGGCAGGGTAAGCGGCGCTGTACGTCTGCTGCCGTCCGGCTTGCGCCCATAATCGAAGTTAAACTTCAACGCCAATGCGCCGGCCCGACCCTCTTCGCCGAGCAACCGGTTATGCTCCTGCAAAAGGGCCCGGCTGTCGCCCTTGCTAACAGCTCTTCTTATTGTTGATTGTGGCATATCAAATAATTGTCGAATACACGACTGTTCTACCTCAAATAATACCGACGCCAGTTGCTCTTTCTGTCCATCGCTTAAAAAACCCTCTCCGCTGATATCCCTGATATATTTTTGCATCACATACGAACACAATTGTCCAAACCGCCTCGCCACACCGGGCTCTGCACCGGCTGAAGTCATTTTTTCGCAGAGCAGCTCCAGGATAATCGCGTCCAGAAGCGGATATCTCACCGTCCAGTCAGCGTACCTGCTTATCCGCACATCCGCTATCGCCAGCAATAATTCCTTTCCTTCCGCAATCTTTATCTCCGCCGCAAACTTGGCCATCAGTTCCATAACTTCCGGCTCGGACTTTTCAACAAGTTTTTTTAGCTCCTCTGCGATTTTCCTCGCCAGTCGCAAATCAGCCGCGTCCGTAGAATTCAACCGCTCTTTGATGCCGGTATTAGTCAGGACATGAACCGCCCAGTAGCGAACAGCTGGGCTCTTGTCATTTAGCCGTTCTATAGCCAAATCCACCAGTCGCAAATCTTCCAGACCATCCACAAGAATCAAAAGATTCACTACCACCTTGAATCTGTGTTCTTCCGGCGTCAATTCATCAGCTGCTTTCAAGCCTTCCGAGATGTGCTTATGGGCCGAGACAGAAAACTGTTCTGCATACTGAACCTGACTGCCCCGGCTGACCAAAATGCCCCTGCGAAGCCGGGAAACTGACGTGAAATCTCTTGTCTTAACCAGCTCATCAACCGCCTCAGCGACAAATCTGTCGATAATCTGCAGGTCTTCGTCGTCCAGCATCGACTTATTGCGAACCCTGTTAATCTCCCTCGTATCAACACCTTGCAAGGGCGAATTCATCGCCAAAACTAAAAACGCCGCCAGAACAACACCAATCGCCCACTTATTTTTAGCTATCATAGACGCTCTCAAAAATAACTACACTCCAGCTGGATAGAAAGTTCCGCGTTTAGCCAGATTAACCCCAAAACCAGCTCCTGTCAAGTCATTTCGCACTCGGTCTTGGCCCCGCAGATTATTTGCCGCGACTGCCATCAAAAACAACTAACAAATTGTTGCAATTGTTACCGAATCCCTTATGCTGATACAGGTTTTGGTAGTTCCTGCAGCCAAAAAATTACGTGATTATCTGTCGAAAGGTAAAAAATGACAAACTGGCGCGTCTTTTTTACAACCCTACTAAGCGTACTCATTTTCGCCACCGGCTGCCAACAGCCGGCACCTGAGCCCATCGAGCCCCCAACGACCGAACCCAATATCCCAGCACCTGATATCATGCAAATACCCCAAAAAGTCTCATTTCACGACATATGTGCGGACATCCTAAAGGACTATGTCGATGACAACGGAATGGTTAACTATAACATGCTCAGGCTAAAAAGGTACCGGTTAAAAACTGTGCTGGATAAGTTCGACACCCTGAAGGTCGACGAATACAACTCCTGGCCAAAAGAGGACAAAATCGCCTTCTGGATAAACGCCTACAATATGCAAATGCTGAATATAATTGTCAAAAACTATCCTATAAAGCCCTCTCGAATCTTTAGCGTCTTTTGGGGCTCAAAGAGCATCAGACATATCAAAGGCGACATCAATGGTATATGGAACAACTACAAATTCATCGTAATGGACGAGGAATTCACCCTCGGCGAAATCGAAAAACGCATCTTCCACAAAGAGTTTAATGACCCACGGGTATTCTTTGCTCTTTCGCGAGCCAGCCTCTCAGGCCCGCCTCTGCGCAGCGAACCATATTACGGCCGCAAGCTGCACGAGCAGCTTGACGACCAGACCAAAAAATTCCTGGCAAATCCCCGCGGATTTCGCATAGACAGAGACGCCGGCGCCGTACACCTTTCCGCACTGCTCCAGCCAACTTGGTTTGGCAATGAGTTTGTCGGTAAATATGCCACCGACAAAAAATTTAAGGACAAAAATCCCGCAACCCGCGCTGTCCTGAATTTCATTACCAATTATGTCTCTGCGCAGGACGTCTCTTTCCTCGAAGTGGAAAACTACTCCGTCAGGTACATCGCATACGACTGGACACTAAACGAATAACCCAAAAAAGTGAAATACCAGCACCCAATACGCAGACCGTTCTCTTTGTAATCACCACTTTTAATTTGACTTTCTGTAGACAATCTTTATGATGTTTTTTTGCGACTTCCAACGGAGAAAACGAGTAATTATTAAAAGGAAAAAACTAAAATGGCCAAAAAACCCATCCACACCAACCCACACTGTGACACCAGCAAATACCTCTTTACCAGCGAGTCTGTAACAATGGGCCATCCCGACAAAATCGCAGACCACATATCTGACGCGGTCCTCGACGCAATGCTCGAACAGGACCCAAAAAGCAGAGTAGCCTGTGAAACCCTCGTTAAGGATGCTATGGTAATAGTTGCAGGTGAAATCACTTCTAAAGCCATTGTTGATATTCCATCGGTAGTTCGCCAAACAATCAAAAAAATCGGTTACGATGACCCTGCACTCGGATTTGATTACGAAAATTGTTCAGTCCTCGTATCAATCGGAAAACAAAGTCCGGATATCTCTCAAGGTGTAACAGAGGGTACCGGCCTGCACAAGGAACAGGGCGCCGGTGACCAGGGACTGATGTTCGGCTATGCCTGCCGCGAAACACCACAATTTATGCCTATGCCAATCCAGCTTGCACATGCTATTACAACTCGGCTGGAAAAAATGCGCCAAAGTAAAAAACTCCCCTGGCTGAGACCCGACGGAAAAAATCAGGTAACAGTCGAATATGAAAACAATAGACCCAAACGCATTCACACCGTCGTTGTATCAACCCAGCACGCACCATCGATTACTTATAAACAACTGCGAAAGCAAATAATCAAAAAAGTCATCTTGCCCGTTCTGCCGAAGCGTCTCGTGGACAGAAACATTGTATATCACATCAATCCCACCGGCAAATTCGTAATAGGAGGCCCAAAAGGCGATTGCGGCCTGACCGGCAGAAAAATCATCGTCGATACCTACGGCGGAAGAGGCAGCCACGGCGGCGGATGCTTCAGCGGAAAAGACCCCACAAAAGTCGACAGAAGTGCAAGCTATATGGCCAGATACATCGCAAAGAACATCGTGGCCGCTGGGCTGGCTGACCGCTGTGAAGTACAGCTCTCTTACGCCATC
>JABUBP010000278.1_pt1 | contig 13414 bp, 10 predicted proteins | sample 7240331 | NCBI WGS metagenome assembly JABUBP01 (sample SAMN07256347, study PRJNA390944) | subsurface metagenome | isolation source: Methane hydrate marine sediment | place: Pacific Ocean: Eastern North Pacific, ODP site 1244 | collected 2002 | reverse complement strand
GACGCGGCATTTACTATACAGAGCCGTATGTGCCTCCTGCAAGTCCCACTTAATCAGAAGGGTCACTATCCTGGGATCTTCGATCTGCTGCAAGAGATCATGATCTCGATAACCCGGTTGCCGCGTTAGAATTCTCTCCGCCGATCACAAGTGTGTCAATTGTCTCGTCCGCCACAGCCAAGCCCTCGAGTTTATTCGCGCCGATGTCTCGGCGGTGAGTTTGCAATGTTGCTGATGTCATTTGGGACTTCTTGGCGAGGACCGCACAAAGCTTTGTCACATTGCGAAGTCACTGGGCAGTGATCCGCTTCGTCTCTAGGCATTCGCGCATCTTGGTACGGAGCACGTGTGCACACTGCGATCCCGACGTCAAAACGTTCACCGGCCGCCAGAGCGCTGTCGTGAAGCGTTTGGCGACCGGTGCTGAAAGTCAAGCTCCGTTGGTTTTAATTACTGCCGCAATGGTACCGTGTTTGAAAGATTCGGTTCGGTAGCTCCTGAGCCGGCTACTACTCCGTCGTCCAATCCACGGTTCGCTGTCTCCGGCACGAAGAGGACCGCGACAATGAGTGAAACGACCGATGCACCGGCAACGTAGGCTGAAACCGGCCAGATGGCGCCGCCGGCGGAGGAGACCAGCGTCGCGGCTACCAGCGGCGACAGGCCTGCGAAGAGAATTGACGACAATTCGCGTCCGACGGAGAAGCCAGTCAGCCTCATGCGGGTGCCAAACAGTTCTGAAAGCAGCGCGCCTTGGGGACCGAACACTAGTGATAGGGCAATGCCCTGACCTACGATCATCGCGATGAGGATCGTCAGTTGGGTGCCACCTTCCAGGAGCCAGAAGAAGGGGAAGGCAAACAAGGCCGTAATGAGAGAGCCGGCGATCACGACGGGGCGGCGCCCCACCCGGTCGGAAATCGCACCGAATAGAGGCGTCGCGACCATTGCAACACCAGACGCAACGATAAGCGCGAGACTTCCGAAGCTCTTCGGAACGCCCAGCGATGCTAGATAGGTTTGTGCGTAAGTCGAGTATGTGTAGATCCCAACAAACGGTCCCGCGGTTATGCCTACGACCGTCAGCAGGCTCGGCCATTGCGTTCGCAGAAGCGTCATCAATGGTACACGCTCGCTGTCGGACGCCGCTGCCGCCTTCTCCGCCTTAGTGAATACTGGCGTCTCATCGAGCCTGACGCGAACATACCAGCCGATAAGCACAAGCACGGAACTCAGCAGGAATGGGATGCGCCAGCCCCAGGAAAGGAAGTCCGCTTCTGGCAGCGATGAGCTGATCGAGAAGGCAAGTGACGAGAGGAGAATGCCTGCGTAAGCACCGATGAAGCCAAAAGAGCCGTAGAGCCCTCGTTTGCCCTTCGGGGCGGTCTCCGTGCAATACACGCAAACGCCTGCAAGCTCTGCGCCGGCACCCAAACCCTGAACAACGCGCATTAAGATCAACAAGATAGGCGCAAGTATGCCGATCGACTCGTAGGAAGGAATTAATCCGATGCCGGTTGAGGCAACTCCCATCATGATAAGGGTCAGCGCGAGGACCGGCTTGCGACCGATACGATCGCCGATGTTTGCCAGGATGATCGAACCAAGAGGCCGAACAAAGAAGCCCACTGCGAATGTCGCAAAGGAAAGAAGAACGCCGGTCTTAGGGTCGTGGCCAGGGAAGAACATCTTCCCGAAGACGAGCGCCGATGCAGTTGCGTAGAGATAGAAATCGTACCACTCAAGCGAAGATCCTAGGATCGCGGCGAGAATGACTTTCGTTCTGGCTCTTGGACTTAACTCCCGTACTTCAGAATGGGCCATATCTTCCCCTCAGCTAGAGCTAACTTAACTACGTGGTGATTGAGATCGTCGCCTCTCTGGCCGCTCGCCAGCTGTTTGCAAGCGCAGCGATAATGATCGCCTTCCCTCGAGTGGCTTTGCCGCCTGAACTCCCAATGTCCAACCTGACATCCGACTGTCGGATTGGTGTTGTCTAACGAGGTGTGCGCCTGTCTCAGACGGTCCGTCATTGCTTCGGATGCGAAAGCTATGCGGCGATTTTTTTGTTTACAATCACGCTCTTTTCGCTCTTCCTGAATCACCAAACCTTTGTTCGCAAAACACCAAGCCAGCCATAGGCCCGGCTATAAAGTCGATTTGGACGGTCAGGCGCTCGCGAGTTTCGGCACACAAAAACGATCTGGTGGACTTCCTTGTCCATTCCGAAGCGACTAGTCCTTGCAGTTGCAAGCCACGTCGAGAACGCTTTGCCGGAGATCGAGAGAGGCAGATATGACTTTACGGCTTGGTTTCTTCTATCCGAACAACCCTACCGCTCAGGTGCTGGCGCCGGAGATCATTAACACGCTGCCGAGCGTGATGGACTACGATCTCCACACCAAGCTGGCCACAACGCTTGAACGCGTCGGCTTCGATTATGCGTTTCTTGCGGACTCATGGGGCTCATTCGGACCTCATTCACGCGCCGGCGGCTATCAGGATCCAATGATCCTTCCGCCGCTTTTGGCCATGCACCTCATGGGAGTGACCAAGCACCTGCGGTGCATCGCCACGATGCACACGTCTTTCCTGCACCCGCTCTTGATCGTGAGGATGCTGAAAGCCCTGGACGCCTTCAGCAAAGGTCGATGCGGCGTGAATATTGTAGCTGGTAGCGGCTTTGGCGACGGATTGGACAAGCAGGTCTTCGGATCTCTCAACCCCGATCAGAGATATGATCGCGCCATCGAAGCTATCGAAATCCTGCTCAAGGCGTGGAACGACACCAGGATCGCCTTCGAGGGAAAATACTTCCAGATCGACGGCGAGATGGTCGGGCCTCGCGCACCAGCAACGAGCCGACCATTCATCGTAAGCGCGGGCGCCTCTGACGCGGGCCGCGTCCTCGCCGGTCGGTATGCCGATATAAACTTCATGCCTGGCCGTACGCCGCAAGAAGAATTGAAGCGGCGCATGAGCGACATTCAACGGATCGCCGGAGAATTTGGCCGACCCAAGGGGGCTGTTCGCCTCCAGATCCACGCCAGCATCGTTGCTCGCGAAACCGAAGCCGAAGCGAAGGAGTATTCAGACTGGATCGCTTCGAAGGTGGATCTCAATCTGGTCACGGAGTATCTGAACGTTATCCGCGGCAACATCAGCACCTATGACGACGTCTACCGGATGCTCGGCGAACTTCAGATGCGTCAAGTGGGGACCGTCGGCGGATCGCGAAAGATCCACGGCAGCGCGGAATATGTCGCCGACCAAATCGAGATGCTGCACCGGGAGTATGGATGCGATGGCCTTGCGGTTACCTTCCCGGTTTGGAGCGTCGAGGAGATCGAACGCTTCGGCAAGCTGGTCATCCCACGCCTGAAGGCGAAGGGGATTTGGGTTCCGCCGGCTGAGCACGATTACTCTTGGTGAAGTCGGCGATCGCGCGGCGCCGCCCTACTGAGCGGACACCGAAACCGCCCCGATCTGGTTGAGAGGCGTTATGCCAAAGTAACCCGAGATCGTTCCGGGCGCGCCAGACGAAGCCCTGGTGCGCCCGCGGCTCCCGTAAGGCCCGGGTTGACCGCCGCGCCCTGATGGGCGCAGAACCTGGTCACAGGCCCCTCGGGAGCCACCGCGCCCGCCCTGTCCGACCTCTTCCCGGATTCACCGTCGTGGCCTTGGGAAGCGAAAACGGTCGAGCCTTCTAAGCCGGAAGCACGCCCGCCAAGAGTCCGCAGGTGGCAAGCGCCGCCAGGTCCACTCTTCCGGCGGCTGACTTGCTGCCCTCGTCGGCATGGCGACGAGATTGTCACCCACGGCCGTTATCGGACCACCGGCCTGTAGCAGTCTACGTCGCCTTGACGATATTCTCAGTGACCTTCTTGGCGTCGCCGAGCAGCATCATGGTGTTGTCGCGGTAGAACAGCGGATTGTCGATACCCGCATAGCCCGACGCCAGCGAGCGCTTGATGAACATCACGGTGCCGGCCTTCCAGACCTGCAGCACGGGCATGCCGTAGATCGGCGAGGTCTTGTCCTCTTCAGCCGCCGGGTTGGTGACGTCGTTGGCGCCGATCACGAAGGCGATGTCGGCCTGCGCGAATTCGGAGTTGATGTCCTCGAGCTCGAACACCTCGTCATAGGGCACGTTGGCCTCGGCGAGCAGCACGTTCATGTGGCCGGGCATGCGGCCGGCGACCGGATGAATGGCATATTTCACCTCGACGCCTTCCTTCTTGAGGAGATCGGCCATCTCGCGCAGCGCGTGCTGGGCTTGCGCCACCGCCATGCCGTATCCGGGCACGATGATGACCTTGGAGGCGTTCTTCATGATGAAGGCGGCATCGTCGGCCGAGCCGAGCTTGGCGGGCTTCTGCTCGCCCGTACCGCCGCCTGCTGCGGCGGTCTCACCGCCGAAGCCGCCGAGGATGACCGAGATGAAGGAGCGGTTCATCGCGTGGCACATGATGTAGGACAGGATCGCGCCCGACGAGCCGACCAGTGCGCCGGTGATGATCAGCGCCGAATTGCCGAGCGTGAAGCCGATGCCGGCCGCGGCCCAGCCCGAGTAGGAGTTCAGCATCGAGATCACGACCGGCATGTCGGCGCCGCCGATCGGGATGATCATGAGCACGCCGAGCAGCAGCGCGATGGCCGTAATGAGCCAGAAATCGACCGCGCCGCCAGTCATGACCAAGCGCACGATGAAGACAACCAATGCGATCGCGAGCCCAATATTGATGATGTGGCGCGCAGGCAGGATGATCGGCGCGCCGCTCATCCGGGCGGACAGCTTCAGGAACGCGATTACCGAGCCGGTGAAGGTCAGCGCGCCGATCGCGACGCCGAGCGACATCTCGACCAGGCTCTGAGTATGGATATTGCCGGGGGTGCCGATGTCGAAGGCTTCGGGCGCGTAGAACGCGCCGGCGGCGACCAGCACCGCCGCCATGCCGACCAGCGAGTGGAAGGCGGCGACCAGTTCCGGCATCGACGTCATCGGAACGCGCCGCGCGATCACCGCGCCGATCGCGGCACCGATGGCGATGCCGACGATGACGAGCACCCAAGCGAGGCCGTCTGCCGGCGGATGGTTGGCGAGCGTGGTGGCGACCGCAATTGCCATGCCGATCATGCCGAGCAGATTGCCCTGGCGGGACGAGGCCGGGCTCGACAATCCGCGCAGCGACAGGATGAACAGCACCCCCGCCACGAGATACAAAAATGCAGAGAGGTTAGCACTCATCTCAGGTCCCCATTATTCCATCAGCCCGAGGTGGCCGCTTACTTCGACTTCTTCTTGTACATCGCCAGCATGCGCTGGGTGACAAGGAAGCCGCCAAAAATGTTCACGCAGGCAAAGATGAGCGCGACGAAGCCGAAGCCGCGCGCCCAGCCCGAGCCGCTCGAGATCATGCCGACGCCAACCGCGAGCAACGCGCCGACCACGATCACCGAGGAGATCGCGTTGGTCACGCTCATCAGCGGGGTGTGCAGCGCGGGCGTCACCGACCACACCACGAAATAGCCGACGAAGACGGCGAGAACGAAGATCGACAGGCGGAAAATGAAGGGGTCGACGACCTGTGCAGCATGCTCCATGGCGTTTCTCCTTAGACCCAATTAGGATGACTTGGGCTGGAAGTTCGGGTGGATCACCGCGCCGTCCTTGGTCAGCGCGGTGGCCTTGACGAGCTCGTCGTCCCAGTTCACGGCGAGCTTCTTCTCTTTCTTGTCGACCATGGTCTCGATGAAGGAGAACAGATTGCGGGCATAGAGGCTGGAAGCCGAAGCCGCGACGCGGCCGGCGACATTGGTGTAGCCGACGATCTTGATGCCATCGAGGTCGACGACCTCGCCGGCCTTGGCGCCCTCGACATTGCCGCCGCGCTCGACCGCGAGATCGACCAGCACCGAACCGGGCTTCATCGACTTGACCATCTCGCTAGATACGAGCTTCGGCGCCGGCCGGCCCGGGATCAGCGCGGTCGTGATCACGATGTCCTGCTTCTTGATGTGCTCGGCGGTGAGCGCGGCCTGCTTGGCCTGGTACTCCTTGGACATCTCCTTGGCGTAACCGCCGACGGTCTGCGCGTTCTTGAACTCCTCGTCCTCGACGGCGAGGAACTTGGCGCCAAGCGATTCCACCTGCTCCTTGGTGGCGGGCCGCACGTCGGTCGCGGTGACCACGGCGCCGAGACGGCGCGCGGTCGCAATCGCCTGCAGGCCGGCCACGCCAACGCCCATCACGAACACCTTGGCGGCGGGCACGGTACCGGCCGCGGTCATCATCATCGGGAAGGCACGGCCAAAGGCCTCGGCCCCCTCGATCACGGCGCGGTAACCGGCAAGGTTCGCCTGCGAGGACAGCACGTCCATCACCTGGGCGCGGGTGATGCGCGGCATCAATTCCATCGCGAAGGCGGCGATGCCGGCATCGGCGATCGTCTTCAGCGCGGCCTCGTTACCGTAGGGATCCATAATGGCGATGACGAGCGCGCCGCGCTTGTACTGCGAAAGCTCGGAGGCTTCGGGGCGCTTCACCTTGATGATGATGTCGGCATCTTTCAGCGCGTCGGCACTGATTGTGGCGCCCACGGCGGTGAATTCGGAATCCGGCAGGCCTGATTTGAGGCCGGCGCCCGGTTCGACCGCGATCTCGGCGCCGAGCGCCCTAAACTTCTTCACCGTATCAGGCGAAGCGGCGACGCGCGGCTCCGACGGATCGATTTCCTTGGCAACGGCAATCTTCATGAGGCTCTCGACCATCACTTACGCAGAATGACCAAAGGAAGCTGTCCAGCGTCGGCTCCTGACGGAGTCGTACCCGAGCGAGGGACAGCCCGCGCCCTCACGGAAATGAGAGCGGAAGCGTCTATAACTGATTTCGGCATATTGTCTATAAAAAAATCCTATTTCTTCTTTTTAAGCGCCACAAAAAAATGCTTTTCGGACAAATATCCGCAGCGACAGACGGACTGCGCACGGACCAAGAGGCATTCAGTCCTTCCGCTGCGGGCGGATTCATCCAGTAGAAATCGCGATTTCAGGGAGGTCTGGTCGACTTTGGCGCTATCGGGCAGGACAACCTGCCCTTGGGTCTTAGGTCTGCCGAAAGCCCATTCGGAAGGCGCCCCAATGGCGCCCGCCAACAAAGATCGGCGAAGACAGGTCCTTCATCAGAACAAAGTTGCCGCCACCCATGTCCGCCCGGTAAGTCTGCAGAAGGAAAGGCTTCGTGTTGGCTCCCATCTTCTGCACGCCGCGATCATTCAACAACCGCCGATTTCGGCAATGCGCGGCATTCCAGACAGGATCGTTGCCTTGAGGTCTTCGATAATTCGGATTGTGCGTTGGAAGGTAGCCGCCTTTCGCCCAGGCGACGCAGAACACGATCCTTGGATCGGTAGCGAGCAGAGGATCTTGGATAGCCGGAAGAACACGATCCGTGAAGTCGACGTAGTCCGTCAGGTACTGCTTGGGGTTAGTGCCCGGTATCTCGCGATAATTTTCATCGAAGAGCTGCGCAAGGGAGATTTCCCCTCTCGCACACGCCGCTTCGAAGGCCTCGGCGATCTGCTTGGCGGTGCGTCCAACCAGGGCAATGAGCGGCGCATCTGCTGTTTCGGCTCCGCTGTCGGCAATCGAATAGATCAGTTGCTCCGATGCCTCCAGCAGTGAGGCCACCCGGCGGTCAGCTCCCTGAATGTCAGCAGACGAAAGCTGCACGTCGGTTCCAAGCTGATCCAGCACGGCCAACAGCACGTCACAGTTCCCAAGATTGCTGCTTGCTGAAGTAGCGATGGCATCGGCGGCAGGCTTCATCTCGGAAAAACCGTCCTCAAGCCGCCCCATCACATCGCGGACGCCTCTGGCGCGCTCGCTTGCATGCTGTGCATCCTGAGAAGCGGCTCCACTCTCCCCGCGGAGTAGGCTGACCTCCTCGCTAAGATTTTTGACGGACTCACCGATCCGCAAAGTTGCGGCACGGGTAGCCGCTGCCAGGCTCTTCACTTCATTGGCGACAACGGCAAAACCGCGTCCAGCTTCCCCGGCTCTCGCTGCCTCGATTTCTGCATTAAGCGCCAGCAGGTTAGTCTGCCGGGCAATGGCTTCAATCGAAGTGGACACCTTCGCCACCTCGGTTAGGACCGAGCTCACCGATCCAAGACGCTCCGCTATGCGATCTACCGCGTGCACGAGCTTAGCCGTACTGGCTGCGGCCGCATCAACGGCATTCCTGGCACCGGAGATCTCGCCCGCAGCGTTCGACGTTGCAGATTGCACGGCACGTGCTGACTGATCGATCTGCTTGTTGGCCGCAACCATCGTGTCGGCTGCATTCTTCAGCTCGCCAAACTGCAACGATTGCCGCCCAACACGCTCCGCCACACCATTTAGGTTCCCGAGGACGTCGGCGAGCTCTACGCTCAAGGCCCCTAGCCCGTTGGTGACGCTATCGAGGAGACGGTCCCTCTCAGGAGCCAGGCTGGAGCTTACCGATGACGTGGCGACCGACATGGAAGTGCCCAATCCAGGATTGAAGCGACATTTCAAACAACGCGATAGAATCCCACAAAAGCAAAATCTGCACTACATCAATCAGCCTATCCAACCGTTTCCCACCCTGAGTTATGCACTCCTTTCGGATATTTGGCCCGTTTATTTGCCGATGTACTGGCCGAGCGCAGTTCGCGTATCCTAGGCTCAAGCCTTCGATCGCTGTCGCGACGACCTGCCGACAACCAATAGTCCGCTGAAGATCGCGATGGTGCCAAGGACGTGGTACCAAGCAAAGCGCTCACCAAGCCAGGTCACCGCCAGCCCGGCCGAGAACAGGGGGCTTAGATACAGGAAGGCAGCTGCCCGCGTGGCGCCGGTGGTTGCCACCCCGTACAGGTAAAAGATGTTTCCGAGCATCGTTGGTATCAGCCCGATGTAGCTGATTGCCGCGAGCCCAAGCCAGCGCTCATGCTCATTCCAGGTGAGCCAGGGATTCCCCATAACAAGAGAACCGACGTAAACGGGTAGCATCACAAACAACAGGCCCGTCCACGCCGTAATGATAGTCAGTGGCAACGGCTCAATCTCGACGGTCCATCTGCGGATTTGAATAGAAAACCACGCGAAGGAGATCGCAGCCAGCAATGACCACAAATTACCCAAGCTGAAGCGCAGCATTAACAGATCTTGGGGACGCCCCTTGCTGATGATGAGGAGCGTTCCGGCCAACGCAAGCACAAGGCCAAACACAAGCGCTGGAGTAACTTCGTCCTCCGCACTGCCGGAGCGTCTTTCGATCAAGCCTATTAGGACAATCCAAATCGGTGTGGTCGCGTTGATGAATCCGACTTCTAGCGCCAGGCTCCGATAGGCCCCGCCAAGCAAGAGATATGAAAACAGCCCAACTCCAATCGCGCCGCCGATACTCAGTTCTGCCAGTCGTGGACGCGCTGCAGGCCACGACGTCCTGAGCGATGGAAAGCCGACGACAGTCAGAATCACCGCCGCCAAGGTCCACCGCCAGAACACCAGAGACGGCAATGGCACGATGTCGCGCGCTGCACGAGCTACAACATGACTGCTGCCCCACATCGCCGCAGTCGCAACAAGCGCCATCGTCCCGATGGAATGGGATCGAGACATCAACACCCCTCCGAAGACCGACCTCTTAGAAGCGACGACCGCAGTCCAATTCGGTCCCAGAATGTTCGACGCGAAAAATGCACGACACCCTCGCCCGATAAAAAGCCGCCGACCAATGAGGTCGGCGGCTAAGTCTGGGAGGAAACGCCCAATAGGGCGGTCGGCAGCAAAGCTGCCACCATGCTCCACCGATCGCTCGGCGAGATGTTGTGCACGCGAGTACACGCCCTTCTCTTCCTACAAAGCGACGAAAAGGGAAAATATAATTTTTGTCTGGCGTAATAATCAGAGGTTATGCCTTTTCGGACTAGTACGCGCTCGACAGGTACTCGACGATCTTCGGTACATCCGCATCATCGATCGGCGCACCGTAGACCTTGATCATTTTCGTCACCTCAGCTTGCCAGAAATCCTTCTTGAACTTAGGGCCCTGCGGTTGTGTCTTGATGTAATCCGCCGAATGACATGCGGTGCAGTTGTTTTGCGCCACTTCCAGATTCGGACCTGGCTTAAGTTGCTTAGTGTCGTCCGGGACCTTGTAGTTGACGGGGCTAGCCGCAGACATCCACGACACCAGCGATGCGCTCAGCGCGACGGCTGCAATCAGAGTTGCTTTCGTTTTCATCGTTCGCCCTTTCACTCTGCCGTCACGAGCGTCGTTTCAATCACGTTTCGCATATAGCCTGGAGGATTCCAAAGCGCTTTGTCAGGCTGACTTTGTCCGGCTTGATTTGTTGCTTTCACTTTCAGCTCATGCTGGCCCGCCGATAGAGTTACAGGCAATTTCCATTCACGGAATGAGTACTTTCCGAGATCTTCTCCGAGCGTCGCCTCCTTCCAGGTCTGGCCACCATCGATCGACACACTGACTTGCTTAATGCCCTTGCCGCCGTCGAACGCGATACCCTTGAGCGCCAACGCGCCCGCTTTCACCTTCGCACCGTTCGAAACGCTAGTAATGAAAGAACGAACGTTGAAACGGTTGATCGGAATGGTTGCTTTTGGGGCGGTACCAGGTTCGATACAGGCGCAGTCGGTGTCTGGAATGCGATAGGCCGACTTCATCCAGAAGCCATCGAACACATGGTCCAGCACGTTGATCTCATTGAGATGCTTGACCCAATACGTGCCATAGTAGCCCGGGACGACCAACCGCAGCGGAAAACCGTTCAAGAACGGTAGGTCCTGCCCATTCATGGCGTAGGCCAGCATGACTTCGCCATCGAGCGCGTGATCCATGTCCAGTGCCTTGGTGAAGTCGGGCGTCTTGTCTGAAACGGGCCCGTCCATTCCTCCAAACACCGCCTGTTTTGCGCCGGCCTGGACGCCCGCCCTCTCAAGCACGGTCTTGAGCGGAACGCCTTTCCAGCGCGCGTTACCCATCGCGCCATTTCCAAGTTGACCGCCCGCAACCCTGGGCTGGGAGAAACCTCGGCTGTTGCCTGAGCACTGATTTACCGCAACGATCTCCGTCGCCGGCATCGCCTTAATGTCTGTCAGAGAGAGCTGCAAGGGCTTGTCGACCTTTCCCTTAATCGACAGGCTGAAGGTGTTAGGATCGATATCGTAAGGAAGGTCTGCAAGATGGTATCGAACGAAGAAGGCGTCGTTTGGCGTGATGACGCCCTCGTCAAAGACGGAGAACGGCGTTTCAAGCTGGGGCGGCCGGCTCGTCAGTCCGATCATTTCGCGCTTTTGCGGGTAGGTAACGAGCGGTCGCTCGCCATTTTCGAACGGTAAGTCGATTGTCCTGGAGTTGGCAGCCAAGCTCGGACGAATTACTCCGAGTAGACCGGTGCTGGCCCACAAAGCCGCACCACCTTGCCACACTGCTCTTCTCGTAATCATGGTCTCTCCTTCCGGGACACATTCCCGCTTCAAGATGAAACGCACGAACAGGCGGATTATTCCGCGTTCGAGTATCAGTCAGCGACTGCATCGTGTCTGCTCGCGAAAAGGTCGCCTTCAAAGCGCAAACGACGGCAATCGAACGCAATAGCTATCCCGCCAACAACTTGGCGACGGCCGAGCGCTTTCCGACTCTCAAGCTCTCAACACTCCTTCGACAGCAGCCGCCAGGTCGAAAAGCTCTCGATCAACTCCTGCACGACTTGAAAGCATGATCCCAATTGGTGCTTCACCGTCTCGGTGCGCGGGCAACGAAACCGCACAACCATCGATGAAATTGATGAGCGTACAATTGCGCAGCACGCGCGCATTTGCCTCCGTGAAACCCGGATCCGCGACAACATCGGAAATGCGGGGCGCAGCGATCGCCGTCGTCGGCGCCAAGATCGCGTCGAATTCGGAGATCCCTCGGTAAACTCGCTCGATCAGCGACTGACGCGCGCTAATGAGCTTGATGTACTCAGGCGCACTTATCTTCAGGCCTCGCCGGATCCGCGCGAACACGTGAGGGTCGTAGGTCTCCCCCTTCTCGATCAGCAATTTGCTGTGCCAGGCGTAGCTTTCCGCCGCCGTGAAGCCACCATTCGCCAGGAGGGATCCGATCTCACCAAACTCTGGAACCGCATGCTCCACAATGAGCGCGCCGGCCTCGGACAGCAATCTCAGCGATCGCGAGAATGCGTTCGACACAGCTTCATCGAGACCATCCGTGAAGACGGTCCTCGGAACCAAAAGCCGAAGACCCTTGAGGGCACGCTTTTTGACCAAGCTTGCAGGTTGATCTGCCAAGATCGCATCCAATGCGGCGCAGCACTCAACAGTGCGGGCGATCGGGCCGATGCTATCGAGGCTTGTCGAAAGAGGAACGACGCCTTCGCGCGGTACTCGGCGTTGTGTAGGCTTGAACCCTACCAGCCCGTTGAAAGCTGCAGGGATCCGACACGATCCTCCAGTATCGCTACCCAGAGCTCCGTGAGACATGCCATCGATTACGGAAATGGCCGCTCCTGAAGACGACCCTCCCGGCACGAATCCAATGTCTCTACGAAAAGCGCTTTTTGGCGTCCCGTAATGAGGATTGATGCCGAGACCAGAATAGGCAAACTCGGTCATATTGGTGCGACCGATGAGCACGAAACCTGCCCGCCGCAAACGCTCGACAGCCGGGGCATCTCGGACCGCGGCCGGAGCATCCTCCAGTGCCCGCGATCCTGCTCGCGTTACCTGCCCTTTTACATCGAACAAGTCTTTTATGGAGATCGGTATCCCAGCAAACGGTGACGGCGCTTTGTTGGCCTTGCGCAGCCTATCCATAGCATCGGCTGCGCCAACAGCGCCTTGCTTGTCGACGGAGACAAATGTCCTCGCGCCCTCGCCAGAGCTATCTTCGATCTTGTCAAGGCACTCTTCGACGAGCTTACGCGCGGTCACACGACCGCTCTCAAGGTCAGCAGCGAGACTGGCTAGTGTTGGGAGAGCCATTTCAACGATCTCGACTTCTTGATGCGGTACATGGGGTGACATCCCGAACCATGTCGTTGCCTCAAAACGTAACGAAGTGGTCCAGGACTGCGTTAACGGCAGAAGACTGTTCGATTGGGTGCCAGTGACCGCACGCGTCGATGCCTCGCACCTCCCCGCGCCTGGCCTCCGCTACGAGTGCCTCAGCAACCGCGGGCGGGCTTACCTTGTCGTCCTGGCCATAAACGGCCAAGACCGGGCAAGCGATCTTTGTCGCATCTGCTGCCGTCGCCTGAAGCACGGCCCCGCAAGAGGCGAGATAGCCTCCCACACTTTGGCAGAGCAGCAGTTCCCTCACATAGCCAGCCAGCTCCAGCTTGTTGCTCAAAGAAGCCGG
>JABUBP010000277.1_pt1 | contig 13426 bp, 8 predicted proteins | sample 7240331 | NCBI WGS metagenome assembly JABUBP01 (sample SAMN07256347, study PRJNA390944) | subsurface metagenome | isolation source: Methane hydrate marine sediment | place: Pacific Ocean: Eastern North Pacific, ODP site 1244 | collected 2002 | reverse complement strand
TACTTCAATCCCTTGATACCTCCTGAGGGCACATCCCCCAGCGTATGGCTAAAGAAGCTCATTGAGATCATCGCACATACCTATTTCCTTGGCGAAGGGGTGAAGTATCTGCTCCAGCAGGCCCTGGACAGAGCGTACAGAGAGTTTGGTCTTTATGATGGAAAAACGGATGTTTATCCCACGATGGCCGACGTTCTTATCTGGCTGGAGAGCCTCAAAACCAAAGGACGGCAGGCGGAGTGGATGAGCTCTACCCTGCGGGCAATTAGCACACTGTGCTTCGGTGAGTTCGGAAAGATTCTTAACGTGCGAAAACCCTTTCCGATGCAGGAACTGTTAAAGAGGAACGTAATTCTGGAACTCGATGCCCTCACGAATACGGATAAGACATTTTTGATTGAAGCCCTGCTTTTGTGGCTGCACCATTACCGACTGGTAGAAGGAAAACGCGAGGATTTCAAGCATGCCCTTATTATTGAAGAGGCCCATCATGTGCTTCTTCGCAGAAAGCAGGAGGCTATGGGCGAGAAGACTATCACGGACATTATCTTAAGGGAGATCAGGGAACTTGGCGAATCCGTTATCCTCATAGACCAGCATCCCAGTCTCATTTCAAAACCGGCGCTCGGCAATACCTATACAACGATAGCAATGAACCTCAAGCACAGGGACGATGTGCGGGCCGCTTCGAATGCCATGCTTCTTGGCAGAGGAGAGCACGAATATCTCGGCGAGCTTGAAGTGGGCTCGGGAATTGTCAAGCTTCAGGGAAGATGGTTCCGGCCATTCCTGGTTAAATTCCCATTAGTGTCCGTCTCAAAGGGTAGCATAACCGACGACGAGCTGCGCAAAAAGATGGAGCAGCTCCTGGGCTCGAACCAAACAGGGGTATTAGAAGGCGTACTATCGGCAATAAAAGCTAAACAAGTCCCTGATGTCAAAAAAGAAGGATTTTCTTCCGTTTCAGGCGCTAAGGACGCCAATATAGTAGGTTCTAAGGCTTCAGAAGGTCTTATTGACCCCGGTGGCATCAATTCGGAAGGTTCTAGGCCTTCTCGGACCACAGAAAAAGAGGAAAAGGATAAAGAAAGGGCCGCCCGAGAAGCCTTGCTGGAGGACATCGTGAGGCGGCCTTATAGCTCGACGCAGGAAAGGTACAGGAGGCTGGGATGGAGCTTCTACAAAGGCAACAGGATCAGGGATTGGATGATCAAGGAAGGATGGATCCAGGTCAGGACAATAAAAAGGCCGGATGGAATGGTCAAGGTCTTTGAATTGACGGAGGAAGGAAAAGACAGGGCCGGAAAAATAGGGTTCAAGGTGGAAAGGACATGGAGGAAGGGAGGTCTGGAGCATGGATACTGGGTTCAGGAGATAAAGAGCTTGCTGAGGGAGCAGGGCTTTGCCGTACAGGTGGAAAAAGGTCTGGGAAAGGGCAAATCCGTGGACCTGGAAGCCCGCAGAGAAGACAGAAAAATAGCCGTTGAGGTTGAAACCGGCAAGTCGGATGCTATCAGTAATATCAGGAAGGATTTGGAGGCAGGATACGATCGAATTCTTGTGGTTTGCCTTGCGGAAGGCTTGAAGAAACGAATACAGCATCAGATGAACGAAGTTGCCCTTGGCAGAAAGGATCTTGTTCTTGTCGCGGACCTGAAGGAAGCGTTCAATGTCACCTACATAAAAGGATTAACGGCATGAACGGCAAGCACCGGAAGGATTGCTTTTAACTACTCACTCCGTGCCATTATTTATTATGGCCGTCAATTGTGAAGAAGCTCGGATTCTCACGAAACCGGATGTGCTGGAGGAAGATCATTTACCAGACCATATACTCTACAGTGAAAAAAGGATAGCGGAAATTGAAGATTACCTCTCACCTATCCTGCGAAAACAGAGACCCCTTCATCTCTGGCTTTACGGGGACCCCGGGACAGGTAAAACCAGCACGGCAAGATATGTCCTGGAGAAGATGCAACAGCAATCAGGTGTTAGGGGGATTTATGTTAATTGCTGGCAGCACGATTCCCTTTACTCCATCCTGGACTATATCACCGTGGAACTCAGGATTCTCAGGGCTGAAGAGCAGCGAACAGCCAGGAAACTCGAGAAGTTCGAACAATACATCAAGCAGGATCCTTTTCTTCTTATTCTTGACGAAATGGACAAACCCTCTCCCAAAGAAAGGGCCTCTATTATCTATTCTTTTTGTAGCTTACCGAAAGTTGGACTTATCAGCATCTCAAATTCCTGTGACCCGTTATTTGAGCTTGATGCCAGGGTCAGGTCAAGGCTCAACCCTGTGCTCGTGGCGTTCGGACCGTACAGCGGTGAAGAGTTAGCGGCTATTCTGGCCGAGCGGGCCGAAGAGGCACTGGCCGAGGGCAGTTTCACACCGAAGATGCTGTCACAAATAGCAGAACTTGCCGGTGGTGACGCCCGCATGGCAGTTCAAACCCTGAAGAAGGCCGCCTGGCTTGCGGAGAGAGAGCGGGCATCCAAAATAGCACAATCCCATATTCGAAGGGCATGGAGTTCGGTGCGGGAGCTTAAGAAGGAATACCTTTTGAGGAAGTTGACCCCGGATCACAAAATCCTGTACAAGATCGTGAAATACCAGGGTGAGATACTCTCCAGCGACCTGCGCCAGCTATATCTGCTGGAATGCTCACGGTCCAAACGCATACCGATCGCAGAACGGACGTTTTCGGATTATATTAATAACCTGAAAACAGCAGGGCTTGCCCAGGTGGAAAGGGCAAGGGTAAGGGGAAAGGTCAGGTTAATACGGATTGTCGAGTGAGGTTGAATTATGGAGGATATAAATAAGCAACGCGAACAGGAGGTCCCGAATTGGATAAGACTAATTCTGAAAGTCCAAAATTCCAAAAAGGCCCACGTCCACAAGTGTTGACGCTATCAGAGGCGGACATCCAGCTACCTTCACAATCGAGCACTCACCCATCTTTAACCTGTTTCTTATGATGTTTCTCTCCAGCCGATGATTTCCTTGCCGTTTTATTAACCGCTACACTGTGACCGACCGATAGATTTATAAGTCCTCTTACCCAAATTATGAGTAAGGTTAGGCCTTGCACTTTCTATTCAGAGCCTCCGGTGGGCAAGATCGGCAAAGTGCATCGCCGTGACCTTTTTATTACCAAAATCAGGAATGATCACCATGTCGGAACTAATCTACCGCCGAGAGTCCGTCCACAGGAATATCCTGCGGAACATAAAAGCGTCTGAACTCTCTCCCAGAAACAAATCCCTTATCCTCAAGTTCAACGACGAGCTCTTCTCTCGCGGTCTCAGCACGGCACGGGTGACAAAGTACATGTGCAAACTGCCGAAGCTCGCCCGCTGGCTGAGAAAGGACTTTGCTGATGCTAACCTCCACGATATCAAGCGGCTTGTTAGCAAAGTTGAGCGGTCTAGCTTCGTACCGTTCACCAAGAAAGAGTACAAGATGTGTCTCAAAAAACTGTTCCAGTGGATGAGGGAAATGGATGAAGACTATCCACCCGAAGTTAGATGGATAAAACTTGGCAGCGTTTCCGGTGTCACCCGCAAGCTTCCCGAGGACATGATTACACAAGAGGAAGTTCTGCGTCTCATCAATGCAGCCAAGACTGCCCGAGACAGGGCCTTTGTTTCCACCTTATACGAATCCGGTTGCAGAATTGGCGAGTTGCTCCCTCTTCAAATACGCCGCGTGCAGTTCGACTCGATGGGCGCCCAACTCAGGGTGGACGGGAAAAAGGGCTGGAGGAGGATTCGGGTCGTGTCCTCTGTTCCCTATCTTACCATCTGGCTGAACGAACATCCTCTCAAGGACGACCCCAGTGCTTATCTCTGGATTGATAATCGTGGTTCGCTTATAAGATACAATTCATCGCGAATGATTCTCAACCGCCTTGGACGCAGAGCCGGAGTGAAAAAGAGACTGAACCCCCACAACTTCAGACACAGCAGAGCCACCTTCCTGGCTAACTATTTGACTGAAGCTCAGATGAAGGAATACTTCGGCTGGACAGGGGCGTCCGACATGCCCGCAGTGTATGTCCATCTGAGTGGCCGTGACGTGGACAAAGCAATCCTTAAACTTCACGGAATCGAACTAGAGAGCGACAAGAAGGAGGAAAAGATCCTTGCTCCCAAGCAATGCCCTCGTTGCAATACCTCCAACCCTGCCTCCAACAAGTTCTGCCTCCTTTGTGGCTTGCCCTTGGACCAACAAGCTGCCATTGGGCTCATCAAGGATTCCCTGGCAAGAAAAGAGACAGACCAGATTCTTGACAAAATGCTTGACGACCCTCAGTTCCGTCAAACCTTCCTTGACAAGGCCAGAGAACTTATTCAAGCCTGAACAATGACCATGAGCCTGTCCCTATCCAATCCTGACCATTTCAGTTTTTTATCGGCATGGTTGGCAGTCCACAGACAAAACACCTTAAATACCCCTTGTTCAAAGCTCCCTTATGTGTGAATCCCGCTTGGGAAACGTGAACATGAATAAGGTGAACAGACCGCAGAAGGAGGGCCAAGCACACCTGGTCTGTCCTGGTTGCCATACACAGTATGAGATGCTGGAATATACTGCCAGCGAGGACAGACCAATATGCCCGGAATGTGGCCTTCCTCTTCTGCGGTCTGAAAAGAACCACAAAAGCTTCAAATGCTTTCGTTGCATCCATAGAGCGATTGTGCCGGATGGCATCTGGTGCAGACAGCTTAACTGTGCCGCTACAGCCGAAATAGCCAAGGACTGTCGTCATTTTGCTCCACGGAGCAAAAGAAAACCAAGGAGATGAAAAGTATGTTAGGAAGAATAGACCAACTCTGGGACAATAAGACCGACAAGGGACAGCCTTACCAGGTCCTTGCCATAGGCGATGACAGATACAGCTTCTGGGACAAGAAACAGTTTGGCAAGTTCCGAAAAGGTGATACTGTCGAGTTTGACTGGAAGCAGGCTGGCGAGTACAAGAATATCACAACTATTGAACTTGGCAAAGCAGACAACAACGACTATGACAGGTCGGACAGCAAAGCCAGACGAATGGCCAAAATGAGCTGCCTGAAATCTGCCAGCAGGATCCTTGGTCCTATGGACATTGAACCAAACAAGAAAATCAGGGCTACCGTTTCAGTCGCAAAATACTTCGAAAAATATATCAATGACGACCTTGACGATGCACCTTCCGATGATTCAAGTGCTAAGGCTAAGAACGAAGACAGGAACTACAGACACAAGGATATTGATTTCGGATTATAGGAGTGTCGGCTAAAAAGGGACCCGCCGCCACCTTATCTCTCCCCTTTTCTACACTCTTCTCTGATGGGCCGTCCCCCTCCTCCGCCTCCCCCCTCATATCCATTCAAGTATATCCATGTTTCAGTTCTGTCTTGTTGGTGACTGGATTGGCCCTGAGGGGGTCGTGCAGGTGATAAGGATAAAGGACGGTCTATATGACAGGCAAAAAACATTCGTTACAGCGTAAAGGATTTACACACGAATCTGCGTACAATGAATCGAAGGAATGGTACACACCACCAGAAATCTTTAACGCTCTCGGTATAAAATTTGACGTGGATCCTGCCAGCCCCGGGAAAAAAATTGTGTCATGGATACCTGCCAGGAAACATCTAACGGTACTTGATAACGGTTTAACTTCAAAATGGGACGGCAGAGTGTGGCTCAATCCCCCTTATGGTGCAGATACCCCTAAATGGCTGCGTCGGCTTGTCAAACACGGAAATGGCATTGCATTGGTCTTTAGCCGTACTGACACAGAATGGTTTCATAAGTATGCAGCAAAGGCTGATGCAATTTGCTTTTTGCGAGGCAGAATTCGCTTTGTCAAAGCCACTGGTCAATTAGGGGGCAGTTCTGGAAGTGGGTCAATATTATTGGCGTACGGCAAGGAATGTGCACAGATTTTAAGCAAGTGCAGTTTAGGATGGGTAGTAAGAAAATCTGCTCCAAACAAACACACTTCAAAGTAAAATTTGTGTGCAGGGATGGATACTTGTAGAACTGGATCGACAAGCTTCAAGAAGGGGACATTGTCGAATACGACTGGAAGAAGGCCGGCAAGTTCAGGAATATCACGAGCATTGAATAGATCAATACCGGCGCCGGTTCCAGTGGTTCAAATGAAAAAGACCAATAGATCCGCCGAATGAGCTTGCTACAGCGAATGCCTTATCTGCCTTCCTGAAAAGACTTTGGTAGTGTTCGCGGCGATGTGTCTTGAGCAAGGCTGCGCTACGCTCCGCCTTCCTCAAGACAAGGAGAATACGTGCAGGATACTCTCATAACAACTGGTACAAGAAAAGGGGGCAGGCCACCTGTAATAGCACTTGGGTCCGTTTCACCAGGATCAACAGCACCGTTTCCATTCAAGTCCTCTTCTCCATCTAACAAACCATCACCATCAGTATCTGGATTTGTTGGATCTGTAGTACTACTAGGATCAGCGTCGGGTACAAAGATTGTCAGGTCGGTATCAAAACCCTCGGGAGCTACTAAACCGAGCTCGGTACCATCCTGAATGCCGTCACCGTCTGTGTCAGCGCTGCGCGGATCCGTTTCACTGGCGTCTACTATCCCGTTTGCATTGACGTCTTCACCAGAGCCGGATCCATCGAGCAAACCATCGTCATCTGTGTCATCATCAAATGGATCCATTCCGGCGGCGTCTTCAATATCATTGAGAATCCCATCAGCATCTCTGTCATCAGGTTCTGAGACCAATGCTTCTATCTCGTAATCAGATAATGCTCTACCATAAACACGAAGTTCATCTATAATCCCTTGTAGGTTAGACCGGCTCAGGATTTTCTGTAGGACGACTGTGAGAGTGGTTTTAGGATTCTACAATGGCCAAACTCAAGCCGAAGGGTATCTAAGGGTCGGGGGATTTTAATGCGAATTAGAACGAAAAGAGCGGGTTTTCCTTTCTCACCATCACCGCACCCAAGCCGAGCAGTAAGAGCGTAGCGGGCTTTATGGGGACTAACGTTCTGCCAAGCGGAATGATTCACGAAAAAGCCCCTGCTGACATGCAGAGGGAGTGGAGTGAAGAAAGCCAGGGGCATTGTCCAAATAGCAGTATAATTATAGACCCTTTTGTTACCGAGGTTAAAGCTCTATTAGGTTGTTCATGGTGTCTGTGGGTAGTAATAGTCCTTTGCTAATTTGACTCTGAAATCAACGCGAGACATCCAAAACTATTTACTTTTCAAAATATGTTTGAAACGAACTTCTAAAGCCAAAGGTTTCAACAAAGTGATTAGAAATTATATTTCACCTGGAAAGCCCAGACGCTGTTATCCTGCTCTAATATGTTGTTGCCAAAGTCTGTACTTGAATAACCAATACCAATTGTCAGGTTCTCATCAATCACATAGGCCAAGGCCAGATCAAACCAGTCACGTTCACCTTTAATGAGAGTTTTGCCTCCAAGATTATAATCGTCCACAAAATCTGGGCTCTGACGATATTCAGTGGCGAACATAAGACGGTCTGTTAAAAATACAACGATGCTACCCTCAAAAGTAGTCCGCCTCTCACCAGCAAATCCAAGAAGTCCGGTGTGGATTGAATCGCCGTTACGAAGGCCTGCTGAGATGATAAATGGCCGAGGCAATATATCTTTGACTGTCTTACTTGCCATAAGAGTAAACTCGGTGCCAAAACTGTGATCGGTGCCAACAGTATCACAAAGCCCATTGAGCTGCCTGTTGATGTCTGAGATGTCTTCATTCCACTTAAAGTGCGTACCAAAAGTTACTGTAGGCATCCAGTCAAAGCCAAAATCGCCTTCCTCTATAAGCTTAGCCCGAATGTTAAAATTGTGTACCTTTACTTTATCGGACGCCATCAAACCCGTAATGTGGTAAATATCATCTATCCAATCATCAACGTCAAAGAGTTCATGAGAGTAACCTAACTCAATATTGCCAAAAAGATTGCCAGTTACAGCATAGACATAACGTCCTATTCCGTCAAGAAAAATCGTACTTTGTGAAATACTTGGCGGCCCAAATATCTCACCTTCTTTCGGCGGCTTTGCCAGGTAAGCGAGATTAGTAAGAAACACACCACTACCACCCTCAAAGCTGTGAAGAGGTGCGGTCGGTAAGGACTTAGATGAATCGGCTTCTCTGGCTTCTGCTATGCTGCATGAGACTATAAAAAGCCCCAATGCAATGGATAATCTCGTTATTTTAGCCATTGTCACCTCCTCCTCGTGATTTCTTTTCTTGGTAACCGCTGCTGCATAGCACTGCTCTACAGCAGCAGCATTACTCACCCTGATTCATATATCGGCGAGATATACGGGCTAATTAACCAACATCTTTTGCGATGCAGAAAATCAAAAAAAGGAAGAGAAGTTGCTTATTCCGTAACGTCCGATATAATTAAGAGTTAGATTTATCTCCATGAACATAGGTCACAAAGACATAATCCGTAATCATTGCGCATAAGGAGTTAAGCAAAATGAGGAATACGCAAAAGCTTTTATGGCTTTGTGAAAGGGGACAATTATTAAGAGCATAATTTCCCTGAGAACTCGTAAGCGGATAGATTTTACGTGAGTTGCACCAGAGAAGTTTGACGAAGTCTTTATTTGCAAAAAACCAGTTATGAACGGAAGTTTAAAATGGGGACATAGTAACATGATATTAGGTGAATTTAGAAAATATAGGCGGATAAACTTATTTGCATTGGCTTTTCGAGGAAGCCTTGTTTTTGCGCTGGCCATTCTGGTTTGCTCTACAAGTCCTGCATGGGCAGTGAGGGATGGAGTCAAGTGGGAAAATCTTGCTGAACACTTAGCCGGCAAATCCACTCCGCCTCAATTGGCGGATGGCCGAGCGAGAATTAAAGAAAGGAGATAGTAAAAAATGGGGACTTTTAAGCAGGGAGAAATTGTAAGCCATTCATTCGAGGGACAAAACTGTAAATTTCACTCTCGGGGAGGAGAATGTTTCACTATCCTGCTGTTTCCTTTCGAATCTCCGTAGGAGGACAAATAGCCAAAGCATATCAGGTGCGCTGTAAATATTAACAATTTTTCAAAGAGAAAAATCATGAAACGGAAACTTATTTGGTCGGTTGTGCTAATTTGTACACTGTCGTCGTGGTTGGTCCAGGCACAGGCTTCATCGTCAAAAGAATCAGTTGTGCGGGCGAAGTCAGCCACAAAGCAAGCAGCGAGTGTTGACCCGAATGCTCTCAAGCCAGCTATCGAACGGCTCGGCCAAATCTATCGCTCTCACAACCAAAGGAGCGCAAAGAAAGCCGGAGCCCATAGCCTTTATTACTTCGGAGGTGCAGAGGAAGGCCAAAGGTCAAAAATATCTCAGTGGGCCCGCTCCAGGCGACCGTATCAAGTGTTTAATCGCCCGGACACGGAGATACATACTCATCTCAAGCGAGGCGTCGTGGCCGTGAGGTCCAGGCCAAGCAAGCGGTCATTGACCGTTGCTCGGTCAGGTGAAGAGCCGAAAGATGTCACACTGCGATATATCGCCGACAATCCAGCCATTTTTGGCCTGAAATCGCCAGCAAGCCAACTGACCCTGGATCGTAGCAAAAGGGACAAGCTGGGCATGACGCACCTGTTATTCCAGCAGCACCACAACGGTATCCCGCTGTGGGGTCGGCAACTGGCGGCGCACATGGATCCCTTGGGTGAGCTGCGTTCGATCAATTGCCTCATCCAGCCTTCATCTGCAGAGATGGCTTCGCTGGAAAGCGAGCCTGCCCTTTGCCTGTCTGCTGATGAGGCCATTGATATTGTAAAGGCCGAACTCGAGTCCCAGGGCAAGCCTTATGTCATTACGCCGGAAGAGCTTGCGTTATTCAACATGGACCCCCCCACGGCCGAACTCTATTACTGGCAAAAGGTTCCACTGACCAAAATCGAGCTGGTTTGGGTGGTCGAGATTCGTCCCAATCTTGGAGACTGGATGCGGTTTTTCGTCCGCGACAAAGACGGCGAGGTCCTTGAGTTTTATAGCTTAATCAACACGGCAAGTGCTGCGACGGCCCCGGCCACGAACGGGTTGGGTGAGGACGTAACTATCAATACCTACAAGATAGGCCCCCAGTACTATATGCTGGACGGCTCCCGTCCAATGTTTGTGCCGGGACAAACCGATGATGAGCTGATTAACAATCATGAAGGTATGATTGCAACCATTGATGCCCACAATACGGATAGGTATTATGGGGACCTTGATCTGGATTACTTCACCTCAGCAGGTAACACCTGGACCGATGCAACCGCCGTTTCGGCTCATAACAATGCAGCCCGAACCTATGAGTATTATCTCAACACCCATGGGCGAAACTCGATCGACGGTGTGGGCGGCGGGATGCTCCCGTGGGTCGTCTCAGTGATTCATGTCACCCATAAATACGACGCCGACTTTGCCTGTTGGAATGGCAAAGCGATGTGGTTTGGGGATGGCGATGTTATATTTGAGCCGTTGGCCTGGAGCCTGGATATTGTGGCCCACGAGTATACGCATGGTGTAACCCAGTTCTCCGTCTCCAATGGCCAGGGCTTGGATTATAAGTTCCAGTCCGGAGCCCTTAATGAATCCTTCTCGGATGTTTTTGCTTGCATGGTTGACCGGGACGATTGGTTCATGGGGGAGGATGTCACCAGAAGAACCTCGGAGTACCGTCCTACGGGACTGCTGCGAGATTTGTCAGACCCGCACAATGGAGCCGCCTCATCGCAGGATCCCGGATGGAAGCCGGCACACATGAGCGAATATGTGGACCTGACCATCAACCAGGACAGAGGAGGGGTCCACATCAATTGCACTATTCCTGCCCACGCGGCCTACCTGGTGGCCCAGGCCATTGGCCGGGATGATACCGAAAAGATTTGGTACCGCGCCCTCACGAAGGATTATCTCATATTCCAATCCAACTTTACCGACGCTCGCCTGGCACTGGTACAGGCTGCCGGTGACCTGTTTGGGGAAGGTTCCAACCAGCAGGATGAGGTCAAGACCGCTTTCGACCAAGTGGGTATCCTCTCGGGAACGGGCCAGGAACCTCCGGATGACATTCCCGTTATCGCCGGAGGTGAGTACATTCTGGTCGTCAACGACGACGAGTGGGGCGATGAATCCATATGGAGAATCACGGCCGATTGGGATTGGGATTCGCTCGAACAAATAACCACTACGCAGGTTAACACAGACTCAGGCCGACCCATAGCCATAGATCCGTATGGCCAGTACCTCGTTTTTGTCGATTCGGACTTTGCCGTGATTTGGATCGACGAGTCTGGGGAAGAACCTATCGAAGAGACGCTTGAGTGGTGGTCGATTGCAATTTCTCCAACGGGGCGGCGGGTCGCCTTGACCCGCAACGTTGTAGAGAATATTATATGGGTTCTCGACCTGGAGACGGAGGATCCGGATGAGGTCGTAACTGAACTTGAGCTGCTTCATCCCACCACAGCCGAGGGAGTATTCGGGAATGTTGTCCAGTTCGCCGACTCCATGGTTTGGCTCGACGATCAATACCTGGCGTACGATGCTTTCAACTCCGTCGATTCTCCCGGCGCGGGAACGATTGACTTTTGGGAAGTGTGCGTGATAGACGTCCTGTCAGACGATATCTTTCCCGTCCTGCCTCCACAGCCTCCTGGTGTCCAGGTCGTCAACCCGATTATTTCGCCACGCAGCAACTTGATAATGTGTGTGGATAGAGTTGTCGGAGGCACCGTTGATCTCGTTGCCATCAACCTTTTTAGCGGTGTGAGCAACGTGGTCTTCAATAATGGTGGAGATCTTACATACGCGGACTATTCGGTCGATGGTCGGTTTATGGTGTTTACCCGAACCGATCCGTCTGGCAGAAAGGGTATTTGGCAGATTCCATTGGAGGCTGATCAAGTTACGGCTGCCGGTCCTGCCGAACAGAAGGGCTGGGACGGCCAGTTACCGTTATGGTACATCGAGGGTGTCCCGCCGTCGGCGTCCGTCGGCTTCAATTCAACCTCGTCCAGCGGCGATGAAAGCACGACCACGGTAAACATTCCCGTCAGCCTCTCGGAAGCCGCCACTAATACGATCACGGTGGACTACGCTGTTACGGGTGGAAACGCCATCGGCAATGGGAACGATTACACCTTGGCAAACGGCCGATTGACATTTGAGCCCTCCACTACCACTCAAAACATTTCTCTCACCGTCCACGATGATGACCTGGCCGAAAATGACGAGACCATCGTCATTACCTTATCCCGCCCGGTTAACGTCTGGCTCGGAAACAACACGGTTCATACCTATACCATCCTCGACACGGACATAAAAACCCCATCCTACATAGAAATCAGCGGTCCAGCACAGGTTAACCAGAGTTCTGGAGCTCAGTACACCTGTACAGCTCATTACAGTGACGGCAGCACATCAAATGTAACAAGCAGTGCCAGCTGGAGCGAAAATTCCGCTTACGCCTCGATAAGTAGCAGCGGCTACCTTACAACGTCCTCGGTTTCTTCTGATCAATCCTGTCGTATAACCGCAACTTATGGAGGCAAGTCAGACACGCACGACGTAACAATTATGGAGGTTGATTACCCTACCATAGAGTATCAGGTTGGCTCAAGTTATGACGATACATATGCTTGGGAGAGCGAACTTCAGAATTCGACGGAAGCATATTCAAAAGTTGGGTATCGTAGCGATTATGGTCTGCCTTATTATATGTCGGGAGTGCGCTTTACGAATGTGAATATTCCAAAAGGCGCTACTATTATCAGCGCCTACCTTAAAATCCAATCCTACACTTCTAATTTAACCAGTTCTGTATATGGTAAGATACAGGCAGAGGCCACGGACGATGCGGATGACTTTTTGGGACGCTATTTAGCCGGCCTGGCAAAAACCAGTGCTTCAGTCAACTGGGACCACACTACGGACTGGTCAGCAGATACCTGGTACACAAGTCCCAACATTGCCGGTGTTGTTCAGGAGGTTATCGACCGGTCCGGATGGTCGGCAAATAATTCACTGGCGATTTTCTACAGCACACGGACAGCCTCCGGCGGTTATCGCTGGTTTTCTTCGTTTGATCGTGGAAGCAGCTATGCGCCAAAGTTGGAGATCGCTTATAAACCCGTTCCCCCCACCATCTCCGGCAGGGTAACATATCAGGGTTCCGGCCTTGCCGGTGTGAGCATGGGCGGTCTTGGAGTTGTTACCGATGCCGATGGTTATTACAGCGGCGTTGTATCAACCGGCTGGTCCGGGACGATAACACCTTCGAAATTGGGCTACGATTTCAGTCCCCCATCCAAGTCATACAGCAATGTGACATCTGACAAATCGAATGAAGACTATACGGTGCACATTCCGACAGTTATTTATGTTGATATGGATGCCC
>JABUBP010000276.1_pt1 | contig 13477 bp, 13 predicted proteins | sample 7240331 | NCBI WGS metagenome assembly JABUBP01 (sample SAMN07256347, study PRJNA390944) | subsurface metagenome | isolation source: Methane hydrate marine sediment | place: Pacific Ocean: Eastern North Pacific, ODP site 1244 | collected 2002 | reverse complement strand
ACGGCATGAAGGCGTCGAGCCAGCCTGAGACCCAAAGGATGCCGAAATGACGGACGAACGAGACCGACCGCTGGAACAGCGCTTCCTCGACGAGATGACCGATGGATATCTCGACGGGCTCAAGCCGGACAACCCTGAGCCGTCGGCGAACAGGTCCGCGAGCTACCGGCACGGCTTCGCCAACGGAAGGGACGATCTGGCGCATTCGCCCCGCCTGCCGGCGCAGGTGCTGCGCCTCCTCGCCGATCAGGCGATCAGGGAGGACGTCGCCCGAATCACCTCGCCGCCGCTGATAAAGGGATGACCCGCTTAGGCTCCGCCCGTCACTGATAGTTGGGTGCGTCCTTCAGGATGGGCGCCAGGTCCGAGCAGTGCGCCTTCTTCTGCGCGACGACGAGTTTTCGCGTTTTCTCGGTGAAGGTGGCGAAGTACTTCTTGTCGTTCTGCTCGCAAAGATAGGGCAGGTGGTCCTGGATGTCGTATTCGAAGGAAGCGACCCATTCCTTGTCGTCGATGATCTGGAATATCTCGTCGTAGGCCGTGAGCATGTTCGCAACGTAGATCTGATAGCGAACGAGTTCCGTCGGATCCGGATCGGTCTTCAGGCGGAGATAGTTCGGCCGCGCCAGTCGCGGATATTGAAGCGTAGCCTGGCTATAGGCGAGATAGACTTGACGCGCGCTCGCGCGTAACGCGTTGACCCGCGTCAGATGAACCTGAACGTAGATGCCGGCGAGCGCCACGATCGCCACGACCGCGGACACGATCTGCGCCATGTTGCTCTCAGGCCGCGGCGCCGGCGGGTCGGATGTCGTCGTCATGCGAGGGTCCTCCAGGTCGGCGCGCGAATCGGATCTCGGGTCGAATGTCGCGTTCCATCGGCGATGTTAACATTCTTGAATCCCAGGATCCCAAAACCTGCTAGGATGGAGCCCAGAGGGGCGCTCCCATGTCAGATCGGACCACGACGGCGCTTTTGCGCACGATACTCGACGAGATCTGCGCGAGCGTATCGCGCTCCGAGACGGGAGCGCGTACCCATGTGGCCACCAAAGATCCTCGAAGCCGCCAACAGGGGCGAGACGCCGCCCGAGGGATTGAAGCAGATCCGTCGCGATGCCCTCTCGCAGGCGGCAACCATGTGGCGCTGACCGGGCGAGGGGCGGGCGTGAATTTTCAGGTCACGGTGTTGAAGATCCTGGTGAGCTATCCCGACGGCTTCGCAGTCATGGATGACCTCAAACGCGACATGGCGCTTTTGGCCACGAGCGGCCGTGACTGGGCCGATCGCACGAGACGGCTGGCCGCGCGCGTGCCGGACCTCGACATCTTCTCGCAAGGTCTCGTCGCGCGCGAGCGCGGCGGCTGGAAGATCACCGGCGAGGGCCGCGCGGTGCTGGAATCCATGGAGGCACGCCCACCCATCGACGAGCAAATCGAAGTGGCTGCCGTCGAACCATCAGGTGGCGCGATACCCCCGCTTCCGCAGCCCGCGGAACGGGCCAAGCGCCGGCGCGAACGTCGGGAGCGTCGACGCGAAGCCGCGGAACGGGCACGGGCCGCCGCTTCCTAGCTGCTCCGACTCCGCGCGCCCGAGGCGCGTGACGGTCTAGCTGCAGGTGATCGGTTGGAATGCCGGGGCGCCCGCCGGCGCCGCGGTGGCCTGACCGCATGCGCAGCTCTTCTCCTGCTGGACCGCGAGGGTTACCTGCCCCGCGCACACGCGCGCTCCCTTGTTGGAGACGGACACCTGGCTATCGCCGCTGGGAAGCAGGATCCTGCGCCCGCACTGCGCGATCTCCGCGTCGCCGATCGAAACCATGCCGGCAGGATAGTCGGCACATTCGACCTTCAGGATGCCGAAACTCCGCCGATCCATTCGCCCCAGTCCCTTTCGGCTGCCCAAGGCGTCGGCGACAAGCGCTTGCGTGGCGGTCGACCGGCCACTTGCGAGCGCGTTTTCGAGATACCGCCGGGTCGCGTCCGAACTTGCCACGGCGACCCGCGCCTTTGATCCGGCGGCGGAGACTTGGGAGCAGGTCTCCGACGCGATCTCCTTGGCGACGTCCTCGAAGATCGTCCCGTCCACGCGAACGCCATGGCCGCGCTCGAATTCGGCGCGGACCTTTCGCGCCGCGGCGAGGGCGCCGACGGCGCAGGATCGATCCGGCTCGGCAATCCCCGGCGTCCCGAAGACGAATAGGGAGATCAGAACCAGGATGCTCCGACCGATGACGCTAGACCTTTTCCTTGTCGATGATGGCATTGATGGACCTCAGACATGCGATTCCGAGAAGAAGGGCTCCCAGCACGAACGAATAATATTGAAGGGTTTGCGGCCACCACACCAAGTTGGCACGCGCGTCGAAGCCGCCGGCCGCCGACAGCAGATTCAGCGCGCCGTCGAGCGCCACGAAGCCGAAATACAGCGATGAGCACAGAGACAGGAAGGCGAGCCCTCCCCACAATACGCGCTTCTTCAACTCGGCTTCGTCCGTGAGGGGGCGCGTGAAGAGCCATATGTTGCCGCCGATCAGTCCCGTCGCCAAGGTCACGACCAGCTTGACCATCTCGGTGACCAGCGTGAGCTGGCGTACCGGCGCGTCCGCAACGTTCTTGTCGGGAAGGGCGATCGGGCCGAAGGAGTTGGCCAGCACGAAGGTGGCGGCCCCGAGCCCCGCCACGACGCAGACGAAAAGAAGAGAAAGGCGGTCGATGTACTTCTGATCGATCATCTTGCGCTCCGCGGCCTGCGCAGCCCACTGCAGGCCGTCGCGCGGTATTTCCATCCCTCTTCCGTCATGCTGTTCAGCATCATGGTCTCCGCGATCGATATGCAGAAATCGCGTCGATATGCATCCAGCATGGCCGCCGGAAAGAACCCCGCCGGCTGGTTCTTCATCTGAAGATGGCCCAGCCCGAGGAAGTGACCCATTTCATGCAACATTACCGCATCGAGGTCGACCGCCGGCCCCGATTTCGGATTGCCGAGCAGGTTCGAGGCCGAAGCACCGGTGCCGACGGCGTACAGGGTGTCCGCAATGTCGAAGTCGATCCGCTTGGCGGGATCTCCGCAGGCCAGATAGTCCTTTCCGCAAGGATTGTCGCCGAAGGACACCGTCAGGCGGACAAACCTGCTCGCCTCGCCGCCGGGATCGCGCGCGCACAACGCGTTCTGCAATTTGCCGGGCCACATCGACGAAAGCGCCGACAGGTTCGCCGAGCAGATATCGCTCGCGAGCGCGGCCGCTCGCGAAATCCGCACGTAGGAGTCGATGGCGTTGCCGTCCGAACTCGGCACCGCGTCCAGACCGAGCATGATGCGTTCGGCCCGCAGGATGCGTTCGAAGACGGTGCCATCGTTCGAGAAGATGGCGGGGAAGATCTTTTCGTCGACGTAGACGAAGTCGCCGACGAGAACGAACGCGAGGAACCCGGGCTTGCAGCGTAGGCACAGATGTCGCCAAAGATTCACGCTGTCGGCCAGCGCCAAACCGATGCGAGCCGAGCACGCGTCGTCGCAATCGCGCGACGGAGCCTCGATCCTCACGGAAAGAACGGGCGTGTCGACGATCCAGGAAGGGTTCGCGGGCCGCCCCTTCATGTCCTTCGACGCCAGCTCGTCCTTCCCGTAAGGCCGGAGCGGCGACGCAGGGCACCATCGGTCGGTGCGCAACGGAATGCGGACGACGTTCGATGCAGAGGAGGCGTCTGGCATCGATGCCGCTTCGCGCATGCCTTCCGCAGCCGCGGACGTTGGCACGACGATGCAACAAAGCAATCCGCAGGCGACGCCAGCCGCCCGAAGGGAGAAGAAGCCGTTCATCGCCAATTTCGTCGCCTTTCGGCGGCAGCCGAACCTCTAGCAGCTATTGTTGCCACACCCGTTGCCGCAGCTTCGGCAGGGGGTGCAGGTGTTGTCCGAAGGGCCGCCCACATACCGACGTCGGCATTCCGGCTTACTGTAGAGAGTGCAAGGATTGTCGATCGGCCCTCCGCAGGCGCTCGAGGCCCGCTGAATCAGCGGCGATGCCGGCCGGCTGAACTTCTGAACAAGAAACGCCAGGTCCGTTTCGGGGGATCGTTGGCTTTTTCCGTCCTCGGCCGAGGCCGCTCCGATTGCCAGACAGACCGCAAACGACAACAACATGAATATACGACGGACGAACATCGCAATTGTCCTCCAATCGAAAGGCTAATTGTGCCACACTCTACCTGCAGTCGCAAGGATGTCGATACGCAAGGGCCTTCGCGTTCATGGCCTGCTGACGGCCGAACTTCGACGCCGGTCAGGCCGTGATCACGTTCCGCAAACGTGGGGATTGCGCTTCCGGTCTTCGATGTTCTCCGCTCACGCCGAATATCTGAAGATCAACACGCCGTTCGCAGGTACGACAATTCCGGCGCTGGCGGGCAGACCATGCATGCCGCCTCCGTTCGCCTCGACGCTACCCCCGTTACCAGCCGTCGCCGGATTGACCCAGCCATCATAGACATCGGAATTGAAGACCTCGATCCAACGCCCGGCGCGCGGAAACCCCAATCGATAGCCATAGTAGGTCACCTCGCTCAGGGATGCGACCACCACGACGTCCTCCCCCGAACCATCGATCCAGCGATGGAACGCGAGCACTCGGTTGGCGTCCGACCGGTGGTAGACGTTCATCCGGCCCCGCCGAAGGGCGACCTCGTTTCGGCGCCGGGCTATCAGTTCACGCATGAAACGTAGGTAGTCTGCCATGGTCCGGTCCGCAGCGAGGCCGTTCCACCAGATCAGCAGGTCGGCTTGCTCCGTGGAGTCGCTCCAATATTTGTCCTCGAGAAACTCCTGCCCCATGAAGAGCATCGGAATACCCGGGCCCGTCATGAGCAAACCTGCGGCCACCCGAGCACGACTGCGCGCGTACCAAGAGCGGGAATTGCTGGGATCCGCCGCGGCCGCGATCCGAGGTTTTTTGTCTCCTCCGGAGTGGGAAGCCAAAAGGACATCGTGGTTCTCAAGCATCGCCACCGCGCGCCACGGCTGATCGAAGCCCGGAGCCGACTCGAGTGCTCTCGCGACATCCGACCAAGAGAACGGTGCGTCCCGCCCGGCAGTGGCTTGCGCGAGCGCACCTCGCACGGCGTCGCGCATCCGGTCGTCCCAAACGAGATCGAAACCCGCTCCGCCGTCTCCGACGGATTTCACCGCGAATTCCTTGCTCGGGTTCCAGAACTCGGCGATCTGGATCGCGGACGGTTTCGCGAACTTCAGGGTCTGGGTCAACGCTTGGCAGAATGCCCAGCCGCCGAACCGATCGATGACGCTCACCTCGTCGTAGCGAAAACCGTCGACATGGAATTCCTCCAGGAAGAACTTGGCATTATCGATCAGGAACTGCCTGACGGCGTCATTCCAATAGGCGAAGACCAGACCCCCCGCCCATCCTCGGTCGGTGAAGTAGAGACTGTTGTTGTTGTCGCCATAGGCAAGCCGGTCGACGAAAAACAGGCTCTCGTCCCCGAATTCGCCGCCGGCATGGTTGTAAACCACGTCCAGGATCACCGCGATGCCGTAGACGTGGAGCACGTCGATGAGCACGCGAAGCTGGTTGGCTCCGCCCTTGAGGCTCTCCCGCGCGAGTGGCTGCTTCCCGCGGGCCGCCAGCAACCTGTTCGCCGTCCCCAGATAACGGTCCAAATCGCCGTCGTCGACGCTGTAGAGGAATTCCGGAGAGAAGTAGTCCGTGCCGTTGTAACCTTGGCTGAACCTAGTCTGGAATTCCACGATCGGCAGCGGCTGGACCGCCGTGACGCCGAGCTCTGCGAGATACTCCACCCGGTCGAGCACGTCCAAAAAACGGGCACCATGGCTGGATCGGCGATCAGCACCGCGATCGTCGGTAGCGTAGTATGTCCCAACGTGAAACTGATAGATGATGAGCTCTTCGAATGCCGGCGGCCTAAATCCGGCGTCATGCCACGGGTAAGCCTGCGGATCGCAGATCACACAATTCCAAAACACGCCCTCGAGCTCGCGCGCATAAGGATCGCGCTTGAAGCCGGACGAGCCACGCCCTACCACCCAGTATTTGTAGGTTTGACCCTCGCGCGCGTCGGGAAAGAACCCGCTCCAGTGGCCCTGACGTTCTTGGAGCAAGGATGCGTCCGATTTCCGCCAGTCGTTGAAATCTCCGAGCACGTACACCTCGCGAGCGCGGGGCGCCCATATTCTGAACGCGCAGCCTCCCCCGACCAAAGTGGAACCCATCGGTGTGTTCGGACCGATGTGCATCTGACTCGCCGGCATATCGCCCTCCACTTATCGGGAACGATGAACTCTGCCACAAATTTGCTACCTAGACGAGAACCCAACGATGTGTGATTGTTTGCGACGGAGATGAGATCATGCTCGCCACCGTCGTCGACAAAGAGTCCGACTGGGTTCTCAACCACTGTGCCAAATACTTGGCGCGAGACAACACCGACGATCGGCACAGTTTCTTCGGCTTGGACGCAGGACTCCCCAGAGCCAGAATCAGCGAATCTTGGCGGTTCCCCATCGTCGACGCCGACGACAGCGGCGGGGCAGGTGCGTCCGAGCACAACCACGTAACGTTCGTATATCGGGGGAAAGACGCTTCGGTTCGCCTTCTGACTCCTTGTCTCGGGCTTCACGCCCCGACGGCCCTGAGGCCGGTCGGCGACAGCGACTATCTCTCCCTGACGGTGCGCGTGCCGAAGGGCCGTCGCTACCGTTACCGGTTCATCGTCGACGACAAGGCGCAGCTCGATCCGATCAACCCCCAGGTCCTGACCACAGCCCAAAACGAGACGTGGTCGTGCTTTTGGACGTGGTCCTACAACGAGCCCATAAACCTCGAACGTTGGGAATTGGCGCTGATCGGCCGCATGACATCTGCGCTTCTGCCGTTCCAAGGCCGCGAGACGCGCAATCTCATCGAGCGCGGGCTGAACGACGGCAACGTTGCGCACTTCTTCCGAATGGACATTCCTGTCGGCGTCGCCAACTACATCGACAACATTCTGGCGCGCGAGGAGCGCCACCATCTGTCCTCATACAAAACATGCCTGCCGATGATCGATCGAGTGCTTCGGCTACGTTTCCCTCGCCTCGAGCCCGTCGAGGTCAACGATCCGAGCTACAAGACGCTTTTCGACGACATGAAGAGCAACTCGCAGGATCTGGTACGGGACGGCTGGGATCTCAAGGCCTACGACAACCCCGGCTATTTTCTCTATATCCTTCGTCGGCATACCTGGACGGGGGCCTTCTCACATCCGAAATACGGCGGGAACCCGGGAGGGCTCGGCTGGGCGTTTTTGGGCGAGACCTTCCGCACCAGCGCCGACAAGAACGTATCTGCGTTCAATTGGGCCCGTGCACTCGAGCCACCCTTGGGCAGCAGCAACGAGTATCGAGGCTAGACATGGCCGAGTTGCGCGACCGGTTCGACGTAGTGGTAATAGGCAGCGGGGCCGGCGGAGCGCCAATCGCCTACGAACTCGCGAGGGCGAACAGGTCGGTGCTGGTGCTCGAAAAGGGACCGCTTCTGCGCACTCAGGACGAACGCGGTCCGGGCAGGCTCAGCGATTTCAAGCGCGACGAGATGTTCAACGCCGGCCCCGAACGGATCATCACCACCCCGGGCATGGTCAACACCGGCGCCAGTTTCTTCACCAGTCACGTCGAACCGGATCTCAACGACGAACCTCACGTCTTCACGAACGTCGACCGCCCGCAAGACGGTTCCAAGATCACGATCGAGGGCTATACGGCTCAGGTCGTAGGCGGCGGCACGCAGCTATATGGCGCGGTTTCTCTCCATTTCGCCGAACGAGACTTCAAGCTCAAGACCGCGAACGAGGGACGGGCGCTCCGCGGCGATCCGGGCAAGGACGCATTGAAGCACGTGATCGACTGGCCATTCGATTACGATGCCCTCGAGCCCTACTACGTAAAGGCCGAGCACCTCGTCGGCATAAACGGCACGGTGGCCGGGCAAGCCAAACGCTTCTCCAGAGACAGCTACCAGACGCCCCGGCCGCCCAATCCGATCAGCGAATTCGCGCGATTGGGTATGGAGCGACTTGGCCTTCAGACCTATCGCACGCCGCTCGCAGTCATCACGGAGAATCACGAACCGAGCGGTCGGACGGCGGGCGATCCGAAGGTCGGCTACGTCAATCGGTACGGCGATCCGCTCGGGTATAAGTCGAATACCTGGGTTTCATTGCTCCGGCCCACGATACGCGATCGTCACGATCTAGAACTCCGCGCGAACTGCGTCGCGACCCACCTGGAGGCCGACGGCCGCACCATCTCGAAGGTCCACTACCGCGATCCGAGCGGCAATCGTCGCAGCGTCAGCGGCAGAATCGTGGTCGTCGCTTGCTCGGCGATCGAGTCCGTCCGCCTTTTGATGCTCTCGGCCGAAGAAGACCGGAGCAATTTCGCGTCTCTCGTGCGTTATCAAGAAGACGGCGGCCTGCTGGGGCGGTTCTTCCTGACGCATGCATTCGGCGGAGCCGAGGTGCAGATCAAAGGGCAGCGCTTCGACAAGTCGATCTCGCTCGACAGCGACTACGCCACCGATGCCTGCGCGTCCGAGGACTTTCTGAACGAGCACGGATTGTGGGCAGGAGGCGCCATCTACAACAACACGTCCGACCAATGCTTGCCTATCACAATGGCCCGCACCGAGGGCGATACCGATCTCGATTTCTTTTGGGGCGGCTTCATGGGCGCCCAAGACCATACGTCGGAGGCCGCGCTGCAGTGGCTCAACGGAGCGTTCGGGGCGCGCCTCTCCGCAGCATTCATGGCCAACCAAGTGCCCCGCTTCGAGAACAGAATCGAGCTTCACCCGGACGTTCGCGACAAATGGAACCGAAAGTGCGGGCACGTCATCAAGAACTTCCACCCGCACGACGAACAAGTGATGAGTTCGTTCGCCGAGGTGTGTAGACAGATCATGCTCAGGGGCGTGCCAGAGTACACCGAATTGGGGTGGGGCTCGGTCTACGGCAACGCAGTCCGTATCGCCAACCACATCCTCGGCGGCGCGCGGTTCGCTCCGAGCCGCGAACTCGGCGTGCTGGATCCCAACTGCCGGGTCTGGGATGCCGACAATCTGTACGTCACCGACGGCTCGTTCATGCCCACGTCCGGTGGTGCCAATCCGACTTTGACGATTCAGGCGAACGCATTCCGCGTTGCTTCCCACTTGATGACGATTTGAGGATCGGATGGACCCGAGATTCAACGACATCGCCGCCGATCCCCGCACTTCCATATTCGAAGTCGTATTCTTCCCCGATCGGGTCTATCACGCTCAATATCTGAATGCGACGCGCAGCAGTCGCTATCGCTACGTCGTGCAGGAGGTGCGCGGAAAGTCCGACAGCAACGTGCTCAAGGGCTTCGTGTTCATCGACGGACTGCAGATCTGCAATTTCCTGCGGATCGAGGCGCGCGGAGGTCGCCTGGCGGAAGTCGTCCGCGAGCGGGGCCGTTTCATGGGGCCAGACATCATGGCCAACGTCGGCCTCACGACAGTCGATGGGCGCCGGGTCGATGCCCAGGTGCGGATGCACTTCTGCCCGTGGATCCACGCCTTCCAGGTCGAGCTGTGGGAAACGCTCGATGCGCCTGCCGGCAAGCATCACGACTATCAAATCCTGGACATGATGGGCTATCGCGGTCCGATCACAAAGGTTCCCGCATTCGCGGCCGCCCTCTCCGATCTCGACGCGCTCAGGCGGATCGATCTGGCGTTTCGGGAGAACGATGTTTCTTATCCGTCGCGGGTCACCATTTCGGACGCCGACGCGGCTTGGGACAATTACTATCAACGGAACGTTCAGGTACCCAACACTCAAGATCCCAGCAGCGACCAAAACACGGTCCGCCAGGACGGATACGGCGTCGACTTCCAACGCGGCTGGTTCGTCAGGAAAGTTCGCGACATTCCACCCGTTCGCTATCGCAACGGGATGATGGAGGCGGGCAATCCGGACGCAAACGACGCGAATGTCATCGAAATGAGATGGGTGCTTCAGCAGGAATTCGGCGGCACCGTCGTCTTCTTCCATGAAGTGACCATCCCTCCGCATACGATCGAAGGGACGCATCAGCACATCGGGAGCGAGGAGCTCTACTATGTGTTCGAGGGCCGCGGGATTGCCTACATGGGGGCAAAAGACGATCCGGCGCTCGCCCGGGACGAGACCATCCCGGTGGTAGAGCGAAAGATCATCTACGGTCTCGATCCCAAGCCATGCAAGAAATTGGACGTCGGTCCGGGAAGCGTGATCTACACGAAGAGCGGCGGTATCCACGGAATCGAAAATCCTTACGACGAGCCGCTGCGGTTCGTCGCCTTCTTATATCACAGCACATAATCAAGTCGGGAGTTCGCCGACCATGTCCATTGTCGACGCGGAGATCGCAAACGTAAGAACGTTTCCGCCAAATACTCGCCCGAACTACGACCAGAACAATCCCATCTGGAAGCTCGTCAAGGTGCTTGAGGCCGTAAATCCCCAAGCCGATCGTGAGCATTATCTTCCGGAAACGCTCCAGCATCTGTTCGGCCTAGAAAGTCTTGCCCTTCTCGGACCTTCGGGCGACGATCGGGATCAGAAAGATCCGCGTCGGCAGGACGCGAAAGAAGATTTCCGGAAGCAGAACCTCTACGACTTCGTATTGACGGGTACGGAGATTACCCGCGGCTTCGCGCGTGCTGGCGATTGGATCGGAAGTTTTCTTCGCATCTCGTACGTTCCGCGATCGCCGCTTGTGGGGCCGGATGGCGTCTTTCCGGGCGATTCCATTCGGCTCTATCTCAAGGTCGGGCAGGACGAAACCGGGTCAAATTATCTGGTCGTTCCCTACAACGAAGATACCGCCCGCTACGAGCTGGAGCTTTGGGCCTATCCTCGCGAAGATCTGGCGGCGCAACTGGGACCTCGGGGCAGGGATGCCGTCGCCCGGCGCGCCATCCTGGCCAGGCCCGGTCTGGTCCGCGGCCAGCTCAGCGACTTCGTCGGCGCCCCGTTCGACGATGCCCGCGCGAACGCTCGGGCCGCCGGGCAAGGCATCGACATGATGGCCCGTATGCCCAACCATACGATGCATCCGATCCGCCCCCTGCGGCTCGAGCTTGCCTGGACGGACGCCGGCGAGACGAAATGGGACAACGCGAACGGCCGCAACTACGTCTACGAGTTCTCGATGGCTGTCCGTGGGTGGGGCAGTTACTTCTCGATTGGCGACAGCCAGAACCCTCATGGCGGCGTCGGTGGGCTCGAATACCGCAATCTCTATTCGAACTATTTCGGTCATGAGAGCCAGCGGCGCGGAGAACTAGGGGCAGCGTGGACACCTGAACTTGGCCGCGTGCTGAGAGATTGGCAATTCGATGCCGATCGTCAAAAGCCCTCCAAAAAGGCCCGCGAGGACTTTTTTGCCGTCGACTACATGGATCTCCACATCCTGAAGCGCGCTGCAATCATCGGAATGCATCGGCACCGCGACAATCAGGAAGTCTTCCTGCTGATGGAGGGACGTGGACTCATGGTGATGGGCGATTGGGAGAAATTCCCTTCACGCGACCGCGCGGTCGAGCTTCGGATCATGAAGCCGGGCGACCTGTCACTGGTCAAGCCGGGGCAGTTTCATGCGCTCGTCAACCTTCTGGATGAAAATCTGCTGCTTTTCATGTTTGGCGGCTACGATTGATATGAAGAGAGCAACCGCTGGGGACACGGCGTTTGCCCGCCGGATCGCTGCGGCGATGCCGGCATGCACGTCGTACGCAGAGGATTCGGCCTAGCGACCCGCCTACAGGAGTCGACAATGGGTTCAGACGATCTGATCACGAGGGAGCGATCGGCAATACTCGTTTCGGGGGGGACCGGGGCGTGGACAGACGGCACTACCATTCGACTCGATTGGATCTTCCATTTTCTGGGGTCGCGAGCGGGCCACTACAAGGCCGCCCCGGTGAAAGTCGCGGTGCATCCATCCGATGCGAGCTTGGTGACCGGGGCTACGCTGCGCATCGTCGAACGAAGCCGTTACTCGGGGATGATCGCGAAACAGGCGGAATTCCGCTTGCTGCAAAACGGAGCGGGCTTCGGAGCCGAGCTCGAATGGGATTCGACGGTCAACAACTCCGAACAGGAATTATCGATTCAACTTGACACGACCGTCGCCGACACGCCTACGATGTTGCTGGCCGATCCCATTTCCAGGCGAAGAGATTTCCTCATTTCCTTTCCATCGGAAGCCTAGTCCCACGACGCCGCAAACTTTGGCAAGTTCGTAACCGGCTGTCCGACATCGTCGGCGGATAACCGGCTTGGCGACAAGCGTTGGGACACGGATCATGCCACCGCAGCGCACCTGCCGCGGCGAAGAGGCATCGAAACCGTGCGTTCACGCGCGATCCGGTCATCGAACCGCCCGCCCCTTCGGACCCTCGCGAGCTTAGCGAATAGTTCACGGTATCGGACGATAATGCTCGGCCGTCATCCATCGCCGGTCCTCGGAGCGTCGTCGTGCCGAAGAAGAAAGAACAGACAGAGCGGGGACCGATCCGAGACAAGGCGGGCGTCTACCACTATCGTCGCCGGATTCCCGACGACGTGCGGCGGGCGCTGCGCGAATTGGACGCGAATTCCGTTGCCAACGGTCCGAAGCACGACAAGCGCGAGGAAAAGAAGCGCCTCGGCCGAAACGAGGGGCTTGCCAAGGCCGCCTGGGACAAGCACGATCGCGCCGTCGAGGCCAAATGGGCGGCACTGCGAAGCGGCCTATCGGCCGAACTCTCGCGGATCGAAATCCAGGCTCTAGCCGGCGAGATCCATCGCCGCTGGCTCAAGATCTATCCGCCCGGCGAGGCGAACTCGCGAGAGGATGCGAGCCATACGTTGCGCGTCATGCAGGAGATCGACGGCGAGATCGAAAGGGAGTTCACGTCCCCCGCTTTCGACGACGACCGGCTCGAATTTCTTCACGGCGATCACGTCGATGCGGTGCTGGCCGCACGCGGCCTGACCGTGAGCTACGGCGTCCGATGGCTTCTGATCGCCGCCGCGCAAGCCGCCGCCAAGCACGCCTGCCGGGTCGCGATCAGGAAAGCCGGCGGCGATCTGCGCCCCGATCCGGATGCGGACCTCTATCCCGATTGGCCGGATCCCGAGAACACCACGCTGTCGGGCCTGTGCGCCGCCTGGACCCGGCGGACGCCCGACGCGAAACCCGATACCCACGCCGCCTTCAAAGCGTGCGTCGACCAATTCATCGCCTTCGCCGGACACAACGAGGTCTCCGAGGTGACCGTGGACCAACTGCGCAGATGGCTGGAGCACCTGAAGGTCGCGCGGGGACTGAGCGATCTGCGGATCAAGGACGGATATTTCGCCGCCATCAACACGATCTTCAACTCCGCCCGCAAGCAGGGCCTCATCC
>JABUBP010000275.1_pt1 | contig 13494 bp, 19 predicted proteins | sample 7240331 | NCBI WGS metagenome assembly JABUBP01 (sample SAMN07256347, study PRJNA390944) | subsurface metagenome | isolation source: Methane hydrate marine sediment | place: Pacific Ocean: Eastern North Pacific, ODP site 1244 | collected 2002 | reverse complement strand
CGAACTTATAACTGGCGATTCGGTTGAAGTGATAGATGAATCCCTGAAAAGCGCCCAAGCACTGGTTGACAAGGTGAAACAGGGAATTGAGGCGGAGACTGCAAAAAGCAGAGTGCCGGCTGGAGCGCCACCGCGGGCACCGCTCGACCTGTCGGTTCTGTCTCCGCGGGAAAAGATTCAATACGCAATAGGAGGTAAGAGATAAATGGCTTTGACACTTGTAGAAGCGAGTAAACTTTCCAATGATATGCTGCTCCAGGGCGTGGTGGAGACCATTATCAAGGAATCATCTGTCCTGCGGCAAATGCCCTTCATTGAAATTGTCGGCAACGGGCTGACCTACAACCAGGAGAAGACCCTGCCCAGTGTGGATTTCTATGATGTTGGCGATACCTGGGCGGAGTCCACGCCCACCTTCGAGCAGATAACGGCCAACCTGAAGATTATGGGTGGGGACGCCGATGTGGACAACTTCCTCAAGACCACCCGGAGCAATATCCAGGACCTGGAGGCGGCGGTGGTGGAACTGAAGGCCAAGGCGGTCAAGGACAAATTTGAGGAGACTTTTATCTATGGCGATAGCTCGGTCGATGCCAAGCAATTCGATGGCCTGAGAACATTAATCGACACCACCACGGCCAGCGACCAGGTCATCGCTATGGGAGATGCCGGGGCCACCCTCACCCTGTCCAAGCTCGATGAGCTCATCGATGCCGTCAAGGGCGGCAAGCCGGACATGCTTGTCGTGAGTCGTCGGTCGCGACGCAAGATCAACGCGCTGGTCAGGGCCAGTGGCGGCCTTGTCGATAGTGACCGTGACCAGTGGGGTAACTTCATCCAGCTCTGGGACGGCATTCCAATTGGCGTTAATGACTGGATACTGGACACCCACGCGCTGAGCGGCGGCGTTGAGACCGGGACCACCGGCGGTGACTGCTCCACCATCTATGCTGTTCAGTTCGGGGAATGGGCGCTCTGTGGCCTCACCGCTCCCGGCGGCCTGACCGTCGAGCCCATCGGCTCCATGGAGAGCAAGGACGCCACCCGGACCAGGGTCAAGTGGTACGTCTCGCTGGCGTTGTTCAGTTCGGTAAAGGCAGCGGCGTTAATCGGAGTGAAAGACTAAAAAGCAGCGGGGGAGGGGACTACCCTCCCCCCTTTCAAGGAGGTATAAGAGATGGTACTGGCAGTAATTGAGCATACGGAATATCCTTTTGCCAAGGGTGACCTGACCTCAGACGGCGTTCAGTGGTCGGCGGAGGTGGATACGACCACCCCGGACACTGATGTTGAGGTTGAGTGTGTCACCGTCCAGCCACCCGCGCTGGGCGAAGTGATAGAGATCGAGTTCGGCCTGACGGCAGCATTACGGGCGGTGTCTTCAGCTACGGCTGACCTCATCTATAAATGGCAGGGCAGGAACAAGGGCGGTACCTGGGTCGACCTGCACAGTGCCGTAACCAAGACGGATATTGGCACCAGCTATGTTGAGGAGACCCGGAGCGGCCGCTTCCAGATGGTCAGCAATTTCAATTCCTTACCTTTTGAGGTCAGGCTGGTTATCCAGTGCAATGAAGCTAACGAAGGCCGGGCCAGGGTTAAAAATTCCAGCTACATTAGAATAAAGTATTCTGCGTCGTGAGGTGGGATATGAACTTTGTTTTTGACTCCAGTCTGGTGCTGTATCTGCCATTGTATAAGCTGGATGGCGCGTCCTTCATGTCCAGAGACGCCTATGGACACCTCTGCCAAAGAACTGGCGCATTGTGGAGACCAAACGGGCATTATTTTGATGGCACTGATGACAGAATCGTGGTCGCTCACCATTCGGCGCTCGACTTTGGCACCGGTGACTTCAGCCTTGAAATCTGGCTCAGGGCGTCTTCAGGCGGTGGGACCATACAGCGCCTGGTTTCTAAACAGTCGGCGGCGTGGCTTTTCTTCCGCCTTACCGGTGGGAAGGCAACCCTGTCCATCAAAGATGGCACCAACCAGCAGGCGGTAACCGGCTCAGGCGATTTGAGGGATGATATATGGCACCATCTTGTCGCTACCGCGGACCGGGACAGCTCTACCGGGCTCATGCTGTCCGTTGATGGTGAAACTGATGTCACCGATGACGCCACCGGCATTGGTTCGATTTCCAATACCACCCCTCTGCAGATTGCCAGGTTTTCTGGAGGGGCTGAGTACTTCAAAGGTGACATGGGCGAAGTCAGAATTTACCGCCGGTTGCTAACACCGTTAGAAATACAGCGCAACTACCTAGCTACTAAATGGAGGTACCGATGAAATACCGGGTAAGAATCGATTTGAGCTTTGACAGCGAGGCTGATGCGAAGTTGCTCATGGACTATGCCAGGGAATTAAGCGGTAAAGCCGTCAGCATCAATGAGGGCGGGGATAGTGAGGAGATTTCCTTCTGCGACCTTGAGATATGCCGCCATGACGAGGGCCTGCCCTGCACCAAGCTGGAGAGAGTGGAAGTCAAAAAGTCGGGGGTGATAGCGTCATGAACCTGACTGACATGAGAACTATTGTCCGCCGTGACCTCCATGACGAAGATTCCGGTAACTATCGCTGGACGGATGATGAGTTGAACCGGCATATTGCCCGCGCGGTAAAAGGTCTTTCCGAACATCTGCCCTGTGAGCAGAAAGCCACCAAAGCCACCACTTCAGGCTCGCGGGAGCTGGATATATCAAACCTTTCCGACAGGGTAGCGGTGGTGGCGGTTGAGTATCCCATAGACCAGTTCCCCAGGCGCTATCAGCGGTTCTCATTGTGGGAAGATACGCTGACCATCCTGAGTGAGGAAACCCCCGACGGCGCCAACGCGTATGTTTACTACGGAAAACTGCACACTCTTGACGCCGGTGGCTCCACCATCCCCGGCCAGTATGAGGACCTGGTTGCTGCCGGCGCTGCCGGCTATGCGGCCGTTGAGCGGGCCATCTTCGCGGTAAATCAGGTGAATGTCGGTGGGAGCGTTACGCCCGGTGAGTTCCTTGCCTGGGGCAGGGAAAGGTTGAGCGATTTCCGGAAGGAATTGAGGCGGCTGGGGAGGAGAAACCGGATCAGAAACAGCACTCTGTACCGGCCATATTATCCAGCTGTCTCGAAGTCAACTGATTATGGTCCCTGAGGTAGCCATGGCAAAACGAACGAAACGTACCAAAAGGGACCTGCCCCGCGAGGCGTTTGCCATCGTTGGGGATCCGGATAATCCTGATACCTGGCGTCTGCCGCACCACAAGAGAAGCATTATACGGGCTCTCAAGGGCGATTTGGATATTGAGCGAACCGTTGACTGGAGTCAGGTCGCTGCCGCCGCAAGCGCGCTGTCCCCGTTGAACATGGGCAAAAGAGTGCCTGCCAGTCCGGAAGAGATTCTTGGGGCGGCCATTCATCTCGCTGGACATTATCGAAAAGGAAATAAGTCGCTACCGGATATTCTGGCGGCACTGGTATAAGGAGAAAGAATGCGAAACCTCACGGCAACACTGCTGGCCGCACAGAGAAAGGCTACGGCGACGCCGTACGTCAAGGTGGAGGTCGAAAATAAAAATTCCGGTGTGGTGAGGCTTGACTGGGCCAGACTGTACACCGGTTCCGAGGATGATTATTACCATGCCGTGACCATGCCCGGTGATGGTTCTCTCATACGCGTCAGGGCGACCCTGCCCGGTGACGCTCGCAAGCTTTACCGGCAGCGGGTGCCTGACCCCGGCCCGGCGAGTGATTTCAGCCAGTGGATATATACTAATCAGCTCAATGCCGCTGCCGTCGCCTGCGCTTCGCTGGGGGCTGAGGTCTCCATTTGCTGGATAGATGGCGCCAACCGCAAGATTCAGCGTATAAAAAGCACCGATTATGGTGTGAGCTGGGGTAGTCCAGAGGTTATTGATTACTGCCCGACAATCAATATCGGTGGCCTGGCGGCGGCATATAAACCAAACGGTGACCTGGCAATATTCTTTGCTGACCAGGCGACACTTTACGTCAAAAAGAACATCAGCGGCCAGTGGCAGCAGCGCTCCAGCTGGAATAAAAGCACCGGAGACCTGTCTGGTATCGCCGCCGTCTATGAAGACGACTGGAACCTGCTCATCACCGGTAAGGATTCGTCGGGCAATTTCAAAGTGTGGTCGCTCATTTACGGCGATGGTGGTGATGTCTCAGCAGGAAGCTGGTCGACTTTAAAGGAACTGGCCTCAGCGCCATCGGGCGGTGAATTTGAGTACCGCCAGCCATTTCTGGATAAACCGGATGTTTACCGTGGTTTCTTTGTAGAGAAGTTTTCCGGCAGTCAGTCATACCACCGTCCTTTCTGGTCACATACGGTCCTGGATGCCAGGTTCACTGATAATCTGTGGCGGGAACCGGTGCCATTCAATCTGTCATCGGCATACGGTCTGGCCATAGCGCACCACGGAGACTACGGCTGGCTTTCCTGTCCATCGGGTGTGTGGCGTGCCAAATCGATTGTCCAGAACCTTGACCTGACCGTCGATGTGCTGGCGGTACGGCAGGAAGCAGGGGAGACATCGGGTAAAATTACCGTGGAGCTGAGGAATGATCAGGGACAGTACGCTTCGGTGGGGCAGGGGGAACTGTCTGTTCTTGACGTCGGCTGCCAGCTGGAATTCAGCCCCGGTTACCGGACGGAAGATGGCGACGAGGTAAGTGCCGGGCAGACGTACTGCCTTGAGGAGTACGAACATACCAGTGCCGGTGGCTCGGCCAGTCTCATACTATACGCCCGGGATGGCTGGGAGGCCATCGCCGGCTGGAGGGCCAGACACCAGTTCCGCTGGAACCGGGACTCAGAGGAGATGAGCGTCAAGGATATACTCGCCTTTGTCCTGGCCCGGGTGGGGCTGAAGCTGGAAGTGAAATCACAGTCATCAGTCATCACCGGTTTTTATCCCGACTTCACCATCAATTCCGGCAACCTCGGGGAAACAGTGGTCCGAAAATTGCTCTCCTTTGTTCCTGACGTGTTATTTGTTGAAGGCGCGACTGCCTGCATTGTGAATCCCCAGGCGTCAGACAGTTCCGTGTACAGCTACGGAGAGGAACATGTGGTTCTGGAAGGAAGATACCATCAGGGAGCCTGGGAACTCAACCGCATCCAGGTGGAGGGCTATGATACTGGCAGCGATGAGATGATCGTGGTCGACCGCTTTAGCTGGGGTGAGATAGAAAGACGGTATGATAGGTTAAAGCAGCTGGAAGACCGAAATATTGATTCGGTAACCAAAGCACAGGAACGCGGTGATGCTTATTTAAGACAGGCGGAGGTGGCATCGGCCAGCGGCACCATACTGGTGCCGGTCAATTGCGGCCAGCAACTTTACGACGTTATTGATATCACGGATATTCGTGCTGGGCTCAACGCGGTCAAGCGGCGGATACTTGGCTTTGTTCTCGTTTACAGTCCCCGCCGTGGCGAATACCGCCAGCGTCTGCAGTTGGGAGCAGTGTAAATTAATAGAGAGGGATGAGTTAAGTGAGCTTAAGGAAAGGCGTCCTGAAGAGTTTCAATTCCGGCAATTACACGGCCACTGTGCAGCTGGCGGGCAGCTATAAAGCCTATCTGGAAGACATCACCGTGGCCCGTAACCTGTCCGGGGGTGAAATGACCACTGGCAGGAAAGTGGCGGTCATCTTCTTTGACGAACATAATCCCAGAGAGGCAGTGGTGGTTGCGGTCTATACTCAGTAGTTCTCTTGGAGGAATCAGGCAGTTTACCCCGCCCCGAAGACGTCTCGTCCCACCTCGGCAGGCTGTCGGCTTCTCACACAGCCCGGAGGATATATAGGCTTTTCCGGTGTCGGTGCTTCTGGTTTTTCCATTGCCGGTGCTCCCGGCTTCTCCAGAGGCGGTGCTTCCTCGGTAAACGGCTTTCTCTGCTGTAGGGCTTCCACGATGTGTTCGAGGGCTTTATTCTGCTCGGCAGCACCCCGTTTGAGTTCGTGAGATGCTTCGGCAAGACCCTGGATAGCGCTGGTGTGGCTTCTCAGGTGCCCGGCATATTCCGTCATGGCGGAAGCGAAGCTACTCAGCGCTTCCTGTGTTTGAGACATAACTTTCTCGGTGCCCTCAATCCGCTGGGTTAGCGCCTCGGTATCGCGTACTGTTGCTTGAATGACCGGCGCAAATACGCCATGATGTATCTTCTGCCCGCCGCGGCTGATGTCATTGGCGTAGAGGTAGAGGGCAAAAAGAGTCAGGGCAATTCCGACGAACATCAGTCCCTGCTGGCTCTGCAGGAAGAGGAAAGGGAAACCCAGGAAGGGAATCTGGCTACTTACCGTGCCGCGCAGGTCCTGGGCGCGAACCGTAAACGGGTCCTCACCGGAATTATCACCCTTGGTGCGCCAGGCAATGCCGTATTGAGTATCGCGTACCTCAATCACGCGGTGAGCAACGATCGGTGGGTAGTTATAGAAATCCCGGATTGCCGACGGTACGTTATAGATGATAACGTCACCAACTTTAACCTCTTCCGGGTTCTTGTCTTGAATCAGGATGAGGTTGCCGGCATGGAGTTCAGGCTCCATACTGGTGCCGAAAACAGGCATAAACGGCATGGTGCCCCGTATCGACATGAAGGCGATGAGGCATAGCGTCACTACGGTAATGAGCGTGAGCGCCCGCTTGTAGCGGAATGACTTGGTTAAGATTATTGTTAAAAATTCCCTCATCGTGCCGTTTTTATCCTATTTCGTTCTACTATAAATGTAACATAAAGGTATAAAGATTGGCGTAAAAAACATAAAGATTTCGTTAAGGTTCCGTTAAGCTTTCGTAAATAAACGGAATTTACCCTATCGCTGCTCGGCCTCGCAATACAGTTCCGGGGTCACCGTCCACCCCGCCTCCCATTCCGAAATCTCGCGGGAAAAGAGCTGGTAGGTACCACCGGTAACCGGAAACGTATAGCTGCCACCGCTGATCCCCACCAGATTAAAGATGGCGATGCCGTTCTGCAGGTTCATCAGCTGGTAGCCGGGTGTTTTACCGGCCTCCTCCGAGCCCTCGAGGTATAGTTTCATATTGATGTACTTGTAGGCTCTGGTTAAGTTGGCGGCATTGGTCAGGTAGATGCCCACTTGTACGCCGCCGGTATAGGCGGCGTTGGGGGTTATATCAAACAAATCATCTGTGGGGAAGCCCCACAGGTGATTTGTTCCGAGAGATTATCGGTGACCGAACTCCAGTCGGGCTGACCTGTTGAGACATTGCAGGTGGCAACGTCAGCCGAGGGCTCGCCGACACTAACGGTCCCGATGGCAGTGGTATACGTATAGGCAAAGACCCCGCCACTGAGTATCAGGACAAGACCCAGCGCCACGAGCAGATAAAATTTCCTTTTTGTGTTTCTTTCCCACTGCTTGGTCATTCATGCCCATATTTTGGTATTTCAATAATTTTACCTCTGGGTTACTTCACACCATATCATTGGCTGATAGCTACCATCAGTCATATTTCTGAACGGGTGTAGGCGAAAACCGCCCCCGGTAATGTTGACCGAGAAAGGAGCGGTGCCATTGGCACTTTGCCAATCAAAGAGGACCTCAGCATTCTGCAGGTTGAGAACTTGAATTTCTCCCTGTGTACCGGCAATGTCTCCATTTACGTCGTAATACTGCAGCGCCATGTTGAGGTGCCGGTACTGCCGGATTAGTTCACCGGTATTGACCATGGAGACTGTTATCACAAGGTCACCCGTATAGTTTGGGTCTGGCTCTATGGTGAACAAGGTCTGTTGTGGCCAGGTACCGGTAAAGCGGCCAAACACGTAATCAGGTGCTGTAGTGGCGTTTGCCGTCACGTTGGCAAAGTCAGACGTCGGGGCGACTACGCCTATGGTGGCGGTGGCCGTGGTAAAGGTATAGGCAAACATGCCGCCGGTTACCACTGCCAATGCTATTAGAGCAATAATTAATATCTTCTTCACTTTTATGCCTCCCCTTTATGACAGTTGGTGCTTACTTTGCTCAAATTTTACCACTTGTCATAATATCTGTCAACTTTATAGTCAGTTACTATATTTGCTATATCAGTACTGTTCTCTTTCCCTGTATCGGGGGTTACCTTCGAGAGGCAACCCCGATACTGTATTACTCATCTTGGGTCACCTTATAGCCCTGCCTGAAGTACTTCAACAGTGACTTGCGGGGTGAACGACCCGGAGCCTTGGTTTGTTAAGTAAGCCCAGGGGAATGTTCGGTAGACACCGCCACGGAGCACGACCTCATAGTGCTCAAGGGTAAAATTATCGCAGGTAAAGCTTACCACACCGTTGTTCAGGGTCAGGGGTTTCTCGATCATCTCTACGTCTTGTTCATCCGTGGGATTATCAGGGTCAATAAATGCCAAGCGCATCAATAGCATCCCGTATTTGTAACTTAGCTGATCGACGTTGGATAGGTAGACATTTACTGTTACGTCACCCAAATAATTAGTACCTGGTGCAATTTCGAATAAGGTACCTGAACCGATACTACCGCGGTAACTTCCCCATACACTAAAGGTACCAGGGTTACCAGTGGTATTGGTCGTAACAGTCGCAAAGTCTGAGTCTTCAGAAGAACCTGTAATGGTAGCAACAGATGAAGTGTACGCGTAGGCAAACATGCCACTGGTAACCACCAGCGATGCCACCAGAGCGATGATGAAGTAGCGTCTCAGTGTGCTTCCCATGATTTCCTTAATTATTGTGTTCATTTTGTTTCCTCCTTCTGGTTAATTGACAATTTCAGTCAATTCTTTTAACATATTGCTGACATTTCTTCGGGTGGCAGGTTTTCCTCTCTGCACTTTCTTTTAGGGATTCCTACCATCTTTAATAATGTCTGCTTCCCTGGTCGTTTTCACATTTGATCACCCCCCTGTTTCTGCTTGTTTAACTTATATCTCCGCTGAGGAATTTGAAATGTTCTTTCAAGCTTTCCTTGAAAGCGGTGAATTCCTCTTTGGTAATGTATTCGGTGCCCGGTTTGCCGGTGAAACTGACCCTTGATATTGCCGGCAGACGGCTCTGTGCCGCCTCAATCAACACCAGCTTCTGGTCGTTGACGACCAGCTTGTAATGGGCAGACTGAAGCCGGTTGTCCAGTGTCTCATCATTGATGGCCAGTGTACTGGCCACCTGTTCTCTCGTGTTTCCATCAGCGATCTGGTGCAGGATTTCCGCCTCACGAGTAGTAAGGTGCGCCAGCAGTTTCCCAACCTCCTCGCCGAGCGAGGAGAAAGCGGTAAAATCATCCAGAATCCGGGAGGCAATTTCCGGTTTCCAGATGGCCTCACTTATCGGTTGTTTGCCCTTCACCGCTTCCCGTATCGAGTTAACGACGACCTCGGGGTCGACGTCCTTGGTGAAGCAGGCACTGGCCCCGCTTTTCAGCGCGTCAAAAAGCTGTCCTTCGTTATAATTATCCATGACCAGAATGACCGATACTTCGGGCAGGATCTGTTTAATTTGGCGCGTAGCCTCAAAACCGTTTACCTTATCATGGCTGGCGTTCAGAATTGCTACCTGTGGTGGGTTGGCTGAAATAAAATCAAGTGCCTGTTCGTTGCCTACGTCCTCACCAATCACTTCCATATCTTCCTCACCGGACAGGGTGAAATGAATGCCTTCGCGGAAGAGCACTTGCCAGTCTGCCAGGAATACAGTTATCTTTTCCATTCTCAGTTCCTCTAAGGCTGCGATGATTGCTACGCTTTTAATCTAACATGTGGGCATAAAGAGAGGCATAAAAAAAATAAAGATTTCGTAAAGGTTCTATTAAAGTTTCGTAAAGAATGGCGTGCGGAATGATAAGCAGTGAAGTTTACCGGAAAGTCTCTGGGTTGTTCGGCCAGAGCTCAGACAGGACTGACAAATTTGTAGCCTATACCGTGCTCGGTAACGATGATGCGGGGTGACTCAACGTTATCACCGAGCTTTTGCCGCAGGTGCTGGATGTGCACCCGGAGCAGGTCTCTGGCGTCACGATATGCTTCGCCGCAGGCTTTGGCGAGCAGGTTTTCATGGGAAAGCAAACGCCCTTCATTCTTGATGAGATAGTAAAGCAATTTGTATTCCGTGGACGTAAACTTCACCGGTCTGCCGTCAATCTTGACCTCATGGCGGTTAAAGTCGACGTGCAATTTCCCACTGGTGTAGGGCCGTTCCTCAGCCGGCTCAGACCCACCCACGGCGCGGCGCATTACCGCCTGCGCCCGGGCCAGCAGTTCAATATGGCTGAAGGGCTTGGTAACATAGTCATCGGCCCCCAGCTCAAGCCCCTTGGCGATGTCTGTGTCCTCGTTCTTCACGGTAAGCATTATTACCGGCACCTGAGAGAAGCGCCGTATCTCGCGGAGCACCTGGAAACCATCCATATCGGGCAGTCCGATATCAAGTATGACCAGATCAGGGTTTTCCTTCTCGACAAGCTCCAGCCCTTTGCTGCCATCATTAGCGGGAGACACCGTGGTGTCGCCCCACCGTAGCTGGAAGCACAGTGTCACTACCTCTATTATTTCCGGCGAATCATCAATAACTACTACATTCATCCGTACAACCCCGGTACTTATCTCTGGTCAGATAGCGGTAGGGAGAAGCTAACGCGACTACCCTTTCCCAGTGTACTCTCCAGCCAGACCTTGCCGCCGTGAAGTTCTACCAGGAATTTGGTAATGGCCAGTCCCAGTCCGCTTCCTTTGCCCCCGTTAATCTGGTAATAGGGTTGAAAGACCAGGTCCTGCTTATTAATCGGAATGCCCATGCCGTTATCAGCCACCTCAATCACAAGGTTGGCGTCATTACTGGTGGCGCTCACCGTTATGTTCCCTCCCTCTGGAGTGAACTTGCTGGCATTGGTGAGCAAGTTCAGCAGTATCTGTTCCAGGTAATGACGGTGGGCCCTGATATGAGGTAGTGTGGTGGGCAAATCAACGTGTAAGGTCTGTTTCTTGCTGTGCGTGATTGGATAAATCTGGGAGGTAACGTCATGAATGACCGGTCCAATCTCAAGCAGTTCTGGTTGAAAGGAGAACTCTCCGGAAAGTAGCCCGGCCATTTCCGAGAAGTTGGCCAGCTTTTCATCAAGGCTGTGCGCATTGCGAGTGATATTCTGGATGAGTCTTAGCGGCATACTTTTATGGTCAGGCTGAAGCTCTTCGGCTAGAAGTTCTGCGGAAACAATGATGGCGGTAAGCAGCGTTTTCAGCTCATGAACGGTGGCATCGCCAAAGCCGATCTTTTGGCTTCTCTTGTTATTTATCTGTTTCACACCTGCCATGTCTCCCGCCCTCGGTGAATTCGATTAATCTTCTCCGGTCAGCAGGATATTACTCGTTCCCTTTGCTCATTCCCTTGGCGACGAGTTTTATCGTGTTGAGAATGCCAATGACCGCCCGCTGAATCTCAATTGACTCTTCCGCTAACATCTTGGCAACATACGGATCCAGGCGTCGGTTGCCGTAAGTGGCGCTTTTCTCTTCAGCTACTCCGGAAGTCTGTGGCGACAGAAAGCCGGCGAGAGTAAAGAGTTCATCCTCGTCAAAGCCAAGCGGCCTGGCAATTCTGCGCAGGATGTGGGCAGAAGGAAAGCGCTCGCCCCTTTCAATACGTCCTAGATGAGAGGAAGACACGCTCGAAGTGGCAGCGAGTTCCTGAAGAGTCAGCGGAATGGTGATTCTCTGCTGTTTTATTATTCTGCCAAGATCACTATTTACTCGTGGCATGACTGCACTCCTCCATATTTCTTATTCTAATTCGCCAAATGGCAAATGTCAATATACCTGAATTAGCGCCATTTGTCCATATATATTCCATGTTCATTCTAAACGGGACAAGTTAAGATATCGTAAAAATGGTGATAAAATTTCATTAAAATTCGCTGGTTGGAGTCCTTATCCTTTCTTGACATTGGGTTCAGCTACTGACTAAAATGTGATGGTGCCGTGTTTTGTAGCACCGATGCTCTGGTGTGGTCATCTTCCCAGATGTTGAAAATAAAAAATAATCTGGTTTTGGTAAGGAGGATGATGCTATTTGGCCGAGGTAGTGGCGGGCGATAACGAGAGCTTTGAAAGTTTGCTCAAACGGTTCAACCGTCGGGTACAGCAAACCGGCATTTTATCGGAAGTACGTCGTCGTGAGCACTATGAAAAGCCAAGCGTCAGACGCAAACGTAAAAGAGCGGTAAAAGGACGCAGTATCGCCAGAGAAACGAGAAGATAGTCCATTGGTGAGGACAATATGGTAGAGGCAAACCTGAAACAGAAGCTGTCTGATGACCTCAAACAGGCAATGAGAAGTGGCGATGCCGTGAGGCGGGGTGTCATCAGGATGCTGATGGCGGCCATCAACAATGCCGAAATTGCCCGGCAGGCCAAGCTGGAGGACAGCGATATCCTTGGCGTTATCACCAAAGAGGTCAGGCAGCATCACGAGAGTATAGAGGCCTTCAAGCAGGGAAACCGGCAGGACCTTGTTGATAAGGAAGAGGCGGAATTGGCCGTACTTCAGGGATACCTGCCGCAGCAGATGAACCGGGAAGAGGTTGTTGAGGTCGCTCGAAAAGTCATCGCAGAAATGGGCGCCGAAGGGCCGGGTGATAAAGGCAAAGTAATGCCAAAGCTTATGGCACAGCTTAGAGGTCGGGCGGACGGTCGTGAAATCAACGAAGTAGTCAGCGAATTACTCAGTTCATGAATCGGGTGAAGAAGAACGAGCATTTTGAGTGTTCAGGAGGGGCGCAAGCCCCTCTTTTTAATCTCCGGGTAATAGGGTGACGAGCAGATGCACCGAATAGAGGTCCGGCTGAAAAGCCATCTACCAGATGCCCGAGGGCAGGGACTGGTCAAAGACATCCATGACCTTGGCATTGCTACCGTATCTGATGTACGCGTCGTGGATATCTACTGGCTTGATGCCGAGCTCGATGCGCCGACGCTGGATTTGATAGGGTGCAGTCTCCTCGCCGACCCCGTTACCCAGCTCTGCAGCTACCGGCAGGGTGCACCGGCCGAGCCAGTTGATGAATCCAGATACCATGCTGTTGAGGTCGCCTATAATCCTGGAGTTACCGACCCGGTTGAGGATAGTGTCCTGAAGGCGATTCGGGACCTGGAGGTGGAGGCGGTGAGCGCGGTCAAGACTTCAAAGCGGTATCTCATCGAAGGTCAGCTAACCGGTGAACAGGTGGGAGTTATTTGCAGCCGATTGCTGGTGAACCCCATCATCCAGCACGTAGTGGAGCGGGAACAGCTCAGCTTCCTGGAGAACCCAAAATATCATTTCAAGCTGGAAGTGGTCGATATCCTGACCGCTGACCGGACGGCATTGCAGAAGCAGTTCGGGTTCACCGCTGATGAATTTCAGGCCATCGTTGATTATTACCAGAAGCAGGGCCGTAACCCGACCTCTAAGCTGTGCCATAAGCTTTGGCATTACTTTGCCTTTATCACCCGGCCCTTCGGCGCCCATT
>JABUBP010000274.1_pt1 | contig 13495 bp, 5 predicted proteins | sample 7240331 | NCBI WGS metagenome assembly JABUBP01 (sample SAMN07256347, study PRJNA390944) | subsurface metagenome | isolation source: Methane hydrate marine sediment | place: Pacific Ocean: Eastern North Pacific, ODP site 1244 | collected 2002 | reverse complement strand
CACCGAAGGGAATAATAGAGCGATTAAGCAAGCAAAAGGAGACTATATATTCTTGCTCAATCCTGATACGAAAGTAGAACCGAACTGTGTGGACAAGTTAATTAAAGCCATGGAACAGGACAAGACTATTGGAATTTGCATGCCTAAGATGCTGATGTTCGATGAGCCATCTGTAATCAATAGCGCAGGAATTATTGCCAATGAGCTACTGCTGGGAAGAGACAGAGGAGCATGGGAACTTGATTGCGGACAATACGATAGGGAGAAGCAAATTTTGGGTGCCTGTGGGGCAGGTATGTTCATCCGCAGGAATTTATTTGAGAAAATAGGCTATTTCGACAGGCTCTACTTCGCTTATTATGAGGACCTCGATTTCAGCATACGCGCTTGGTGTAGTGACTACAAGGTCAATTTCGTTCCTCAGGCAATTGTCTATCATAAATTCAGGCCGTTTCGAAAAGATATACTTAATGAGTATATTGACCATCGAAATCGCTTAAGAATGATGCTAAAGGATATGTCACTGGTAACATTAGGCTGGATGTTACCAAAAAGTCTATATAGCGATATTAAATCGATATATTGCCATTTCAGGCGAAAGAGACTTAGGTTGGCTTACTACAGATTAAAGGCACTACTGTGGAATTTGATTATGCTCCCAGACACCCTGATAAGAAGAGTAAAAATTCAGATGAAAAGAGTTGTTAAAGATAAGCCAATTATTTCTATGCTGGAAAAACTGGAGGGAATAATAGAGGCGCCACTACCGAACTATAATGTGCAGTATGAGGCGGCAGTGGATAGAAATGGTTTACACTCCTGGGTGAAAATGGGTGAAAACGACACCACACATCTTGGATTTGGCTGGTATGATGTAGAAACTTGGTCGGTCACCCTTCAAGGTGACGGAAGACAGCACTCTAAAGAGTGCCCGACCAATTGGACTAGGTTTCGCTGGACCACTAACTACGGAATAATTTTCTTGAAAAATTCCCTTGCGGGTGGAGAAGAGGAAACTTTAGAAATGGAGGCTTTTTCTCATTTCCAGACAGAAGGAGGGGTATGGATAAATGGGAGAAGAGTTGGAGAATTTGTGATTAAGCCGGGAGAGTGGCAAAGATTATGCTTTAAGTTCTGGAATCATGAACAGGTCCTAAAAGTGACAATTAAGCCTGAGGAGACGTTTATACCGAAATTAGCTTTAAAAGTAAGGGATAATCGAACTTTAGGGATTGCTATCTCAGAAATAGGACTCGTGTCTTAGTAGGCAATTTCCCTTCAAAAGTTAAAGTAAACTGCTTACTTGAGAAAGTGCTTGACAAACTCGATTTTTGGTGGTATACTTATGCCTAGAAAAGGTCCTATATAAGTATAGGACCTTAAGGTAAACTAATGGCACCCCCAACCTATTCCCTTTGAAAGGAAAGGTATAAGTATGACCTGTCGGCGATGCCTATTGGTGCTTTGCACCGGGCATAAGTTTGTTGCCATACCACGCAGCACTTTTTTGGGGAAAATAAGAACATTTTATAGTTTGGGACCTCCTAAGGTTCCTATAGGGATCAGGGCTTATTGGAGGCAGGCCCAGGCTATGAGTGATCCGAGCTGCCGAAGGCTCGCGTAGCCAAGGCAATTAAACCTTGGCTTTTTCGGTAGCTCGGATTTTTTTGTCTCAAAGCAAGAAGTAAGCAGTTCACTTTAAGTTTGCAAAAGGAGGTGAGAAAAGATGACCAGGAGAATGAGATTAGCCAATGGTCTTCTTAAGATTGGAGAGATGGCTAGAGAAGCGGGAGTGTTGGTTTCCACTATCAGGTATTACACCGATGTGGGCCTTTTAAGAGTAGTGGCAAACACTCAGGGTGGCTATCGGCTCTATGACAGAAGAGACACATTGGAAAGAATCCACACCATCAAGACCATTAATGGTCGAAAATGGACACTTTCTGAGATTAGAGTAGAGTTAGAAAAACGCAATCAATAAGGCCATACAGGCTATATTGTAGCAGCAAAGTGGAAGCTTTGCACAGATTGAATCTATGCCTACAATGGTTTTTACATAGGATTTGTAGGCACGGTTTGAACCGTGCAAGAACGGAGTAGCGGAGCGAAGCTCCGCGTGGAAAGGGTCGCCGTCGCGACGAATAAGGAGCGACAAGTCTGGCGACGGGTTCGAGATGGTGAGAACCCCGGTCGGATTGAGCGAAGCGAAAGGAGATGAAGATATGCCTGGTAAGAAAACTGATAAAAACCTGCTTAGAATTGGCGAAATAGCTAAAGTAGCAGAGATTCCATTATCAACCGTAAGGTACTATACAGATATAGGTCTTTTGAAAGTAGCCAACCATACAAAAGGAGGCTACAGGCTTTATGATAGAGAAGAGACTTTAAGTATTATAAGAAAATTAAAACCAGTAGTGAACAGACGAAGAACCTTAATGCAAATCAAAGAAGATTTAGCCAAAAAGATTAAAAAGAGAAAATGAGAACGGAGTAGCGGAGCGAAGCTCCGCGCAGAAAGGAGGTGAAGGAAAAGTGGGTAGGAAGAAAGCACCGCCACGAGGTTTACTCAAAATTGGCAAGATGGCTAAACTGGCAGGTGTACTACCATCAACTATAAGGTACTATACAGAACTCGGTCTATTGGAAGTAGCCGCTACCACGCCCGGGGGTCAGAGACTTTACGACAAAAAAGATACTTTGACTAAGGTCAGGATGATTAAGAACATCGAAAGGCAGCATCTCCCTTTACAGACAATCAGGAAAATCCTTGAAGACCACAGGGCAAAAGCGCTGGAATCTACGCTCAGATGAATGGTAGCCGCAACCTTAAGGTTGCGTGGTTTGGAGCAGGAATGAGAAAAAAGTACCTGTCACCTTTTTGGGAAGAGAAGGAAAAATGAAGAAAATTTTAACTCTTTTTATCGCTTTAATACTTGTTGCCGGAATTGTCTCTGTGGCAAAATCGGCTGATATCGACTCCGCTGCCAGTAACTATGCAACCTCCGAGCCAAAGGACAGACATATAGTTAAAACCAGTGACGGAAAAATTGTGGTTCTGTATTCCAAGGGTGGAGACATTGTAGCCAAAAAGTCTACAAATAATGGAGATAGCTGGACAGGTTTAGCCGGTGAAGGTGGTGCCACGACAATTGATGATACGTATGAGCATGATTTCAGCATCTGTCTGGATGCCTCCACTAGCAATATCTATGTGGCTTACGAGCAGGGTTATGACATCTATTTCAGGAGGTTAACTTATAATGCACCCAACTGGGAGGTGGGCACGGAAAAGGAAGTCCAGGGTAATGATTCTTCTGACTACCCATCTATCGTAAGGGAGAGTGGTGGAAGGATATGGGTTGCTTATAGCAGTGATGACGATGTAACTGATAGCGGAGTGTATGCAAACTACTCAGACAATGAGGGTGATACCTGGGAGTGGACGGATATTTTCGAGGACACCAGCGGAGAAAGTCACATGTACTATCAGCCTGCACTTGTCATCCGTGGTAGCTATCCCTTCGTAGTTTATAATGATAAGGTTATAGACTATAATATGAAGGCAGAGCGCTGGAATGGTTCCAGCTGGCTTGATGCTGGTGTAGTTACTTCAGACAGCTCCGAGGAATCTGGCTTCTCTGTCACCACGATTGGAAGCGATGTCCACGTCGTGTATCAGGAGTATATGGGTGGCATATGCCATAGATTCTATGATGGTTCATGGCACGCAGGGGGGACACTTTCCTCAGACACCAATGACGAGGATGTGAGTTTGACCACGGATGGGACTGACCTGTGGTGTTTTATTTCTTCATACACTTCCACAAATCATTACTATATAGGGTACAAGAAAAGGTCCGGTTCTACCTGGGACTCAACCTGGACAGGCATCAGCGACAATGCTAAGAATCTACATACCACTACTCCTTCCAAGTTTACATCCTATATTCCCATTGCCTGGACCGTGGGAACCGACCCTTATCCAGTGAAATACGACCTCTTAGATTTCACTCCACCGCCCGCGCCAGTGATTGAATCAACCAGCCATCCTACAGAGGGCACCTGGTACGACGACGACCATCCTTACTTTAACTGGACTTGCGATGATACTTCCGGTATAACGGGGTATAGTTATGAATGGGACCACTCGCCAACCACTACTCCGGACACGACATCAGAGGGACCGGGCACTTCTGAGGATTACCCTGATCAAGACGATGGGACCTGGTATTTCCACGTGAGGGCGAGGAATGGTTCCAACTTATGGGGTGAGGCTGACCATTACCAGGTAAATATAGATGCTACAGCCCCGGGAGCGCCGACGATTACATCATCGAGCCATCCCACAGAGGGCACCTGGTACAGCAACAACGATCCCTCATTCGATTGGAGTGGGCTGAGTGATACTTCCGGTATAACGGGGTATAGTTATGAATGGGACCACTCGCCAACCACTACTCCGGACACGACATCAGAGGGACCGGAGACTTCTGAGGATTACCCTGATCAAGACGATGGGACCTGGTATTTCCACGTGAGGGCGAGGAATGGTTCTAACTTATGGGGTGCGGCTGACCATTACCTGGTAAACATAGATGCTACAGCCCCGGGAGCGCCGACGATTACATCATCGAGCCATCCCACAGAGGGCACCTGGTACAGCAACAACGATCCCTCATTCGATTGGAGTGGGCTGAGTGATACTTCCGGTATAACGGGGTATAGTTATGAATGGGACCACTCGCCAACCACTACTCCGGACACGACATCAGAGGGACCGGAGACTTCTGAGGATTACCCTGATCAAGACGATGGGACCTGGTATTTCCACGTGAGGGCGAGGAATGGTTCCAATTTATGGGGTGCGGCTGACCATTACTTGGTAAAGATAGATGTTACACCGCCCACTACCCCAGGCACGCCTTCAACTCCTACACCTACCAGTGACACTACACCGACCTGGGACTGGACTGCTTCGGAAGATACTCATTCAGGGTTGAGAGTTACTAACACCTATATAATCTATTGGGATACTGTTGCAGAAGGCACAGCTAACTTTGCCTACACTAGCACCAACTCATACACCCATACAGTTGAGCTGGATGAGGGCACCTGGTATGCAAAGGTCAGAGCCTACGATGCTGTAGATAATCCATCCAACTTCTCTGAAAATGGCAGCGTATTAATAGAGCCGTCGTCCAAGACCTACACCTGGGATGAGGGGGGAGCCGCTGGAAGTTGGACGGATGAAAATAACTGGGACTTGAACGATGGCTATCCTGATGATAAAAATGACAAAGCAATAATCGACCTAGGTTCTGAGAGCATCAATACAGGAGCTGTCTTAACCATCGGAGAACTGGAATTAGGCAGTAGCTACTCTGGAACTCTCACCCTGGGAGGCAACCTCACCTTGGATGACTCAGGAGGGCGGAATGCTGACCTTACCATTAGCGCAGGTACTACATTAGATTTAGCAGGAAAGAACCTCACTCTGGAAAGTGGAAGCACATTCTCAAATAGTGGCACCTTAAAACTTCAAGGTGATGAAACTGTCAGCAAAGCCCCCACCAACGGCTCAGGCTCTACAGTAGAATATACCGCAACAGACTCTCGTGCTATCAAAAATTGGACATATTACCACCTCAAAATTAACGGCTCAGGTGGAACATTTACAGTGGGAACAGGGGAGACATTAGGAGGAGACCTCACCATTGCTGCAGGAATATTCAATTTAAACGGTCAGATAGTAAATGTAACTGGCAATTTCCTCAAATCCGGCGGCACCCTATATATGCATTCAACTAATGATGAGCTCGATATAGCAGGAAATTTCACAGTTGAGGGTGGAGCAGCCGATATAACGTCAAGTGGTGCCGACATATATATTGGGGGAAACATCGATATCTCTGGTGACGATTCCTTCGTTCCTTCAAGCGGGCGTTACTATATGGACCATGCTGGAAATGCCAATATCTCAATAACCGGCGATAACAATGACCTCGGATATGGTAGCCCATATACCGCATATTTTTATGTCAGGAAAACAAACTCAACAGATACTGTAACCCTTCTTACTGATATGGCCAGCAACCACTTCTTTCACGAAGAAGGTGTATTTGATGTAAATGGAAGTAGTGCCTCATTCAGCGGCCTCTATTATGGTTGGGGCGGCTCAGAGCTGCAGATGAGCTCAGGAACGTTCCGTTGTGGTAGAAATGGATACGTCCCAGGCACCTTTAGTCCCTGGTACTGCCAAAACCTCTGGACAGAGAACATATCAGGTGGCACCATTACTGTCTATGGCGGAAAACACGCCACTTATGGCACTGCCCATTTCGCAAATGGCTCTAACTTTACCCCTACAGGTGGCACTTTCCAATTGGTAGGAACAGATGCTGCCTCTATATACATAGCTGAAGAGCATGATGCAGACTTTAACTTCTACAACCTCACCATAGGCGATGGCACAAATACAAAGACAGTGGAGATGGACGCAAGCTCTTATCCACTCGATGTTGATGCAAACTTCACTGTAAAAACAAACGCTACTTTTGACACAAGTGGAAAGGCAGTCGATGTTGCCAGCAATGTAGATATTGACGGCACATTCAACGCCAGTACTTCAATCATTACTGTTGCTGGAAGTTGGGATTCATCAGCAGGCACGTTTAATTATGACACCAGCACAGTCGATTTAACAGGGACAGGGAATTTGAAGACTCGTTATACGGGTAGTGCGTATGGTCTTGTTTTCTACAACCTTAAGGTAGCTGCCGCAGGCAAGACGACAACAATGCTAGGATCCCATGTCGGTGTAGAGGATACTCTTACGATTGGGGACGGAATACTTACTGACCCAATCAACACATATTATCTCTCATTGCTAAAGAATAGCGGAACACCTTTGAATCTTGGAAATGCTACGATAACAATATCAAGAATTGTTTATCGCCCTTCAAATGGAACGGTAACAGTTACAGGAGGAAATTATGGAACGTTGAATTTACTGTTGTTTCCAACTGCCTCAGGTGCTACTTTCAATCTCGATGATAGTAGCGTGACAGTTAATGGTACTTTCTGGCTTTTTGCACCCCCTGGAATAAACAATGTTGTTTGTGATACCAATGATAATGGCATCACGGCAACCCGCTTGTACTTTGGGGGTGGTTCAGCCAATGATGGTTCAACCACATTAAACTGCAGAACTTCAACAATAGACATAGGCATAGACGGTCTTTATGTGTTAAGTAATGGAGGTTCTCATACCTTAAATCTTTCAAGCGCAACCGTTACCTGCGCTGGAAAATGGGATTTATCAGAGGGCTCAGGTTCTATAGCCCAAATCCCCGGCACCTCCACCGTTACCTTCGACTCCGATGCTACACCTACCAATATAACAAGTAACAGCCAGTCCTTCGCTAGCGTTGTGTTTGATTCAGAGAATGGCACAGGTGAGTGGACCTTGCAGGATAATTTTACCTGTTCAAGCTTGCAAATGGTCGATAAAAAACTTACTGATGGTGGTAAAATCGTAACCGTAAACGGCAATATTATCATTGCCAATGCTACTACACAAATTCTTAATTCAACAGGACTCTGGATACAGGGTGCGAATGGGAATATTTCTAATCCATCACCAAATTACCGTAATAATCAATTCAGAATATTACAAATTGATGATGGTGTAACTTCTATAAGAACAAGCACTGTTCGCACCAGAAAACTCGTACTGGGAACCAGTGCAATATTGCAAGGTAACTCCAGTGTTGGTGTTGACACGCCACTTGTTAACGATTTTATAGATATGGGAAGTGGTTCGAGTATAACAGGGGGCGCAATAAGTATTCTTCCAGCCACTGGCTCTAGGACGCAAAAAGCAATCAACACATCTGTTAACGTGTCCATTACGTGGATCGCCTCTGCAACTATTCAAATGACAGGAGATTGGACAATAGGGGATTTGACTATCTTTGGTGCGGCCAGCGCTCAATCAGAAGAAACAGCAGCGGTGTTAGATACAAACGGTAATAATTTGACAGTCAACGGAAGCTTAACCTTAGGTAGGGATACGGGAACGGGTTATCATGGAAAGATTATATTTAGTACCGGAACGCATTCCATTACTGATAACGTGGTTATTAATAACAACAACGCAAATACTCACGGTTATTTTGATTTAGGTTCAGCTGATGTCTCCATTGGAGGAAATTGTAACTTTAGCTATGCCACGGTCACCCCTGGCACATCCACAGTTACCTTAAACGGCTCTGGCGCCCAGACTGTTACATCCGATAGTGAGAGTTTCCATCATCTCGAAATAAATAACACTGGCACAAGTGTCCAGCTGGAAGATGAATTAGATGTTGATGGTGATTTAACCATATCTATAGGAACCTTGGATACAAAATCAGGTGAGAACAACCCCATTAATATTGCTGGCAACTGGACATTCGCAGGAGGCACCTTTGAATGTAGACAAAGCACAGTAACCTTTGACAATGCTTCAAGCACATCAACCCTTACAGGTTCAACCACATTCTATGTTCTTGTCTCTACTACAACTGGGAAAAGTGTTAAGGTCTCATCAGATACTGTTATTAATGTAACTAACCATCTTAATTTTGAGAATATTACCTTACGCTCTACCTTAGATAATGCCACATGGTATCTTGACCTTTCTGGCACCCAGGATGTTTCCAATGTAGATGTCCGGGATTCTAACGCCTCAGGTGGAGATACCATTCTCGATTTTGATTGTCCTGACATTGAAGCTTGCTATTATGGCAATAATACTAACTGGGATTTTGGACCGCCAGCAGCAATAACTGATTTAACCGGGGAATGCGACAGCGGAACAGGCGATGTAACACTCTATTGGAGCACCCCAGGAGATGATAAATGGACAGGGACCCTTGTTAATGTTCCTAATGAAAGTAAATATATAATTGACTATTCAACCTATTCTATTGCGTGGAGCACATCGACCTATGAGGTCGAGATTCCTACCCATAGCGTAGCCCCCCATACTGAGGTTTCCCATACAATTACCGGTCTCACTGGCGGCACAACCTGGTATTTCCGCATCTGGACAGCCGATGAAATCCCCCTCTGGTCAGGACTCTCCAACGGCGCCACCGTCTGGGTATCGGTAATCGTGGCCAGTGTAACTGTCAGTGCCCATACAAGTGGATACCCTGATGTCCCTCCGACTTATGTATATACGCAAAGCACAGGAAATTGTCTGGGCACATTTAAATTTGATGGTGTAGGAACAATCACTCAGCTTACGATTACTGGATATGGAAACTGTGATGCGGATGGCGAATTAGAGAATGTGAAGTTATTTAGGGATGATAATGGGAATGGTAACTGGGAGTCGGGTGAAGATACAACTCTGCTTGGTTCAACAACGGATTTCAACTCCATTGATAAAGCCACATTCTCAGAGTTTAGTCTGGTAGCGTCTACTGATACTAGCTGCTATGTGCATGTGGTTTTGGATGTAAAGTCAAATGCTGATGATGGAGACACTGTAGGCATTGAGCTTTACCAGAATGATATTGTCTGCACATCAACAACAACTGCTACAAGCTGGCCTGTTCAACTGGGAACTTCGACCATTAAAGATGCTACTGCTCCGGCAGCAATAACTGATTTAACCGGATTATGCGATAGCGGTTCTGGCAATGTAAAACTCTCCTGGAGTACTCCCGGAGATGACGGATGGATAGGTGCCCTTGTTAATGGAAGTAAATATAGAATTGACTATTCAAGTTATTCTATCGCCTGGAGCACAATGACCTTTGACTTGGATATTTCTACCCATAGCGTAGCCCCCCACACTCAGGTTTCCCATACAATTACCGACCTTACAAGTAACACAACTTACTATTTCCGCATCTGGACAGCCGATGAAGTCTCCAACTGGTCGGGCCTCTCCAACGGCGCTACCGTCTGGACCTACCGCATAGCAGTTTGGGATGGAGGAGGAGGAAATAACGACTGGTCAACAGGAGCAAACTGGACTGGAGACATAGTGCCACGAGTAACTGATGATGTTGTGTTTAACAATACCTCAAATAAGCCCTGTACAATAGATATTTCCACAACAGTAGCAAGTTTCTCAATACAAACAGGTTCAACAATAACAATAACAGCAGAAGGAAATCTAACAGTAACAGGGGATATCAGTTTATCCACAGGGACATTTAATGCAGGTTCAACCCTGCTTACAGTAGGAGGCGATTGGTCAGTCGCAGGAGATGCACTATTCAATTGTGAGACCTCCACTGTTACCTTCAATTCCAATGACATAGGTAACACCATAACCTCAGGTGGCTCTTCCTTGGCCAGTGTTGTGTTCGACTCAGGTGATGGCACAGGTGGCTGGACATTGCAGGATGATTTGTTCTGTACTAACATTAGTCTTTCCAGTGGTAGCCTCTATGATACTAATCAGACTGTAACTGTGAACGGCAATATTTACATTGCCAATGTGGACAACCTTCTTTTTTCAGGAGGAACAGGACTCTGGATACAGGGTGCAAATGGGAATATTTCTAATCCATATTGGTGGGATAATAAATTCAAAGTATTAAAAATTGATGATGACGTAATTTCTACAAGAACAGGGAGTGTTTTAACCAAAAAACTCATACTGGGGACCAATGCAACATTGGGAGGTGGCAGTAGTGTTAGTCTTGTCTTTCCAACTGTTAACGATTTTATAGATATGGGAAGTGGTTCGGATGTAATAGGGGGTGCAATAAGCATTACTCCACATTGGACTCCAGGGACAAAGACGCAAAAAGCAATCAACGTATCTGCTCCCGTGTACATTGGGAACATCAGCAGTGCAACTATTAAAATGACAGGCAATTGGACAACAGGGAATTTGACTATCCATGGTGCGGGCAGCTCGACGACAGAAACAGCAGCAGCGGTATTAGATACAAACGGTAATGATTTGACAGTCATCAACGGAAACTTAACCTTAGGTTGGAGTTCATCAGGTCATTATGGAAAGATTATATTTAGTTCCGGGACCCATACCGTTATTGGTAACGTGGGTGTTGCTAACAACGCAAATACTCACGGTTATTTTGATTTAGGTTCGGCTGATATCTCCATTGCAGGAAATTGTGACTTTAGCCGTGCCACCGTCACCCCTGGCACCTCCACAGTTACCTTAAACGGCTCTGGTGCCCAGACTGTTACATCCGATAGTGAGAGTTTCCATCATCTCGAAATAAATAACACTGGCACAAGTGTCCAGCTGGAAGATGACTTAGATGTTGATGGTGATTTAACCATATCTATAGGAACCTTGGATACAAAATCAGGTGAGAACAACCCCATTAATATTGCTGGCAACTGGACATTCGCAGGAGGCACCTTTGAATGTAGACAAAGCACAGTAACCTTTGACAATGCTTCAAGCACATCAACCCTTACAGGTTCAACCACATTCTATGTTCTTGTCTCTACTACAACTGGGAAAAGTGTTAAGGTCTCATCAGATACTGTTATTAATGTAACTAACCATCTTAATTTTGAGAATATTACCTTACGCTCTACCTTAGATAATGCCACATGGTATCTTGACCTTTCTGGCGACCAGGATGTTTCAGGTGTAGATGTGCGGGATTCTAACGCCTCAGGTGGAGATACCATTATTGATTTTGATTGTCCTTACATTGAAAGTTGCTATTATGGCAATAATACTAACTGGGATTTTGCACCGCCAGCAGCAATTACTGATTTAACCGGACTATGTGACAGCGGAACAGGCGATGTAACCCTCTCCTGGTCCACTCCTGGAGATGATGAATGGACAGGGGTCCTTTCTTCTACAAGCGAATATAGAATTGACTATTCAACCGATTCTAGTAGACAATGGGATAAAGACACCTACGAGGTCTCGATTCCCACCTATGGCGTAACTCCCTACACTGAAGTTTCCCATACAATTACCGGTCTCACTGGCGATTCCACCTGGTATTTCCGCATCTGGACAGCCGATGAAATCCCCCGCTGGTCAGGACTCTCCAATGGCGCCACCGTCTGGGTCAACCCCATCCTCAGCGTCTCCATTTCCACCAACGCTTATGATTTTGGAGATGTTCCCATGGGGCAGTCGACACATACAGTGAGCGTAATCACAGTTACTAACGACGGGAATGTAAACGAAACATACTCACTCAAAATATCTTCAGTCACCCTTTATGATAATAGTCCCTCGCTTTGGAAATCTACAAATACTACAACAGGTCATAACAGGTTCATCTTTTATGCAATATTCCATGCAGTTCAGGTTTCAACGAGTAATTTTGATTCAGATGATTATGTTATAGATGAAAATCGTGCCAGTACAGCTGACTGGTTTAGTGATAATGATGGAGGCGGAAATAAGCAGACAGGAATTAATGTTCCAAAAGGAGATGACAGGAAATTGTGGTTTAGACTGGATATGCCAACAAGTACGACCACAGGCAAGGAAGAAAAAATAACGGTTACAATCACAGCTGGGCCTGAATAAAAATATACGAAAAGAAAGGAGGTAAAAAACTATGTTTAGAAGTAGGGAAAGGAAAAATTTAAAAGGAAAGGAGGTAACGAAATTATGAAAAGATGTTTATGTGTGATTGCTATGGTCTTATTTGCAAGTTCTTTATTTGCTCAACAAGAGGTGAGACATGGGCTTTCGACAAAATTTTGTGATGTAAATCTTTCTGGATTGAAACCGGGAATGGTTTATAGCATTAAGAAGGAAAAAGGTTTGCCGTATAAGGTAATGAATAAAACAGATAAAGAAATAGATGTTGAAGTTGTTGTTGAAAAACCATCTCCATCTGAGCTTAGAGAAGGATATGAGCCAGTTCCTGATGTTTCATGGGTAAAGCTTTTTCCTACGATTTTTCATCTAGGACCTGGAGAAGGCACGGATTGTGATGTAATTATTTCAATTCCAAATGAGGAAAAATATGCAAACCGGCATTTTCAAATAATGCTTGTAACCCGAACAGTGGAGAAACCAGGTATCAGGGGAATAGCAATAAGTTTTGCTCTTGCAAGCAGGCTAAGATTTTCAACAGGTCCCACACCGGTGAGAGTTCTGGAAGAACACAGAAAAAAAGTTCTTGAAGCATTAAAAATGGATCTGGCGCCTTTCAGTTTTTTTCTTTCTGAACTTCCTGTTGGAAAAAAAATAAAACTTGGCGGAAAGGAATTTTCAACACTTCAACTTGTCAACAGAGGAAACGAAGATTACAGAATTGAATTTCGGCTTGCAAAGAATCCTGAGAGATATGGCCTGAGAAAGGATTATGAACCTATGCCTGAAGCTATAGAGGTTGACTTTAAAAAGAAAAAGATGAAGTCAAAAAAAAGAAGCATCAACGATGTAATTATGGGAATGGAAATTCCTGATGAACAGGAGTTTTATGGTAAAGATTTTGCATTTGTTGTTGTTGCGGAAATTCTGTGGTTTGAT
>JABUBP010000273.1_pt1 | contig 13497 bp, 12 predicted proteins | sample 7240331 | NCBI WGS metagenome assembly JABUBP01 (sample SAMN07256347, study PRJNA390944) | subsurface metagenome | isolation source: Methane hydrate marine sediment | place: Pacific Ocean: Eastern North Pacific, ODP site 1244 | collected 2002 | reverse complement strand
CACCAGATAGAGCCTTGCTATATTTGCCAAAAACTCAATCTGTGCTGGAGTAAATTCTCTATGGGCGCGGTCTATCTGGTGATAAATATGGCGGGCATCAATAAAAAGAACCTTGTCCTTTCGTGGGGTTTTCTTTTTACCTTTATCCAAAAACCAAAGCGCACAAGGAAGAACGACCGTATAAAAGAAATTAGGGCCGACAGACACCATCACATCCACTGCGTGGTCTCCAATCAGCCTTTTTCTAATTTCAAGCTCAGAGGCACGGGCATCAGCCGCAGCGTTAGACATAACAAATCCCGCTCTGCCTTTGGAGCTCAATGCGCTGTAGAATATCTGAATCCATAGGTAGTTCGCGTTATCAGCCGAAGACATACCAAAAGGAAAGCGTGGGTCATCCTTTATCTTATCCTTATCCACGCCGTTTACATTAAACGGGGGATTAGCCATAACAAAATCAAACTTCCCTAAACTATTATGCACGTCTTCATAATATGTGTTGCCCTGCCTAATATCCCCGGATAAGCCGTGGACCGCGAGATTCATCTTGCTAAGCCGGATAGTATCAGCGACCCTTTCTTCGCCATACGCCATAATCTCCGCGCTTGGATTCTTTTTGTGGTTTTCGACAAAGTGGGCGCTTTGCACAAACATACCGCCAGACCCGCAGGCAGGATCAAGGATGCGGCCGTGAAATGGCTCAATAATCCCAACGATAAGCTTAACGAGAGATGTAGGCGTAAAGAACTCGCCACCCCTTTGGCCTTCGCCCATAGCGAACTTGCCTAAAAAGTATTCATAAATCTTGCCGAAGACATCCCCCTCAACATCGTCTAGCTTAAAGTTAAAACTCCTCAGTAACGCAAAGAGTAGATCATTAGCGAAGCGGTTATACGTCTTGGGCAGAACGCCTCTTAAATCCTCATTCTCTCTCTCAATAGCCTTCATTGCATTATTAACGGCTTGGCCAATATTCGTCCCCTCAGGAAGATTCAACAGCTTGGAGAAGCGCGCCTCCTCTGGTAAATACATAATGCCTCTTGCCTGATAGTCTGCCTTACCAATAGTCCTGCGCCCTGTTCTTCTGCCGGCTAGTTCTTTTTCTGCTTGGATAAACTTAAAATCTGCGTAGCGTAGAAATATCAAACCAAGCACGGGTTTTGAATATTCAGCGGAGGTTAAATGTGAATTAGCCCTCAGTTGATCCGCCGCATCCCACAACCTCTTCTCAATCTCTCCTGGCATATCTAATTCTCCTCGTATTCGCTCTGCTCTTCATCCACTCATCAATCTCTTCTCTTTTAAATCGCCAGAGATTGCCTATCTTAGACGCCGGTATTTCGCCTTTCTGAGCCATCGGCGGACGACTGCGATTGTCGAGGGAGGAAATTATTGTCAAAAAATAGGTATTTGTTGCCCCTAATCTTCCATGTCACTATTCAGCATATTTCCGGGACAATTAAGTTTTTACTAAAAAATAATATCTCTCTACCCTCTTTGGCCTTATAAGCAGTATGCATCAAAGCATACTCCTTCCGCTTACAACCAGAATACAATTTTTTTATTTCCATTGTATTATCGTAAGAAACAATCCATTTTGCCTTCCTAATTTTTTTTATTGCTTTACTCACTCTTGCATGATCGTCATGTTTATAAAAATTCATATACAATGACGGCCCCTTTTCATAATACGGCGGATCAAGATAAAAAATTACGTTATCATCCTGCATATCTTTTTGCACCTTCTCAATTAAATCCAAGGCATCCATCATATACAAATGAATATTTTTCTTATGCAACGCAATGAATTTAATTCTATCTATAAGATCATCCTTATTAAAACGGCAATCGATTTTATACTCACCCTTTTGTTCAACACCACCTATAACGCCACCATTAATAATGCCTGAACGATTTGTGCGATTAAGAAAAAAAGTTGCAAACCCTAAGTCAAACAATGAAGCTTTTTCTTTATCTAAAAAAACCTTTTTGAATCTCTTCCAATTATTGAAAGTCACCTCGGTGTTTTTTATTTTTGTGCAAAACTTTTCCGTATTAGTTAATATTGAATACCAAAAAGCGTAAATGGATCTATCAAGATCATTAATAGTTATCTTTTCAACATAGCCATCTAACAAAAGATTCAATGCCACAGAAGCCCCTCCTGCGTAAGGCTCAACATAATGGTCACTTATGTTGTTACTCACGCATAGCGATGCGATAAATCTTGCTAATTTATTTTTCCCGCCAGGATATCTTAGTGGAGAATAAAATTTCATGCTATTTAAGGTTGTTTTTGTTTTTCATATTCACCAAACATAAACTCAATTAATGGACACAGCAAATCCCATGCCTCTTCGACTCTGTATTCTACAGCAAAAACATCCGGATTATGATTAATGCTATCCAGATACCACTTATTTCTTTTGATCTCCTTAATAACTTGCACAAACTGATGATTTGATGCACCTTTCAAATCATCGTGCATTTTTGTAAGCACATCGTCTAAATATATATATCCACCAGATCTGCGAGGTCTGGGCAATTTTCCTATCTGTTCCAAATATTTCTTTAAAGTTTTTTCTAAAAAAGTACGCAACAAATCAGCAGTAGCATTTGGGAAAATCTTATATTCAATATTTTGCAGCTCCCATAATACCCTTCCAACCCCTGGGGAATCTAAAGCGCCATTGATTGTCTTTGATATTAAATATTTTTTCTTTACCTTTGAAACGGCTTTAGGTTTAAATACACTAGCTGGTTTTTTGGTCTTTACCTCTATTGTTTTTCCATCCAGAATTTCAAAAATAATGCTGTCAATGTATTTTTTCCTATTTTCCTCTCGGGAAAGCCCTTTACGTGAAGTAGCCACACCAGATACAATATCAGACACAACTCTGGAAAATACCTTGTCAAAGGAAGAACTAACAGGAACTTTAACCTCACCTGTTGTCTTATTAAACTCTATCCCTAGCTTCTCTTGTATATTTTTATCAGAATAAATCCTTTCAAAAGTTGTTATTTTGAAACTGTTCTTATTTGAGACTTTTTTGCGCACCTCTTCAGAAATATTATTAAGCGACACTGCTACATTATGCATTTCATGCATCCGTATATAGGATGGTATATCCACCCCCTTGTATCGAACCATCAACTTTTTAACAGACTGCCCCCTCTCCTTTTGAGCATAATAAAAATACGCTCGCCTTAACGCACTCCACGGCTTTCTTGTCGTTTTTGTATGCTTAGCCGCCAAATACTGCATTGCTTCATCCCGGGAAGGAGCAACACGCACTAAAATACTTCTTATAGGGGAATGTTTCTCCATTATTTTTCTTATTTTTGAGGCATATTTATCGGGAGCAAGCTCAGGATTTATCATTGCCTTCAAGGAAACAATCCTTCTATTACCTTCTAAAACTACATGACTGCCGTTTTCTCTCACCACCACAGGTGATTCATCAGGGAAAAAGCCATTTTCATAAATATTTTCCAGTATATCAAAAGCATTTTCATTAATAAAAAGATCATTAGCGATCTCTTTCTCTGACTCATGTTCTATTTCAAGACGAACACTTTTCATGTCTAAAACAAGATCCATAACATTTACTTCTTCTTCTTTCCATTTGTACTGATAATTAATTATTGCCTTTCCCATATACTTCCTCCTCTTTATGCCCTAAAAATATATCGTTACCTGATTCATACACATTATTCGCTCTTTTCGAAGTATAAATTCAGAGATCTTTACCTCCAAACTTGAAAATTCGGTATTTGGTTCTTTGCTTAAAGTTTCCGGTTATTATTTTATTTAATACCATGAATAATTATCTCACATTTAGTTTCTTTAGTTTTGAATCCACCCACTCCTTTCAAGCTTTTATACGACAAAATACCCCTTAACCGTCAGAAAGACACCAAGGGCTAGGATTATGACCAAATGAACCACTAATAGGGCCACCTTTTTCTGGTATGCCTCTGTCAATTTGGCTACCGTATTCGGTAAAATGATTAACCAGGCGCCTTTAATGAACCCAAGCCAACCAAAAATTGTAATGATTACAACCCAGTTAGCCACCCATATATTGTGAAACAGCACTATAAGAAGACCAAACAGAAGTGCAAATATTCCGCCTAAATAAATCAAAGCAGAATTTTTACAGAAATCTCCCATAACCTTCTGATAGGTTCTCAGGTTAAAGAGAATTCCTACTGCGACAATGATACAATACGGACCAAGAAGTTTAGCGAGAAAAATCGAGTTTTCCATGTGAACCCCCTTTCATATTGTTATTTTACTGCACCCCCGGCAGGAGGCAACGAGAATGGCACGGATTATGGCTCTAGTGTATATGTTTTCCACTTACGTAAGGTTCCTCTTGCATTTTCTTTTATAAATGCCTATTTCTAAATAAGTTAACCGCTTATTATATACCTCCTTCTAAAAAATGTAGTTCTGGGGACACAATACTTAATTATTCTTCTTCTCTTTCTTTGTATCCGAAAATGCCCAGTAACCTAAAATGATCAGGTTGATTGGTGCAATAATAGAAAGTATGCCGAAAAGAAGTGGATTTTTTCCATGCTTTGCTGCTATCTTGCCAAAACAAACAGCAATGTATACAGAGATAATGGGCAACATAATTTTTTCGAGAGTATACATTATTTCCCTCCTTTTAAAAACATTTTAGGCTTAAAGGTTTTATATTTTTTTATAGGTTATTACAAATTAAAGATTACGGGCATAAAGACCTTGGGCGACCATAAAGGTCGCCCCTACGCGACCACTCTCTCCCAAGGGAGAGGAGCCCCTACGCGACCATTCTCCCCCTCACCTTCATCCTCTCCCCCCAGGGGAGAGGAGTCCCTTATATTTCTCCGGTATTATACAAGTTGACCATAACGTCTACGATTTGAGGGGCAAATTGGGTGCCTTTGTATTTTTTAAGTTCATTTATTGCATCCTCTTTTGTCAAGGCGGGTCTGTAAGGTCTATGTACAGTCATAGCATCAAAAGCATCGGCAACTCTTATTATTTGAGCAAAGAGGTGAATTTCTTCTCCTTTTTGTTGGGAGGGATATCCCGAACCATCGAAGTTTTCATGATGATAGAGTATGCCGGCGCAGATATCTTCACCGAGCCATTCCCGGACAGGGGTGATAATCCTTATACCATTTATAGGGTGTTCTTTTATAACCTGCCATTCATCTTTATTCAAACGACCTTTTTTAAGAAGAATTGTATCAGAAATACCTATCTTTCCTACATCATGAAGCTGAGCAGCCCATTTAAGGTCAGATAATCCATTAGGATAAAACCGGAGTTGCTTCTCTAAACTCTTTCCCATGAGGGTACAATATTGAGCTACTCTATCAGTATGACCACGCGTATAGCGGTCCTTGGCTTCAATGGCTGAGATTAAAGTATTCTGGGAGGCTACAATGAGCTCGATTTTTTCCTCGTCGAGTTTAAAACCATGAATTGCCCGGGCGGTATGGTTAGATATAGATGAGAATAACTCTAAGTCCTCATTGGTAATGATATCATTGAGGTTTAATTTATGACCTATATTGATTAAGGCTAAAAGTTTATCTTCACAAAAACAGGGTATGGCTACCTCTGCACCCAAACGTTGCATCTGGGCAGTTATCTTAAAGAGAAACCCTCTTTCTTCAGATGGAGTTGCTTCTATATCAAGGGAGTATTTTAACTCACTATATACCACAGGCTTTCTTTTTCTTAAAAGTTCAACAATCAGGGGGTTATCCTGGGAAAGGGTTAAACCTGTAGGGATTTTCTCCTTATTTTTTGCACGGGTAAAGCTACTGTGTAATACAAATTTTTTGACATGGTTGTCCCAAACAAGAACCCCTACATAGTCTAATCTAACCCAGTGGCTTAAATCACGAGTTAGATAGGTTAAAAGTTCGTGTATGTTTTTTGCTTTAGAAACTCTTTCAGCTTCTTTTTTAAGAATTGGGCGGTAAGCAAATTTTTTAGAGAGTTCATTCTCTTCCATATTCCTTACAAGGTTTATGAGGCGAAACAAACCGATACCAACTAAGAAGGCAAGAGAAATAGGGAAAAATATCCAGTTTTTACCCCAGAGTTTGTAGAAATAGGATTGAAGATAGAAAGGAGCTATATAGATAATTACTGCTGCCACAATTGATAAAAAAGTTATAATGGATATCTTCTTTAGAATAATCTCTACATCTAAGGCTTTATAGTATACACTAGCATAAGCGGTGATGGCGATAAAAAGCAGTATGAAAATAAAACCTATGGGATAAGGAATTTGCACTCCATAAGCGGGAAGATAATCTATACTTGCTAAACAAGCTACAAAAAAGCCTATTGATATAAGACGCCTTCGTTGTCGTTCAAATGGAGAAGTTGTTGATTTATACCCAAAATAGAAATTAAAAAAAGCTAAAATTAAAGGCAACGCCCAAAAGAATAGAAAAACATTATGACTTTTTCCGGTTATTTGGTGTTTGCCCCAAAGAGTTTCACGGACGCCAATTATAAAGTCTTTACGGAATATAAGAAATAGAAGGAGAAAGCTGAGAAGATATATAAAAGGGATCCATCTTTTCTGTTTTTGTAAGTTATTGGTACTCACAGAAAAATGGTAAGCTACAGCGGGAATAAAAGCTACTCCAATATAAACTAATCTCATCCAAAATAGAGCAATATCGGAAGTTTTAGAAGACCATATTAAAACATTTCCAAACTGCCATAGCATTATGCTAAAACAAAGTATGGAAAATCTACGGGCTACAGCAGAAGACTTACTTTTTAATAAAATGAATAGACCAAGAGCTAAAATACATAAACCTGTCAATAATGGAGGTAGAACAAAAATAGATATGTTCATAAACTATACCTCGCGCGAGTTCCGGGGACACAATACTTAATTATTCTTCTTTGGAACTATGGCATTTGCTCCTTCGTATAACACGCTCCGATGAATCGGAGCTACTCCAAACGCAGGCTGAAGCCCGCGGCTACCGTTTAAGAAACATCTGGAGTTAAAGTGCTTTATTAAGTTTTTGTAGAAACCTTAAGTTTTTCCTAGTAAGAGTTTCATTCTTTCCAGAAACCCGGCGGCTGATTCGAACGCTTTTCTCGCTTCTTCTTGCGTAGCGAAAAAACTCAAATCATACTGGTCGTTGTGCCTTATTTCCCTATGGTGGTCAAATAGCTCAACCCACTTTTTCTCAAGTTTTCTTGTCTTTACATATTTTTCTTCCAAATAGCGGGCAACACAGGAATGGCTCTTTTCTCTGTAACCGTCAAAAAATAGAATTGCTCTTGCGGAATGGAACATAACCATATAAGAACCGAGAACTGAAGAATCAAAAGCTTTGCTTTTCAAAGTCTTTTTGGCTTCCTCTAACCATTTCCTCGCTTTTTCAACAGAACGGGAAGCTTTATCTTTTGACGGAGGGATTCTTCTTAATAATCCTTGCTCAATGCAGCTCCTATAATTGAATGCCATTTTTCTCTCCGTATACTATTAGCGACCCAAATACAAGAGAATGATAAAACAGTGGATCTTCTTTTCTTAGTTTTTCTATCTTCCCATTTGTTAAAAACAGAACTTTCACATTTTTTATCTTCTTGTTTAGCTCTGATGTCAAAGAAGCTAATCTATTCTCGTCAGTATCCTTGACCCTTATCCATAAATCAACATCGGAATCCTCTTTATTCTCTCCCTTAGCACAGCTTCCATATATACCTGCTGATTTCACAAAAGGGTATTTTTTGAAAATCCTGGGATTGACATTTTTTATATTAAACAGAATCCTTATCCCTTTCACAAATGAAGAATCGGTTACGAAGGACTTCCCGTTCGTTTTTTTAAGTATCCCCTCTCTTGCCAAAATGTCAAAATACTTGGAAACAAGACCTTTGCTAATCTTGAGATGGCTGGCAACATTACTAACGCTTATGTTGCTCTCTTTAAAGATTATAGATTCCAGTATTTTTATTCTTTCTTTTGTCGAAAATACGCTTTCCATGTTTTCACCTCGTAAACAAATAGTTCACAATTTGTAAACTTTCTGTTCATATTTTATGAACATTTTCCAAAATAGTCAAGAAATTTATCGCCGTTAGTGATCGGTCGTGCTCGCTCGTTGTTATGAGATTTTTCGGTAGAATTTCAAGAAAATCAACGTTAGGGTTCAATAATTAAACATTGTGTCCGGGAACTTATGTCGCGGGACCGGAGATAAGTATTGTGTCCCTGGAATTTTACCTTAAAACCGCCTTTATTTTCGCAATTGCCTCTGATGAGTCAAAAGGTTTTATAAGAAACGTTTTGACCCCCACCGTATTCATAAGTTTAGCGTGTTCTTTTTCCACATAGAAGCCAGTCATACCAATAATAGGAATATTTGCAGTTTTGCGAAAACGTTTCAGTTCAGAAGCAACGTGAAACCCGCTCTTCCCTTTCAACTTAAGGTCAAGCAATATGACATCCGGTTTTATCTTGGACACCATCTTTAGGGCAGATGTGCCATCGCTAAAGGCCGAAGCAGCATAACCGGTCAAATTCAACAGCTCCTGAAGTTCTTCTAAGAACTCTTTATTATCGTCAATAACCATTATCTTCTTTTTTGCCATTTTCATCTCTTTACTTTTTAACTTTTTTCAAATTTCTGTTCCACAATCTGAAATAGCTGTTGCTGTTAGGCAGGAGCCTTGCCTGATAGTTCTTTAATCTTGTTAAGCAATACTTCTATATCGAAGGGTTTACTAATAATCCCCTCTGCCAGCCTTAAAATGTTTTCCTCTTTATCTTCATAGATTCGCTCTCCCTGTAAGTTCTTGCTCAAAGGTCTTCCAGTTAAAATAATAACTTTAAGCTCCTTATTTTGTCCTTTTATGCCCTCTAAAATATCAAGTCCACTTAAACCGGGCATCTTGACATCCAGAATGAGAATATCGTAATTGTATTTTTCAACGAGCCTTTTCCCTGTTAAGCCATCAAATGCCGTAGTTACACGGTAGCCCTCATCTATCAGGATTTCTGCTATTTCTTCACACAGTTCTTCATCATCATCAAGCACAAGGATTCTTTTTTTCATTTTGCTTCTCTCTTGATTGGCAGACTTACGGTTACACTTGTTCCTTTGCCTTTTTTACTCTTAATGTCTATTTTTCCACCGTGTAGCTTGACTAATTCATTACAAATTGTAAGCCCCAGTCCTGTCCCCTTTGATTTCCTGGTAAAGAAAGGTTCAAATATTCTTTCTAAATCTTCTTTATCTATACCCATTCCGTTATCCTTGAAGCTTATCTCAATGGAGCCCTTTCCGTCATCTCTCTCCGATATTTCTATTTTTCCCTTTTTGTTCGAGACAGATTGGTATGCATTAGTTAAAATATTATTGAATATCTCTCTAATATGCAAAGGGTCTGCCTCAATAAGCTTTTTTTCTGTCGATTTAAATTTTTTGACTATAGAAACATCCTGCTTATGAAATCTTCTTTTCATAAAAGCAATACATTCATTTAGAATATCGTAAATCTGTATCTTTTCATAACTGGGTGTTTTTATCCGTGAATAACTTAAAAGATTATTTATAATCTGGCCGCTTTCCGATACCTTCTTTTCTATATTGTCAAGATGTTTATCTAGTAAGGAATTTTTTCTCTTTTTCCTTATATTATATGCGGCTATCTTGATAACTCCTAATGGATTACGCAACTCGTGGGCGACAATTGCGGCAAGAGTGCCGAGGTCGGAGAGGCGCTTTGCTCTATCTAATTCCGCTTGCGTTTTAAATAATTCGTGAGTTCTTTCGCTTACAAGCCTCTCAAAGGTCTCTTTGTCTCTTTTTAAAACTTCCTCTGCGTGTTTGCGTTCGGTTATGTCCTTGACAATTCCGAGCATACGGATTGCCTTATTGTTTTTGTCACGGACGACATTGCCCGTTTCTAAAACCCAGCGGACTGTGCCATCCGGCCAAATAATACGATGCTCGATATCGTAGTCCCTGCCCTTTTCTATGCAGGTATTTACTGAGTCGACAACGTGTTGTCGGTCCTCAGGATGAACGCATTTAAGAAATGCCTCATAAGTTCCACCGAATTCTCCCCGACCAAACCCAAACATAGGCTCTATCTCTTCGGACCACTCCAGATTACCGGTTCGAATATCCCAATCCCAGCTACCGATATTTGCAGCCCGCTGGGCAAGCGCATAACGCTCTTCACTGAGCTTTAACGCGTCTTCCGTCCGCTTGCGCCTGGAAATGTCTACCACGCCAGCAATCGCTCCGGAATAATTTCCCTTACCATCAAAAATTGGCCCCGTCGCCAGTGTAGTATAGAGGCGTGTTCCATCTTTTCTCGGGAACTCAAAATCGTGTTGTTCTTTGATACCCTGTTTACGTCGATTCACAAGGCCCCGAGCAATTTCCACACCACGCTTATCCATAAATGAAAATAGACGTTTTCCTATCATTTCATCTGTTGTGTATCCCAACATCTCAGCCATACGAGGATTAACAAACGTGGTATAAGAATCTTTATCGATAACCCAAATCCCTTCCTTTAAATTTTCAATGAGATGGCGATATTTCTCTTCGCTATACCTCAACGACTCCTCGGCTTTTTTGCGCTGGGTGATGTCTGTCCTTAATTCTTCATTTACCCTCAAAAGCTCTGCCGTTTGTCTGTTAACCTTGATTTCCAGCTCATCTCGATAGCTTTGCAATAACTTCTCCTTCTTCTTGTTCTCAGCAATGCTGCGGATAACTACTGATACCGTGAACAGCCCAACAATACTGATTAAGACCATTTCCACTATTAACTCATGCCAGTTAATGGGAGTTCTTATCCCTCCTGTTAGAAAGTAAGGTAAATCCAGGATTTCATTTAGCCACGATAAGATACAAAGTATAACAAACCCGAGGGCTACAAGTAGCCACATTCTCTCGTTCACAATCGATATTTTTGGTCTGCTGCGATTCTCTTTGATTATTTCTTTCTGTTCCATTTTAACCTCCGAATTCCGGGGACCATAATTCCGGGGACACAATACTTAATTATTCTTCTTTGGAACTATGGCATCTGCTCCTTCGTATAACACGCAGACTGAAGTCTGCGACTCCTTTTCAAACGCAGACCAAGGTCTGCTACTCCAAACGCTCCGAGGAATCGGAGCTACTCCTTCCTTTCCAGAAGCCTCACCATAACTTCCGAATCCACATTGTTCATATGACATCTAAAAGTTCGGGTGACTTTATGTTTAGGCTTTACATTACGCCTTATTTTGTTCTTTAATATTCGGCGTTTTTGCTTATCTCTATTGCTCTTTCTTAACAGGCAATCCCAATCTTCTTCTTAAGCCGCCAACATCAACTTTAAATGGTTCTTCTGGCATCGATTTTTGAGTACGTTCAAGGTCATTTAGTAACGCCTCTACTTTACGCCTCCCCTCTTTTGTCTTAACTGCTTGTGTTGGTGTCTTATAATCTAAGGCAGGAATCTTCTGTTTCATCCAATCATTATGGTAATAATCTTTGGCTTTTTGGCTTAAAAATTCTCTTACTTCTGGATTAGAATAGAGTTCTTTTTGCTCTTTTTCAAATCTCTCCATATCTTCCTTTGAGAGTGGTGGCATTGAAGCAAGGTCTTTGGATTCAATTTTTTCGTAAGATAAAGATTGTTTAAATCCTCTGCTTAGCTTATTCTTAAGTTTTAATGCCCTTGGGAGGGAATTTGTCTCAGCGACAAGATATTCGCCTACTATGGAAATTGTTCCTAAAGTTGTTGTAGGAAACATTTTAATCTTTCTGTTCCCTTTCTTGAACCATATCCAAGTCTTATTATGTCTATCAAAATCGAAATTTTTTACTGAAGAAAGTTTCTCTTCTAATCTTTCTCGTTGTTTAATCTTGAAGAATACTTTACAGAACCTCAGTGGTTCACCATCTGTGTTTTGCAATTCTGGTATATGAGGAGTCTCAATAGCCTCTTCACCAGATTCAGGTAGGTCAATGCCGCTTCCTTTTAACATATATTCTGCCCAAAAACGGGTTGAGGCTTTGCAGGATTCTTTGAAAATATCTTCGTCAGACAATCCTTCCTCATCATAGTGCTTAAGGAATACATCTTTTTGCCTTTTTAATGCTTTTACAAAGTCACTTTTTGACCGCGGTGGAAATATATATGGCATAGTGTATATGTAACCTTCTTCAGGAACACCAACAAACCGCAGATACCAAATATCGCCTCTCCTGGCTTTTCTCTCAAACGGTTCATTTACCCGATATACCCTCCACTCTTTACCTGTGCCTAACTCTTCAAAAATTATCCAGTCATCTAAAGGAGCTTTTACTTCATAAAAAGTGCAATAACTATTCGCCAGATGTTTTACAAGCGTTGGTCCTGGCTCGTTTAATCTATCTATATATGGCGACTTGAGAAACCGTTCACAGATTGTCTCTCGTTCCTCCCCGAAGCGAAAATCCAAACTTAGCCAACTCATGAATAAGCTTGATGGTAAACCTTTATTTTTCCCTGGTCTAAACCTCTTTTCAAAATCATCTGCTGCATTTTTAAATTCTTTTCCATCTTTATCAAATTGGATAAATGCCTTGCTATAAATTACAATTCCTTGAAAAAGTGTCAGATAGTCATCAACAGGCGTTCTTGTTTTCAAGTCTTCTGGCAGAGAAAAATCGATTCCTTCATTTCTGCCACAACATTTTTTGTATTTTTTCCCACTGCCACAAGGGCAGGGTTCATTACGCTCAATTTTTTTACTCATAATTCCCCCTCTTTTTTAAACAAAATATATCTACTGGTCCAAACAATCGATAACAGTCTTCAAATAAATAAACATCATACCAATACTTTGGTCTCTTAGATTTCCTTGCTCTGGGTTATGCTTTTTTAAAGCCTCAACTACATATTTTAATACATTTTTCTGATTACAGCTCTCCACAATAGATTTTGCTGCCTTGATAAAATCTAAATCGTTTCTTTCCTTAGACAAATGGTTAATCATCTTCCAATTTTTATCCTCAGCTTCTTCAATAACTGCCGGAGAAATTTTTCTTATCTTTTTATTACCTTTTGTCGTTATCTTCCAAACCACCAACCCTACATAAAAAAGAATTTCTCTCTCATCTTGATTAAGTTCATCGCCACCAGCAGCTAAAAGATAGGTTCTTAAAAAAAGTTGCTGTTTGGAAAATTCTTCTGCAATTGGTGGAGCATCCTCGGGAGACATACTACCAACTTGTTTCCATGTTTCTTCGACCATAATTCGGGGGACACAATACTTAATTATCTTACTCGATTTCCTTTCCCCTTTTCAATATTCTTCTTACTATTTCCTCAAGTTCGTTGAAAAAATTCTCAATATCCAATAGTCCAGTCGTGCTTGCCTATTGTTATATAGAAGATTTGGCAAAATTTTCAAAAGTCCAGCATCGGGTTCAATAATTAAGTATTGTGTCCCTGAAACATGG
>JABUBP010000271.1_pt1 | contig 13516 bp, 11 predicted proteins | sample 7240331 | NCBI WGS metagenome assembly JABUBP01 (sample SAMN07256347, study PRJNA390944) | subsurface metagenome | isolation source: Methane hydrate marine sediment | place: Pacific Ocean: Eastern North Pacific, ODP site 1244 | collected 2002 | reverse complement strand
GTAATTTGAGAATTTACATTCCCCTTTTATATTTATAAGTTTACCGATACCATATATCTTTCTATCAATAAAAAAATATACATTATCACCTGATCTCATTGTAATATAATCAGCTAAAGTACCTTCATGTTGTCTTGACCAGTAGCTGTTTTTTAAAGGCATTAATTTTGTAGCATAGGTTCCATTATTAATATATAACTTTAAAGAGTCTATGCTATCCAAGTTGAAAATATAACCAGCCATAATGTTAATAGTTCGTAATTATTGATTCGTTTATTTTTCCTCGTTTATTACCTTTGCAATTGATAGCTCTTATTGCCTCTATTTTTTTAATAGAGTAATTTTTATATAGTTTAGTTACAAAATCTATATAAGAATTAGAAAGCATAAAATTAACTTTTTTTTTAGAAATCCTGTCACAAAGTTCTTTTAATTCAAACTGCATATCATAATCAAAGTCATCTTTATAATATTTCGTAAAAGAAGAAGTCCGACTAACTGGAACATATGGAGGGTCAAAATAAACAAGATCTCCTTCTTTTACCTTATGCTCTATTTCAAGAAATGAACCCAAGACTATTTCTGTATTCTGGAGCAACTCTCTACATGATCTTAAATTTTCCTTATCAATTATTTTGGGGTTTTTGTAAAAACCAAAGGGAACATTGAAATATCCTTTATTATTCATACGATATAATCCATTAAAACAGGTTTTATTAAGATATATAAGCCTACTTGCTTTCTGGGTATTACCCCATTTTTCATATTCAGAAGTTCTATCAACGTTTCTTATTTTGTAATAATAATCCTCTTGGTTCTCATGTTTTTTAAGATCTTCAATAAGTTCTTCGACACTGTCTCTGACTACCTCATATAGATTGATTAATTCTGGATTTATATCAGATATATAAGCGTTTTCTGGCATAATATGAAAAAACAAAGCACCTCCACCAATAAAAGGCTCATAATACCTATTATATTTTTTGGGCATTAATTCAACTAAGTCATTTAATATTTGTCTTTTGCCACCAGCCCATTTTATAAACGGTAGTGTTTTTTTCATATAATATCAATTAAAACTAAAATTTAATTTTAAATATAATAGTATTGATATGACCCCCATAAGTTGGACACGGACTTAACTAGTAAGAACCAACTGATGAGTCTTGTTTTTATTAAATTTATGTTCAAATTCTTCAGGAGGCATATACCCCAGAGAAGAATGTAATCTTTTACTGTTATACACTTCTTCGATAAAATATGGAATAGAATTTAAGACATCTTCAAATGTCCTGTATTCACTCATATACACTTCCTCGACCTTAAGTGTCCTGAAAAATGACTCCATCTTGGCATTATCATAAGGATTGGCCTTGCCAGACATGGATATAGCTATACCACTATCCTTCAGTATCTTTACATACTCTCTGCTGCAGTACTGAAACCCCTGATCCGAGTGATGAGTAAGACTTGTGGTATCCCTTGATCTTATTGCATCGGTAAGTGCTGCAATGGTTAGTGTTGAACAAAGGGTCCTACCCAGGGCATAACCAATTACTTTCCTTGAAAAGCCATCTATTATGGCTGCTAGATATGCAAAAGAGACTTCAAGCCTTATATAGGTGATATCAGAGTGCCAGAGCTCGTCAGTCCTTACAGGTATAAGATTCTTTATCAGATTTGGATATTTTACCAGACTGTGGTTGGAGTTAGTGGTTACCCTGTATCTTCTTCTAATAGTGCATAAGATGCCGTTTTGACGCATTATACGGTACACTCTCTTACGGTTTACCATAATACCCTGACGCCGAAGCTGGGCTGTTACTCTCCTGTATCCATAGGAGGGAAACTCTGTGGCTACTTCCCTTATTCTTTCCAGCAGGATAGCGTCTTTACTTTTATCTCCCTTTGGCTTGTAGTAGTAGCCTGATCTTGATACTTCTGTCATTTTACATCCTTTCTTGACATCTCCCAGTCTGCTGATGTAAATATCTGCCGCTTGCTTTTTTTTTGAGGCTCTACAAGCTCAATTATCTTTTTTAGAGTCCTGTTTTCTACGGTGAGCTCTCCTATAAGACGCTCCATCTCCCTTAGCCTGATCTCAAGTCTTGTGGTATCAGGGTTACTATTTTCAAAGAACCTACCTTCACTGTATTCTCTCTTCCATCTGGAGATAACTACCGGTGATATAGAGTACTTTCTTGACATCTCCAGCTGTCTTACCTGCCCAGAGGTTACTGCTTCTACTACTTCTCTTTTAAAATCATTTGTAAATGTTCTTCTTACTCTCACTGTTGAGACCTCCTATCTCTTTAGTCTTCCTAGTCTCACCAGTTATTCTAACTTAACTACTTTTAGTTAACAACGTGTCTAACTGAAGGGGTTCACCCCAAACTGCAACAAGATGAGCCATGCTTATAAACTATATAAATCACTACTGAATGGCATGTAACTTTTCAAAATCCCCTTTCAAATCCTCATAAAGGGATTTATATATTTCATACAAATTTTTATATTTTTTAACATTTTCTCCTATAGGGTTAGTCTGGCTTACTTCTTTAATTGTTCTATCAACTGCTTCCTCTATGCTGCCATAAATACCACATCCAACTCCAGCAAGCAGTGCTGCCCCGTAAGCTGGACCTTCTTCAATGTTTAGGGTTACAATCTTTGTACTAAAGGCATCTGATATTATCTGTCTCCATACTCTACTTTTTGCACCTCCTCCAAAAAGCACTACTTTATCTGATGTTATGCCTACTTGTCTCATAAGAGATAAGCAATCAAGCTGGCTAAATGCTACCCCTTCCATAATTGAGCGTACAAAATGATCCTGGGTGTGCAAATAAGACAGACCAAAAAATACACCTCTTGCATAAGGGTCTGCATGTGGGGTTCTCTCACCTGATAGATACGGCAGAAATATAAGTCCATCTGAACCTGGAACTACCTTTTCTGCTTGCTTGTTCAGTAGCTCATAACCCTTTATGTCTGGATAATCATCTACAATATTTTTACTTGGACCAAAGCTCTCGTAGTACCATTTTAGAGATCCTGCTGCTGACAGGGTAACACCAGTTAGATGCCACCTGCCTGGTACAGCGTGACAGAATGAGTGTACTCTTCCCTGGCTGTCATATAAGGGATTTTTGCTGTAAGCAAATACAACTCCACTTGTTCCTATAGAATCTGATATAAGACCTTCCCTTATAATACCTGAGCCAACTGCTCCTGCTGCATTATCACTTGCCCCTCCAACAATAGGTGTACCCTGAGCCAGTCCAGTAAGAGATGAGGCAGAAGCACTTACTTTTGAGGTTACTTTAATAGATTCATATACATCTGGTAGAAAGTTCCTACTAATTTTAAGTCCTTCTAAGATTTTATCTGACCAGTTTCTTTTTGGTATATCCATAAGTATGGTACCTGCTGCATCTGATACCTCAGTTGCGTATTTTCCTGACAGTCTGTATCTTATATAATCTTTGGGAAGAAGTATCCAGGCAACCTTACTGTAATTTTCTGGCTCCTTCTCTCTTAACCACAGTATCTTAGGAGCTGTAAATCCTGGAAGGGCTTTGTTATATGATAGCTTTATAAAGTTTTCATATCCAAATATTTTGTAAATCTTATCACACTGAGCTTGTGTTCTCTGATCACACCAGAGTATTGCTGGTCTTATAACTTCTCCCTCTCTGTCAAGAAAGACGCTACCATGCATCTGACCTGATAGACCTAAAGCAGAAATATCTTTGGGAGAGACATTTGAGCTTTCAATTGAATCTTTTACAGTGTATACAGCTGCGCCCCACCAGTCTTCTGGGTTTTGTTCTGCCCATCCTGGCTTGGGAGTAATAAGGGGATAGTCTTTAGTACTGGATGCTTTTAAGTTTCCATCCTCATCAATTATTATTGCCCTTGTTGAAGTTGTTCCTATGTCAATGCCTATGAGATAGCTCATATCTCTATAAGAACATAAATTTTAGTGATTGTCATGCTTTGATTTTTTTTATTTTACTAAATCTTAAAAATAAGCTTAAATATCTCCGTTACATCTTCTCTCTCAGAATCTATAAATTCAGTTATTTTATCATACAACTCAAGCATTTTATTATACATTATTGTCATTGCATTTATTGAAACCCTGCAAGCTTCGATACTATCCTCATTTTTGGGCATAAGATCCAACCCACACCATCTATCATAATTAAATCTTTTCAACCAGTAAAATACCTCCACAGTCTCATAAAAATTATCAGTTCCTACCATCATATCAGTATCTGCACCTCTTCTTCTACAGGTATTCCAGTGAGTATGAAAAAGCATATTTTCCTCCAGTAAGTAACTTATGTCGTAACCCAGTGAGGCATCAGCCATAAGCAGGTGTGCCATTTCTGGATTTATACCAACTCTTGTACTATCACCTAATTCTTTTCTTAAATCTCTTACCAAAAGAATTGCCTCTCCTGTTGTTCCAAAATAGGTCTTTGCAGCTGGGTCAGACGGTTTATGCTCTATTACAATATTTCCTTTAGTTGACCTCAGGCATTCCAACAGTCCTTCCCTGATTAATTTCCTTTTTTCAATATGATTGGAATCAAAGGGATAAGTTGTCCCGTCTGCAGCTGCCCAGAATATAGCAAACTGCCCACCTTCATCATTCTTTTTTAATTCCTCATTCATCTCCATTGCTGTTATTATTCTTTTTAGTGCTTTTTTTCTTATTTTCCTGTTAGGAGAACTAAGTGCACCGTTCTTGAACTCCATTTCATTAAAAAGACCTGGTGCTACTGAAAGAATTTTTAGATTAAAGTCTTTAGCTATATCCCTTATTTTACCAAAGGTATCTTCAGTTACTTCATAAGGCAGGTGCAGCTCTATCCCATCAACTAACTGAGAGTCCCCAAGCAGTTTTATTCTTTCCTCCACTGGTATTTCTTCCTTAAACTGTGAGGTAAATCTATCACCTCCCTTGCTTTCAATGAACCATAATCCTGCTGAAATTTTCCATGGCAATTTCTGCATTTCGTTACTCCTTAAATAATTTTAATAATTTAAATATAAATAATATCTTACTAATCTAATTTACTAATCCTGTGCAGTAGTTCTCTATTTGTACTATATATATCCTTGTATACCATATACCTTCTATTATATTGCCTGTTGCTGTCCTCATCTGGACTGAATGCTCTATCCTCCTTTATAGCATTTTCTACTGCATCTTTGTAAGATTTGTATTCTCCAATTGCCACTCCAGCAAGTAGTGCAGCACCTAGAGTTGCAGCCTCTGGATTTTTTAAAGTTACTATCCTTTTATTTAATATATCTGATTTAATCTTTAGCCATTTAGATGATTTTGCACCACCACCTATTGCAATTATTTTATTTACAGTAATTCCTGATTCTTCTAATTTTTCTAAGTTTAGCTTTAAATCATAGGTATTGCTTTCCAGTATTGCCCTGGCTATTTTTGCTTTATTTGTTTCCAGATCAAGTCCTAAAACTGCACCTTTTGAATTTGAATCAAGAAATGGAGTCCCGCTCCCCACAAAGTGAGGGAGTATAAAAATATTTACTGGTCCAGGATGCATTCTACCAGTTATTACATTATAAATATTTCTGCCTTCTCTTTCAGCAGCCACTTTTTCTTCATAACAAAAATTATCCCGATACCATCTAAGGAGAAGACCACCTGTTAGATTAAATGTTATGGTCATATATTTATCTCCAATTACATATGAATAGCAGGGATAGTTGTTATTTAGCATACTACTGGTAAGATAAATTTTGTTAAAAATTGGGGTTATCACATCTGAAGTGCCGGTTGCATTCATTGCAGTACCCTCTTCAGTGATACCAGCTCCAAATGCTCCACACGCCTGATCGTGGCCCCCTGTTACTCCAAATACACCTTTTCCCAGTCCAAGCTTATCTGAAATAGCAGTATTTATTTCTCCAACAATTTCTGCTGATGGCTTAACTTCTGGAAGTAAATCTATATTTATCTTTGCTTCTTTTAGTATTTTTTCAGACCACTTTTTACGTGTTATATCAAATGCCATTGTTCTTGCTGCCAGGGAATAATCTATGGTTGGAGTAAGACCAAACTTTAAAAATATATAATCTTCAAAACATAAAAATTTGTACGTTTTTTTGTATATGTCCTTTAGGTTCTGTTTTATCCACATTATTTTATTTATAGAATACATTGGGTGAAGAGGCATTCCAGTAATTTTAAATATCTCTTTTTTCCCCATTGTCCTCTTCCAGAACTCATGTTGCTCTTTTGTTCGACTGTCGAAAGTAACTATTGCATTGTACAGGACGTCTCCGTCTCTGCTTACTGGAACTGTTGCCTCACCCTGACAGGAAATGCTGAATGCCTTAACTTTATCCTTTTTTGTCTTCTGATTTGCTTTTTTTATAAGATTTTTTATATTACTCCAGATAAGGTCAGGGTCTATTTCTACCCAACCTTCTTTTGGATGAATTAATGGATGCTCCTGATACTCTGATGACAGTACTTCTCCATATCTGTCAAATACAGCTGCTTTGCACCCTGTTGTTCCTATGTCTATCCCAAGTAAACTCACTTTAAATTAGCCCTTCAAATTAACCCTGCAAAACATTACTATCCCAAACAGCTTGTGCTATAAGTCATCTGGAACAGCTTAAACTATCTTTCTTCAAACAGTATTTTATTCAAATTTTTCTAAAAGCTTTTTTAGAAAATTTTATGTATTATAGGTATAGGCTAAACTGTTATTAAATACTACGAAAATCTGGTAAATATATTCTCTTCCCTCCCTGCATAGCTGACTGGTGTGCACATATACCAGTACATGTCCAGTTTGCTGCAGTTTCAGCATCTATTACCGAATCTCTTTCTTCAATGATTGCCCTTATAAATTCATGGACCATGTGAGGATGAGAGCCACCGTGTCCTGAACCCTGCACAAAAGAAAGGTGTTCTTTTTCTTCCTCGTCTAATACATCCTCAGCTCTTGTAAACTTAGCAATTTCTTCTGGCAGCATATTGCCTGTGTCAGGTATTTTTACTCTTTTAGCATCTTCTTTTCCTGTAAATAATATAGGGTCTTCATCACTTAGCCTGTTCCATTCAAATGAAAACCTGTCTCCGTACACATCAAAACTTTCAATATACTGGCGGACAGTATCATAGAGAGACCTGGTGACCTCAGCTGCTAAATCAGAATCTTTAAATTTTATAAGAGTTGTTTCAATTGCAAAAGGAGAGTTGTATTTTTTTATATATTCTTCACGTATTTTTCCTGAGCCAAAACAAAATACAGATTCTATATCAGCTTTAGCAAGAGCTGCACAAGGACTAACAGCATGTGTAGCATAATGCATGGGAGGAAAGCCGGGCCAGGGTCCACCCCACTCTTCCATGTCCTGCTGATGTGAGCCCCGCATGAATTGAATTTTTCCCAGTTTGCCTGTATCAACAAGATTTTTGACATAAAGAAATTCTTTAGTATAAACAGAGGTTTCCATCATCATATAAACTTTACCTGCTTCTCTTCTTGTTTTGACTATTTCCATGCAGTCTTCAATTGTGGTAGCCATTGGAACAGTACAGGCAACATGTTTACCAGCATTAAGTGAATTGATAGTTAATTCAGCATGACTGGGAACTGGTGTTACAACGTGAATAGCATCAACTTCATCTATTGCTAAAATATCTTTATAATTAGTGAACCTCCGCTCAACACCATATTTATCTCCACATTCATTTAATTTTTTCTCATCTCTTCGACATATTGCATATAGTTTACAATCAGGATGATTTTGATAAATTGGAATAAAGTCTGCACCAAAACCAAGGCCAATCACTGCAACCTTTATTTTGTTATCAGACACTGTTTACCTCCAATCAAGCTTATTAAATAACTAAAACTTATATTATTTCATAGTTTTTGTCAGTATTAGTTCAATATCTCCCCTGTGATTTTCAGGATCAAAATATGACTCTATTATTTCTTCATGAGGAAGGATGTTAATTCTATCGTTCATGATATTTAAGGCAAGACAGTTCAGTTCAACAGCTCTTTCAGCCGGCATTCTTTCAGGATTTATATCAATTCCAAAATATTCCCTGTAACCATGCATCTTTAAAGCATACAGTGCTGCTTCAGCCTGCTGCCATTCAACAACTCCTACATTTAAATCCTGGTCATAATTTCCCATAGGTTGACTATTCCAATGAGTATGAAACAGCCTGGCCTGCCTCATAGCTCTACAAAATGCATATGGGCTATCCTCATATCCCATTCTAATATGTCCTATCTCTGGCTGCATTCCAAGTAAAGTGTATCCTTGCTTTAGAAGATTTATATTTTGTTTTGATTTAAGTCTTGCTTCTATATCCTGGCATGCAAGCAATCCATCTACTGTTGTCCTGTAAATATTATTAGGTGCAGGTTCATATGGCTTTGGCTCTATCGCAACTACTACCCCGGGAACTTCATCCATAGCTTCAGCTAATGCATCTTCAAAACTATCCCACATCTCATAAAAAATAGTACCCAGTGAATAAAGATAACCATCACTACCTGGCCATATACCTGCATGGTGCAGACTCTTATCTTTTGCAAACTTCAAGCATCCTACAAGAGTTTCTATTGCCTTATCCCTATATTTCTTATAAGGATTTGACAGTGAACCAAATTCATATTCTCTTGGAAAAAAAATTGCAGGGTAGCAGCTGAGAAGCTCTATCCCTGCTTCTTTTTCTAACCGCTGGTATAGGCAGTAGTTTTCTTCATTTACTTCAACAGGATAATGAGCCTCTATTGCTTTTACACCATATTTAGCCATCCCAGCAGCCATTTCTATTTTTTCAGCTATAGACTTAAATGGAACAAATGAGTCATGAAATCTTCCACCTACCGGAGTAAAATACCATATTCCAACCGAAGGCTTTATTTCAAGGTTAAAAGTATTCATATGCTTTACAAGCTCTTCCTTATTCCTTCTTATTTTCTGATATCTTGTATCAATAATTTCATCCATATTAGTCCTTCCATCAAATAACCTTATATTTATATTAGTCAAACTTAATGGTATTTATTTTGCTTTAATTACTATATCTAATTTCCAAATTTCAGGAGTAATAACTTATTATAAGACAATCTGGACTTTCATCGGATTATCAACCCTATTTTTTAGATTTATTATTGCCTTTTCTGTATCCTCTAAAGGATATTTATGAGTTAACAATGCTTCTACGTTTACAAGTCCTTCTGCCATACATCGAATTGCAGTAGGCCATGACAGTGGTGCAAGCCAGGCTGCTCTTACTTGTTTATCCATGGTGTGAAAGCTAAGTGCAGGAACATGTATAATATCATCCTCACTGGGTAAACCAAAATGAACTAAAATTGCACAGTTTCCAGTTATGTCAATAGCCTGCTCAAAAGCATCGTTTGAACTTGTTGGAACTATTGCTCTATCAGCTAATTTACCATCTGTTAAATCTGATATAGCTTTTTTTAAATCAGCCACATAGTACTTGGAATTTTTATCCCTGGTATTAAATATATAATCAGCCCCATTTTCTTTGCCCATCTCCAGACGGTAATCCCTTGTTCCAATTAATACAACTTTCCCTGCGCCAATGGACTTTGCTAATTGCACCATCATTTGTCCCATTGCGCCAGGACCAAATACAGCTACGAATTGACCTGGCTCAATTTCTAATTTTTTCATACCATTTACCGCACATGCAAATGGTTCTGTAAAAGCTCCTACAGCAAAACTCATGTCATCAGGTAATTTAAAAAGACCTGTATATTTTGATACGCAGTACTCAGCAAAACCACCATTTACTGTAACTCCTGGAACACTTATATTTTCACACAGATGAGTTTGGCCACAAGCACATGCATAACACGCATTGCAATACTGGACTGGATTAACCACAACTCTATCTCCTTCTTTAAAAAGTCCCATTTTTGCTGGTACTTTTCCAACTTTTGCAACTTCTCCGGTAAATTCATGTCCTAAAACCAGTGGACCTTTTCCTGTAGATGTGCCAAGAGGGCTTAAACCATAGTAGTAAGATATGTCTGAACCACATATTCCAACATTTTTTACCTTTACTAAAACATCTATATCAGTAACCTCAGGAATTAAGATTTCTTCAAGCTTCATTTTTTCAGCCTCATAAAAAACCTGAGCCTTCATCTTATCTGCCATTTTTTCTCCTTTTCCTAATTAAAACATTAAAAATAAATATTATTAATTTAGATAAAATTTAAATTAATAATATTTATTTTTTTAAGTTATCCAAATTTCTTAATTAATTTATCAAGATACTTTTTATTGTCTTCTGTTACATCTAAAGCTTTCGGCCAGAAACACAAATCAATTGTCCACCATTCATCCGTGTATCCAGCCTCCAATATTGCAGGAATAATTTTATCAAAATCCAGCAGTCCTGTACCAAGTGGAGCGTGGGTACTGGTTTCACCATCATGTAAAGTTCCATCTGAATCTATTAAATGTATATGACCAATCTTTCCTGTCAACATATGCGCAAATTGAACCACACCACCAGGCAAAGTTTCTTTTTCTCCCAGCTGCCTTGCACCTACTACTGCACACATATAGCCGTGACAGGAATCAAACAGTATTGAGAAATTAGGATGATCCACTTTATAAACCATTTGAACCACTTCACCTGGTTTGTTGAACAGAAAACCAGGTTCAAATTCCCATATCAGTTTTACATCGTCTTTCATACATATATCAGCAGCACTATTCCAAACTTCAGCTATTTTAGAAAAGCATGTCTCATAATCCATACCTCCAGGGATACCAGTTGGAGGATCAGCAGTATCAACTCTCAGTTTAGGAATATCAAGATCGTTGCATATTTCGAGATTAGATTTAACTGCATCTATATAATCATCATTTTTTGATGTTGCTGGTGATGGAAATGGTGCAGCTAAACCAGATACCTCTAACCCGTAATCATCCAGCATTCTTTTGATTTCACCACGTTTTTCCTTCGTATTAGGTTCCAAGTGTGGAGGGAATGCTGCCATCTCAATACCATCAAACCCTAAATCAGAGAGTTTTTTGACAACGGTTTCTAATGAAATAGGACCTTCTTTATAACCTCCCCATATATATGCCCATCCACCAATCGATGTTTTCTTTCCCATAGTAAGCCTCCATTCATTTAGTTTAAAAATCCTTTATTAATTTTTATTAAAAAATTAATTATTCATAAATTAAGTATGTTAAAAGAAAAAATCCTCAAACTAAAACTCAAAAAATATATTAAATATCATATAAAAAAATAATTTGCTAACCTTTATATTATTTGATTATTGGAATATTGGTATTTATATCTGGGCCGAAAAATTTTATTATTTGCAGTTCCTCTGTTCCAGTATTTTCTACAGCAAGTTTTTTTATAGCTCTGTCAAACGAAACTAAAAGTTCATCACATTCAAAATTACCAGCTTCTATTTCATGACCATCATATCTACCCTTACCACTCCATACAAGCAGGCTGTAAACCCCATTTTCTTTACCAATAAACTTTTCTCCTGGTTTAACTGCCAGTTTTTTCCCACTAAACTTTATAGTATTATAATATATCCAGTACTCCTGTCCGCCTTTCTGTTCAGCTTCTTCAATCAGTACTGGCTCGAGATGGTGATTTTCATAAAAAAGGGGGTCTCCACTGATCTCCCAATTTATTTGATTTAGAATTATCTTTTCACCATATTTCTCTCTATCTTTCTTTCGGACATCTTTAAACAGTAGATCTTTAGAAATTATCTTTCCAGCTACCAGTGCCTGCAGCATTGCAAAAACATCAGAATCTTCCTGAAGCTCAATTGTGACTGCTGTTCCCGGTGCATGTAATACTCCTGCAGGAAGGTGAAACCCTTCTCCAGTAACATTAAGATATGCCCGGGAGTGTTTTAATATCAAATCACTATCCCAGTCCTCTAAATATGGAAGCATGATATCATATTTTTTTTGTTCTGCTATATAAGGATGTACACCGAAAAAAGTTTCCGGGTGGGGCCCGGTATTAACATTTTCTGGAAAATAATAAGCCTCTTCTTTGGAATTTCTTCCAACCAGTGCTGCATCCTTTTCCATCTGGTGAATATGGTAAGGTATTCTGGCATCAAAATCATATATCTTTGCAAGCCTATCCAATCCTTTATGGTTTTCAGCATATTGCCTTCCCATTATCAGATCTCCTGCAACTTCTACTGCTTCTTTTAGTGTTATTTTCTCACTGTCTTCTATACCTAAATAACTAAGACCTTCATCCTGGGGGCCAATCGCATTATCAGCTTTAGTAGTAGATGCCAGCCACCTTTCAGATATCCAGCCACGCTCTCCTGCATCATATTCTTCTTCTTTTAACCCTAATCGTCTGCCAGGAGGAAGGAAATCACGAGCAACCCATGCAGGTTTAAGATTTAAAATACCATTTCCTTTTTCCAGTGCTTTTTCTACTATAGTTCTTTTTTTTATCATTATAATAGTTCCATTAAATTAACTCTCAATGTGTTTTATCAATAAAACCAATCAGTTCTCAGCATACTGTTTGTTATACTATTAACTAAAAGAAAAAAATAAGTCTAGACTTTTAATACTTTAACAAAAACAGCTATAAATGCTTTAAAATATAATAAAATCTTAAGTTAGCCACCAGGAACTAATTATTTAATATTTTCTCTTCTTCCCCTATCCGATTTTCTGTTTCAGGATCGAATAAATGTGACCTGTTCATATTAACATTTGCGTAAACTGTTTCACCAATTTTAGCCATAATTTTTACAGGAGTAACTGCTCTAAAAACAATATTGTCAACTTTTAAATTTAAAATATCTTCTACACCCATACTCTGTTTAAAATACACAGTACATTTAAAGGAATTAACTTCTTGTTTTTCTCTTGATATTTCAACATCTTCCGGTCTTATTCCTAAAATAAGATTTCTCTTATTATAGCTTTTAAGCAAGCTGCATTGTTTCTCAAAAATACTACAAACCATCGCTTTTTTACCAATGATTAAAGTATTTCCATCTATAGCTGCATTAAGTAAATTAATTACAGGACTTCCAACAAACTTAGCAACAAAAACATTTTTTGGTGAATTATATATTTCATCAGGTATACCGATTTGGAGTATCTTACCCTCATTTAGTACTGCTATTCTATCACCCATTGTCATTGCTTCTATTTGATCATGGGTTACATAGAAAAAAGTAAAACCCAGATCAAAATGGAGTCTTGCAAGTTCTGCCCTCATTTCCTCTCTCAGTTTTGCATCCAGATTTGACAGGGGTTCGTCCATTAAAAATACCTTTGGTGTCCTGACTATTGCTCTACCTAACGCTACACGCTGCATCTCACCACCACTCAAATTTACAGTTTCTCTATCAAGTAAATGTTCAATATGTAGAACTTCAGCAACTTCAGAAACCTTTTTATTAATTTCTGGTGTAGATAGTTT
>JABUBP010000270.1_pt1 | contig 13530 bp, 14 predicted proteins | sample 7240331 | NCBI WGS metagenome assembly JABUBP01 (sample SAMN07256347, study PRJNA390944) | subsurface metagenome | isolation source: Methane hydrate marine sediment | place: Pacific Ocean: Eastern North Pacific, ODP site 1244 | collected 2002 | reverse complement strand
ACGGCGCCGTGCTCGGAAAGATCCTCGGCATCGGACTGCCGAGCGCCATCGGCATGGTGGCAATGGCAATCGCCGAGCTGGTGCTGCTCGGCCTCGTCAACGGCTTTGGCTCTGATACCAATGCCGCTTATGGCGCCGTTGGTCAGGTCATGAGCTATGTGCAGTTTCCGGCGCTGTCGATCGCGATGACGGTCTCGATCTTCGGCGCGCAGGCGATCGGCCGCGGCGACGCGGAGCGTATCGGCGCCATCGTCGGCACGGGCGTGCAGATGAACTTGTGGCTTACCGGCTCGCTGGCGGTGCTCGGCTATCTCTTCTCGCGCACCCTGATGGGATTTTTCATCGCCGACGCCGCAGTGCTGGAGCAGGCGCAGGGACTGCTGCACATCGTGCTCTGGAGCACGGTGCTGTTCGGCATGGCGACGGTGTTCTCCGGCGCGATGCGCTCCGGCGGCACTGTCTGGGCACCGCTTGCGATCTCGTCCTTTGCGATCCTGGCGGTCGAGGTGCCCTCGGCCATCTTCCTCAGCCGGCGCATCGGCATCGAGGGTATCTGGGCGGCCTACCCGATTGCCTTCTGCACCATGTTCCTGCTGCAGATGAGCTATTACCTGCTGGTCTGGCGCAAACGCGCCGTCGCACGCCTGATTTGACTTGAGGGGTGGCGCGCGCTTGGATATGACGACCATCATAGCTCGGGCGGCCTCGCCGCCCGGGCCAATAAAATCCGAGGGAGATCGCCGTGGGTCAAAATCCGCAATTCATGTTCGACTTCGGTAGCCCCAACGCCTTCCTCAGCCATGAGGCGATTCCGGCGATCGAGCAGCGCACCGGCGTCAAATTCGAATATGTGCCGATCCTGCTCGGTGGCATCTTCAAGGCCACCAACAACAAGTCGCCCGCGGAGACGCTGGCCGGCATCAAGAACAAGCGCGAATTCCAGGCACTGGAAACCGAGCGCTTCGTCAAGCGATTTGGCGTCAAGCCCTACACCTGGAATCCGAACTTCCCCGTCAACACGCTGAACCTGATGCGCGCCGCCTGCGCCGCGCAAATGGAGGGCGTGTTCGAAAAATATGTCGAGGCCGCCTTCCATCACATGTGGGTCGAGCCGAAAAAGATGGACGATCCTGAAGTGGCAGCCAAGGCGCTCGCCTCCAGCGGCCTCGATCCCGCAAAACTGTTCGCCCGCGCGCAGGATCCGGACGTGAAGGCGAAGCTGATCGAAAACACCCAGTCTGCCGTCGAGCGCGGCGCCTTCGGCTCGCCGACCTTCTTCGTCGGCAAGGAGATGTTCTTCGGCAAAGAGCAGCTGCGCGAGGTCGAGGAGTTGGTGTCGGGAAAGTGATCCTTACCGTCATTGCGAGCGAAGCGAAGCAATCCAGCTTTCTTGTCGTGACAAAGCTGGATTGCTTCGTCGCTTCGCTCCTCGCAATGACGGTGATGGCGGGCGACGAACGACTGCAGTAATACTGGCGGCCCAATAAGTAAGGAATAATGCATGCGCATTCTCGTGGTCGGCGCCGGCGCGATTGGCGGCTATTTCGGCGGCAGGTTGTTGCAGGCTGGGCAGGACATCACCTTCCTGGTACGGCCGAAGCGCGCGGCGGAGCTTGCCAGCGCCGGCCTCGTCATCAAGAGCCCCGCCGGCGATGTGACGCTGAAGAATCCGCCGACGGTGCAAGCCGACAAGCTCAGCGAAAAATTCGACGTCGTATTGTTGAGCTGCAAGGCCTTCGATCTCGAGGACGCGATCAAGTCCTTTGCGCCCGCGGTCGGGCCGAACACGTCAATCATCCCGCTGCTCAACGGCATGTCGCATCTCGATGTGCTGGACAAGAAGTTCGGCAAGGAGCGCGTGCTCGGCGGGCTCTGCGCCATTGCGGTGACGCTGAACGAGAAACGCGAAGTGGTGCAGCTGGCGCCGATGCAGTCGCTCGGTTTTGGCGAACGCGACGGCAAAATGTCCGATCGCATCAACGCGATTGCCGAGGTCTTCGCCACAGGCAATTGCGGTGCCGCGCCGAGCGAGCATGTCATGCAGGACATGTGGGAGAAGTGGGTGTTCCTGGCGTCACTCGCCGCCTCAACCTGCCTGATGCGTACGTCCGTCGGCAACATCATGGCGGTGGCCGGCGGCAAGGATTTTCTGCTCGGCATGCTCGATGAATGCAGCGCGGTGGCAGCCGCCGAAGGGTTCGCGCCGGCCGGGCCGTTCTTCCAGCGCACCCGCGGCATCCTGACCACCGAGGGCTCGCCGATGACGGCCTCGATGTTCCGCGACGTTCGCGCGGGCCTCCCGGTCGAGGCAGACCACGTGATCGGCGACCTCGTGGCGCGCGCCGATGCGGCAAAAATTCCGGTGCCAAAGCTGCGAACGGCCTATACACATCTGAAGGCCTACGAGAAGCAGCGCGCGGGCTAATCCGGGAAGTCCCGTCATGAACGTCTCCGCCACGCAAGCGAGCCGCCGCGAGATACCGCGCGCCGATTTCGGCCGCGTCACCGTGTTTTTCGGCGAAAAGAACGGCAAATACCCCGACGCCAACCAGGTGATCGTTCGCGGCGCCGATACGCAAGTGGCGTTCGATACTCCAATCACGGCCAATCATATCGGCCCGGAGTTCGAGGCGAGCGACATGGTCATCCTGGGCCATGTCCATGAAGACCACATGGCGGGCCTGCATCTTCTGCCTGATGTGCCGGTGCATGTGCACGAGGCGGATCTTGCCGCCGCGCAAAGCTGGGAAGGCCTGCGCGCCGCCTATGGCAGCGACGAGAGCTACGTCGATAAGATGTTGGCGAAGTTCAAGCGCGACTTCTTCTACGCGCCGCGGCCCGACGCCATCGGCTACAGCGACGGCGCGGTATGGGACCTCGGCCAGTCGCGCGTGCGCGCCATTCATTTGCCCGGCCACACCGCCGGCCATTGCGCGCTGCTCGTCGAACCCGAAGGCGTTGCCTTCATCGGCGACATCGATCTCTCCGGCTTCGGGCCCTATTACGGCGATGCCTCGTCGAGCCTCGCTGACTTTCGCCGGTCGCTGACACGCGTCGCCGAAATCCCGGCCAAGGTCTGGGTCACCTCGCACCACCGCGGCGTCTACACCGACCACGAAAAGTTTCTGGGCGATCTCGCTGCCTACTCCGCCACGCTCGACGCGCGCGACAAGCGGTTGACGGACCTGCTGCGGCAATCGCCAAAGACGATTGCACAGCTCGTCGAATGCCGCCTGCTCTATCCGCCCGGCCACCAGGATCTCTGGGTGGTCGACGCCGAGACGCGGTCGATCTCGATGCATCTGGCGGAGATGCTGGCCGACGGACGGGTGCAGACGGACGAAAACGGCATTTACCGGCTCGGCTGAATCGGCCTATCCCACCAGCGTGAACTGCAGCAGCAGGTTGCGCTGGATCATCGAAAAATTATCGTCGGAGACCATGGTGATGACGGTGTCGCCCTGCGGCGTCACATGCGCATCGATCCCTTCCATGTTGTCGATCTCATAGCCAAGATCGGCGGAGAAGATCGCGGGTCCATCGACGATGGCGCCCGGCGCAAACGATTTCAGCGCGATACGCCGGATGCGGATGCCGACCCCGCCGAGCCAGGAAAAGCTCCGCTCCAGCAGCAGCATGTCGCCGGAAGCCAGCAGCGTCGCATCGCTGACGTCGAACGTGTCGGTGCGCCGCACCGAAAACTGCCCCGGCGTCTTGCCGCCGATCAGGAAGCCCAGAATGTTGCCTTCGGCATCGAGCCCACGCTCGGAGATGGCGATCAGCGTGCCCGCGAGCGGCATGTTTTTGGGCACGGCGACCAGCGCTTCCAGCCCCCTGTTGTTGGGCAGCTTGCGCGCCGCCGGCGGCACCGGCACCTCTTCGCCGAGCGCGCGGGTAAATCCCTTGGCGAAATCGTAGCGCAGGATGCGATTGACGCGCTCGAGGCCGACATAAACCAGCGAGCCGTCGAGGGCGAGGGATTCGGTGTCGTACCAGCCGCGCGCGGTGATCGGCTTGCCGTCAGACCACAGCATGGGCGAAGCCTCGACGTCCTCAAGCCCGGTCATTTCCTTTCCGCGATAGGCGATGCGGCCGGTGAACCAGCCGCCCTTGTCGCTGATCGCGATGAAGCGCTCGCCCTTGGCGTCGAGCCGCAGCCCCGACAGGCCGCCGAAGCCGCGGAACTTCGAGGTCAGCACCAGCCCGCTGCGCCATTCGAGCTCGCCGAAGCGCACCCGTGAGCGGTCGCGGGTGTCGAAGCCGGCGAGCGGCCGCGCGTTCACCTCGATCGAAACCGGCTCGGTGACGGAGTACTCGTCGGTCTTCGGCCGCTTCGGCGGCGGCTGCACCGCCGTCTGCGCCAGCGCCGGAATCGGCGCCGCAAAGAATCCCGCCGCCGCACCTGTGAGGAAACGACGGCGGTTCAATCGCGCGATCATGGGATCAGGAATGCAGGCGCCGCCGGCCGCTGGAGGATGGCGCCGCGCTGGTCTCGCTGAAAAGCTCGGCGAGTTTTTCGGTGATGGCGCCGCCGAGTTCCTCGGCGTCCACGATGGTCACCGCCCGGCGATAGTAGCGCGTGACGTCGTGGCCGATGCCGATCGCGATCAGCTCGACCGGCGAGCGGGTCTCGATCTCCTCGATAATGTGGCGCAGGTGACGTTCCAGATAGTTGCCGGGATTGACCGACAGCGTGGAGTCATCCACCGGCGCGCCGTCCGAGATCATCATCAGGATGCGCCGCTGCTCCGGTCGCGCCAGCAGGCGCTTGTGCGCCCAGTCCAGCGCCTCGCCGTCGATGTTCTCCTTCAGGAGACCCTCGCGCATCATCAACCCGAGATTCTTTCGCGCACGGCGCCAGGGCGCGTCGGCGGACTTGTAGATGATGTGGCGCAAATCATTGAGCCGTCCCGGATTGGCCGGCTTGCCGGCAGCAAGCCACGCCTCGCGCGACTGCCCGCCTTTCCAGGCCCGCGTCGTGAAGCCCAAAATTTCCACCTTGACGCCGCAACGTTCCAGCGTGCGGGCCAGGATGTCGGCGCAGGTCGCCGCGACAGTAATGGGTCGTCCGCGCATCGAGCCGGAATTGTCGAGCAGCAGCGTCACCACGGTGTCGCGGAACGTCGCCTCCTTCTCATGCATGAAGGACAGCGGGTGATAGGGATCGGTGACGACGCGCGACAGCCGCGCCGGATCCAGAATGCCTTCCTCGAGATCGAACTCCCAGGCGCGGTTCTGCTGCGCCATCAGGCGACGCTGCAGGCGGTTGGCGAGCCGCGCCACGATGCCCTGCAGATGCGCGAGCTGCTTGTCGAGATAGGAGCGCAGCCGCTCCAGCTCATCGTGGTCGCAGAGGTCTTCGGCGGCGATCACCTCGTCGAACTTCGGCGCGAAGGCGTGATACTCCGGCCCGCGCGGCTCGTTCTTGCCGTGAGAGTTCGGCCGCGTCGCCTCGCCCGGCGTCTCGTCGTCGCCAAGTTCGCCGTCGTCGAACGTATCCGATGTCGAGGCCTGCGCGCTTTCCATCGCGCTCTCACTCATCTCGTCGGTGGAGGCCTGCGCCTGGTCGGCGCTCATCTCCTGGGCGGCGTCGCTGTCGGGCGAGCCCTCGGCGCCGGACTGGTCGTTCTCGTCGTCCTGGTTCTCGTCGTTCTCGTCGTCGTCCGAGTCCATGTTGCGGTCGTCGCCGAGATCGAGCGCGGACAACAAATCGTGGACCATGTCGCCGAAGCGGGCCTGGTCCTCGGTGAAGCGCGAGAGCTGATCCAGCCGGTTGCCGATCTTGTCCTCCAGCACCGGGCGCCAGAGGTCGACCATCTTCTTGGCGGCCGCCGGCGGCGCCATGCCGGTCAGGCGCTCGCGCACCAGCATGGCGAGCGCATCCGACAGCGGCGCATCGGCGCGGTCGGTGATCTCGTCAAATTTGCCGCGATGAAAGTGGTCGTCGAGCATCGCGGTAAGATTCTTCGCCACACCCGACATCCGCCGCGCGCCGATCGCCTCCACCCGCGCCTGCTCCACCGCCTCGAACACGCCGCGCGCCTGCGGATTGCCCGGCATCAGCTTGCGGTGAACTTTGGGATCGTGACAGGCGAGTTTCAGCGCGATCGAATCAGCATGGCCGCGGATGATCGCCGCATCGCGCTTGGACATCTTGCGCGCCGGCTCGGGAAGACGCGCCTTGCCGGGCGCAAGGCCCGGGCGCTCGGCGGCGAAGGTGACGTCGAGTTCCGGCGTCTTGGCGATGGCCTTCAGGCACGAGGTCACCGCCCGCTTGAACGGTTCGGTCGGCGCTTCCCGGCTGTTACGGAATTTGGAGTTGGAGATGCTCATAGCGCTTTCGTCAACCAGTGCCGCGTCACGCCCTCGGGATAGCCATCGATGGAGCCATATTCTTCATAGCCGCAGGTGCGGTAGAAGCCGGGCGCCTGAAAGCTCATCGTATCCACATAAGACCGTTTCGCCCCGAACTTCCTTGCCTCGTCCTCGATCGCCTTGATCAGTTTAGTGCCGAAATCCTTGCCGCGATACTTCTGCTCGATCCAGAACAACTGGATGAACAGCACCGTGGTCCAGACTTCGCCGACAATGCCGCCGACGATCTTGCCGCGCTCGCGCAGCGTGATCGCGAAGCGCTTGTACTTCTGCTTCCCCATCTTCTCGGTATTGTAGCCGATGAGGCCGCCGAGCACCGCCTTCTTGGCCTGGCCAATGGTGCGCTCGACGGAAACCTTGGGCATAGCCTAGCTGAGCGCCACGTTGACGGAGGATTCCGGCAGCTCCGTATTGAAACAGCGCTGATAGAACTCGGCGACCAGCGGCCGCTCCAGCTCGTCGCACTTGTTGAGGAAGGTGACGCGGAAGGCGAAACCGATATCGCTGAAGATGTCGGCATTCTCCGCCCAGGTGATCACCGTGCGCGGGCTCATCACCGTGGAAAGATCGCCATTGGCGAAGGCGTTGCGCGTCAGATCCGCCAGCCGCACCATCTTGTTGACGATGTCGCGGCCTTCCGTCGTGCGATAATGCCGCGCCTTGGCCAGCACGATCTCCACTTCCTCGTCATGGCCGAGATAGTTGAGCGTGGTGACGATCGACCAGCGGTCCATCTGGCCCTGGTTGATCTGCTGGGTGCCGTGATAGAGGCCCGAGGTGTCGCCGAGGCCGACGGTGTTCGCTGTCGAGAACAGGCGGAACGCCGGATGCGGCTTGATCACCTTGTTCTGGTCGAGCAGCGTCAGGCGGCCCGAGACTTCCAGCACGCGCTGGATCACAAACATCACGTCGGGGCGGCCGGCGTCGTATTCGTCGAACACCAGCGCGATGTTGTGCTGGAGCGCCCAGGGCAGAATGCCGTCGCGGAACTCGGTGACCTGCTTGCCGTCCTTGACCACGATGGCGTCCTTGCCGACGAGATCGATACGGCTGATGTGGCTGTCGAGGTTGACGCGCACGCACGGCCAGTTCAGCCGCGCGGCGACCTGCTCGATATGGGTCGACTTGCCGGTGCCGTGATAGCCGGTCACCATGACGCGGCGGTTCTTGGCGAAACCGGCGAGGATCGCGAGCGTGGTGGCGCGGTCGAAGCGATAATCGGTATCGACTTCCGGCACGTGGGGATCGACTTCGGAATAGGCCGGTACTTCGAGATCGCTGTCGATTCCGAACACCTGCCGGACCGACACCTTCATGTCGGGCAATCCCTTGATTTCTTGGTTCTTGGACATGGCGGCGGTCGTCATAAATCCTCCGAGGCCTCGGACTCGTTCCGAAACCAGATTCTCTGATGGCTGCGGATGGGGGGCTATAGTTAAGCCTACCAGAGGTCGCGGGCCGGCAGAAGCCCGGCGCGCAACATAAGTTCCACAGCCATTTCATTGAGATAGGGGCTGATCTCATATTTTGGAAGGCTGCCCTGCGAATCACGCCGCACTTTTGCCGGAACAGTGCCGCCCGGGGCCCTTTCCTGTCTGATCGGGCCATGCCAGCAAAAATGTCTAAAACAACCCCATGCAAAGTAGACTTCCGGCATTAGTCCATCGCCTGCCGCATTCCGAAACAGGAATAACGTGACGAGCTTCCTCGATCCCCTGATTGCCTTCGTTTCGGCCCATGCCTGGCTTGCCTATCTAACGCTGTTTCTCGCGGCCCTGCTGGAAGCCGTGCCTGTCGTCGGCGCCGTGGTTCCAGGCTCGACCGTGATCCTTGCCTTGAGTGCGCTCGTTCCCGGCGGTGAGCTACGATACGAGGGCGTGCTGGCGGCGGCGGTCACAGGCGCCCTGATCGGCGACGGCACCGCCTTCTGGATCGGACATCGCAGCCAGCGCGAGATCCTCAATGCCTGGCCGCTGAAGAACCATCCGCGCCTGATCGAGGAGAGCGAGGCCTTCTTCCACCGCTGGGGCACGCTCGCGGTGTTCTTTGCGCGCTTCGTGCCGCCGATCCGCGCTTTCGTCCCGCTCACCGCGGGCTCGCTCGGCATGGAGCCGTGGAAGTTCTACAGCGTCAACGTGGCTGCGATCGCGATGTGGGCGCTGGCGCACACCCTGCCCGGCGTGCTCGCGGTCTCGGCACTGCATCAATATGCGGGGATGCCGCATCACCACCATGTCGGCAAGCATCTCTGGATGATTGCCGTCGTGATTGGCGCCGCCATCGTCGGGCTTGTGATCTGGTTCGTCCGCCGCCGTCATGGCAAGGATGGTGCGGCCGCGAAGCCGGCAAAATAGGCTGGGTAGACCGCTCGCGGCAACCGAGCTTGTGCTAACCTGCATGCCGATGCCAACAGAGCCGACGAGATGACCGAATGAAGCGGCGGAGTTTCATTGCAGGCCTTGCAATTGCCGCTGTGCTGCCGTCGCGGCGGGCGAAGGCGCAGTCTGCGGTCCCGACTATCGGAGTCCTGAGCAGCGCCTCGCCCGGCGGCTACGCGCCCATGTTTGCTGCCTTCCGCAAAGGCTTAACCGAAGGCGGTTTCGTCGAAGGACAAACCGTCAAGCTCGAATTTGCCTTTGCCGATGGGCACTATGACCGCTTGCAGGGACTTGCATCGCAAATGGTCCAGAACCGCGTCAATCTGATTGTGGCGGCGACCACCCCTGCCGCGATCGCCGTCAAGCCCGCGACCAATACGATTCCGATCGTGTTCGCCATCGGCGGCGACCCGGAGCGGACAGGCCTTGTCGGCTCCCTCAATCATCCGGGCGGCAACCTGACCGGGGCGGCACATATCAATGTCGATGCCGCGCCGAAGCGTTTCGAGATCATGCACGAGCTGTTGCCGTCAGCCAAGGCCATCGGGCTTCTGGTCAACCCGACCAATCCGCTGGTGCCCTCCGTGATAGAGGGGGTGAGCGCGGGTGCGGTCGCGCTCGGAATCGAGCTTCGGATCATGCGCGCATCATCGGACGAGGAAATCGACCGGGCGTTCGCGGAGGCGCTTGCGATGAAGCTGCCGGGCCTCGTCATCGGCACCGATCCGTCGTTCACGGAGCGCAGCGCGAAACTGGCGGTTGCATCGCTCGGCGCGGCCATCCCGGCAATTTACCAGTACCGCGAGTTTACCACCGCCGGCGGTATCATGAGTTACGGCGGCAGCATCACGGACTCGTACTACAAGGCAGGCCATTATGCTGCCCGCATTCTCAAAGGGGAGAAGCCCGGTGACTTGCCGGTGCAGCTCTCCTCCAAGGTCGAGCTTTTCGTGAACCTCAAGAGCGCAAAACAACTGGGCTTGAATGTCCCGCTCGCCCTGCTCGGCCGGGCCGACGAGGTGATCGAGTAACCGGGGCATGATCCCAAGTTGCGCGATGACGGTTCGAAACGAGTTCTCGCTCGTCAGCGACCGCGCGGCGCCGGCCCGACATAGCGCGCCCGCGGGCGGATCAGCCTGCCGTGCTGCAATTGCTCGCTCGCGTGCGCAATCCAGCCGACGCTGCGGGCCATCGCAAACAGCGCCAATTCGCTACCGGCAGGCATGCGCAGCGCATGCACGAGCACCGCCAGCGCGTAGTCGATATTGACGAACTCGCCGGTCGCTTCCGCGATTCTCTCTGGAATTTCCCTGGTAAATTTCCGCGGCGCGCCGGCGCGCGTCAGCGCTTCCAGGAGCGACATCGCGCGCGGATCGCCGCGCTTGTAGACGCCATGACCGAAGCCGGCAAAGCGCTCGCCCAATGCGACGCGCTCGCGGACGACCGGTCCGACATCCTTGTCCACCATCGTCTTCACGAGTTGCGAGGCCAGCACGCCGGCGCCGCCATGCTTCGGACCCTTCAGCGCCGCGAGGCCCGCGATCACGGAGTCATAAAGATTGAGGCCAGTGGAAGCCGCGCAGCGCACGGTGAAGGTCGACGCGTTCAATTCATGATCGGCGAGCAGCACCAGTGCGCGGCGGATCAAATCGGGCGCATGCTTGTTGTCGGGCGCCCACGCCTGCGCGATCTGCAGATGCAGCGGCTCGGGCGAGGTGCCGCGGTTGAGCATCGTCGCAACGAGGAGCCGCACGATACGGCCGCCGACCATGGCGCGGCCGTCGGGCGCGCGGGTGAAGGCGCGCGGATCGGCGCTTGCCGCAAGCGCCAGCACGGCGATGGCGCGATCGATGGGAGCTGCGCGATGCGCGGCTTCCGCGATCGTCCGCATGGCGTCGGACACCGACGGACAATTGTCAGGCGCAAAGGGATCGACGCTGGTGACGTCCCACAAAAGCGTTGCGGTGTGCTCGAGCGTGTCCTTTTCCGAGAGGTCGACGCAGTTGACGCCGCGATAGATCGCGCCCTGCTCGGTGATGGTGCCGATCGCGGAATCCAACACGGGCAGATCGGCATCGAAGCTGCGCAATCCCCTCGGCTCCGGGGCCGGGACCCGGCGCTCCTTCAGGCCGCGCACGTCCTCGGCACGGTAGCGGTGGCTGCGCGAATCCGGCGACGGCTCGGAGCGGATCAGACCGCGGCTGACATAGGCGTAGAGCGTGGCGGGCGAGATCGCGAGCTCGGCCGAGGCCTCGCGGGCGGACAGGTAAAGCGCCTCGGATTTTTTCATATTGATTTATATAATCAAGATTGATCAATCTGTCGAGTCGGCCGAACCTTTGTCCGCATGGAACAGGAGATCCGGCCATGAACATCCACCTCACCAAAAGCCAGATTGGTCTGGACGGCGTGCCCGCCGCCGAAACCGTGCTGAGCCATGTCGATGGCGAGCGCGGCGAACTGATCATCGCAGGCGATTTCGTCGGCAGCCTCGCCGGCAAGTCGAGTTTTGAGAGCGTCACTGCGCGGCTGTGGAGCGGCGCCACCGGGCGCGTCACCGACGAAGCCCATGTGCGCGCCAGCCTCGGCGCGGCACGCGAGCGCGCCTTTGCCCGCCTGCCGGATCTGCTGCCGGCGACGCGCGGCATGTCGGTAGTGGACGGTTTTCGTGCGGCGATCGCGGGGCTGCGTGCCGAGAGCGGGCTCGAACACGAGGCCACCATCGTCGGCGCATTCCCCGTGATTGCCGGCGCGCTGGTGCAACGTGCCAGGGGCGCCGATCCCGTCGCGCCCGATCCGAACACGAGCCACGCCGCTGACACCTTGCGGATGCTGCACAACAAGCCGCCCGAGCCGCGCGAGGTCGCAGCGCTCGACGCCTATCTCGTCACCGCGAGCGATCACGGCATGAACGCCTCGACCTTCACGGCGCGCGTAGTCGCATCGACGCAGGCCGATCTGTTCGCGGCGGTCACCGCCGGCTACTGCGCACTGACAGGCCCGCTGCATGGCGGCGCGCCGGAGCCGGTGCTGGAAATGCTCGACGCCATCGGCACGCGTGAGCGGATCAAGCCATGGGTCGATGACGCGCTGGCGCGCGGCGAACGATTGATGGGATTCGGCCACCGCGTCTATCGCGTGCGCGATCCCCGCGCCGATGTGCTGAAAGCCGCGATCGGACGCCTTGCAAGCGAGGGCGCTGACCTGCCCTTTGCCGGCGAGGTCGAATCCTACATTCGCGCCGCGCTGCGCAAGAAGAACCCGGATCGTCCGCTGGAAACCAACGTCGAGTTCTTCACCGCGATCCTGCTCGATGCGCTGAAAATCCCGCGCCAGGCGTTCACGCCGATCTTTGCAGTGTCCCGCGCCGCCGGCTGGACCGCGCACGCGCTGGAGCAGCGGCGCACCGGCCGGCTGATCAGGCCGAGTTCATCGTATGTGGGAGCAAAGCCCGCGGCATAAGCGCGAGAATCGCAGGGTGGGTAGAGCGAAGCGAAACCCACCATCTTGAGCCTGATAGCGATGGGTTTCGCTTCGCTCTACCCATCCTACCCACTGACGGCGCCACACAGCACGCTGTCGTGCCTGCGAACGCGGGGACGACAGCGGAGCTTGAAGCGAGGCCTCAGGCCTCCTTCACCACCGTCTTCAGATAATTATACGCCTTGATGATTTCGATCAGGCGGTCTTCGGTCGAACGGTCGCCGCCATTGGCGTCGGGGTGGTGCTGCTTCACCAGCGCCTTGTACTTGGCCTTGACCTCTACGATCGTCGCACCGGCGGCGAGGCCCATCACCTGCAACGCCTTGCGCTCGGCGTTCATCACCTTGCGCGTCTCGGCCTTGGCCTGCTGCGCGCCGGGACGCCAGCGGGTGCGGCCGTTCAGCTCGGCAAACATCTGCAGCGGATCGGACGCAGTGTCGAAAGCGCTCTCGCCCTTGGCGCCGGAATTCGCGCCCATCTTCCAGGTCGGACGGTGACCGGTCAGCGCGTCCTTCTGGTACTTGGCGACGTCTTCCGGATTCATGCCCTGGAAGAAATTGTAGGACTGGTTGTACTCGCGCACATGGTCGAGGCAGAAATGAAAATACTCGCGCGAGTTCTCGCGGCCCTTCGGCGCGCGGTGCGGGCCCTTGTTCTTGCAGCCCGCCCATTCGCACATCATCGATTCTTCGCGGGCACGCGCCTGCGCCTTCGCGCTCAGCTTGTTAGGCTTGATGCGAATGGAGTCGAAGAATTTCGATGAATCGATCGCCATGGACTAACTTACACTACGCAATGCGCTTGGCTTCAAGACTTGACATTGCGATTCCTTCGTTTCCCGCCATTGACGAAACACGGGTTGGGACGTAATGCCGCGTTCATGAGCACTAAAGAGGCTATCATAAACAAGTTGCGTGAAGCTTTCTCACCGGAAAGCCTCGATGTCACGGACGAATCACATTTGCATGAGGGCCATGCCGGCCACAGGCCGGGCGGCGAGACGCATTTCAGGGTCTATATCGTGTCTCCCTCCTTCGAAGGGAAGAGCCGGATCGATCGCCACCGGATGATTAACGCGACGCTCGCGGCGGAACTGGCCGGCTCGGTGCACGCGCTCGCCATTCACGCGCAAGCTCCGGGGGAAAAGCGCCCCTAACGGGACAAGATGGACGGAGACGGTTTGCCCGTTTTCATCTATGTAAGGTCGCAGGCGACCGACGGTTCCCGGAATTTTGCGGGCAAGGGCCTGACAGCCCTGACATCGGCGCCGATTGACAGGGGCGTACCCGATGCG
>JABUBP010000269.1_pt1 | contig 13543 bp, 10 predicted proteins | sample 7240331 | NCBI WGS metagenome assembly JABUBP01 (sample SAMN07256347, study PRJNA390944) | subsurface metagenome | isolation source: Methane hydrate marine sediment | place: Pacific Ocean: Eastern North Pacific, ODP site 1244 | collected 2002 | reverse complement strand
GGAACTCCTCGAACAGGGGTCTCCTGAACAGGACAGGATGCCCTCTTTTCCACTGGTAGACTGGGCTGACGATGAGGGGCTCAGATTCATCCTCCATGGTGTCAGCCATCCACTCCAGCAGCTCGGTGCTGAATCCGAAGGTGTCGCTGAGCACCATGAAGACGGCCTCCACCTTGGGGTCAAGTGTCCTGAGCCCCGCCTGGAAGCTCGTGGTCATGCCCTCCTCGTAGTCCGGGTTGTGGACCGTCTCCGCCCCAAGGGACTCAGCGATATCAGTGATATCCTCCGGTCTGTGACCCGTGACAACGGTCGTATCCATGGGTTGAAGAGAGAGAAGGATATGCTCGATGACCCTCCGGTCGCCGACCTTCAGGAGGAGCTTGTTGGAGCCCATGCGACTGGACTTACCCGCAGCGAGGACTACAGCCGCCAGCCTCATGTTTGGCACCTAGCCCTGCATCTTCCTGGCAGCGGACTGCACAGCGTTGATGATGTTGACGTAGCCTGTGCAGCGGCAGTAGTTCCCCTTCAGGTACTCCCTGATCTCCTTCTCCGAGGGATCGGGATTCTCCTTGAGCAATGCCTTCGTGGACATGATGAACCCGGGGGTGCAGAAACCACACTGGATGGCTCCCTCCTCGATGTAGGCCTCCTGCACGGGGTCGAGCTTGCCTCCGTCCGCGACGCCCTCGATAGTCGTGACGCTCCTCCCGTCGGCGTCCACGGCTAGCACCATGCACGCAAGAACGGCCTCTCCGTCGAGGTGTACCGTGCATGCCCCGCACTCCCCGATGCCGCATCCGTACTTGGTGCCCGTCAGGTACAGCTCGTCCCTGACGAGGTTGAGCAGCAGCTTGTTGGGCTCGACGTCGAACTGCCTCTTGCGCCCGTTTATGGTTATCTCTATCTCCATCACTGGTACCTCCTTGCCTGCTCCACGGCCCTACCCACGGCGTCCATTGCGATGGCCTGGGAGGACCTCCTCCTGTACTCGGGCGGGGCCCTCCTCCAGCGCTCCCTGGGCTCAACACAGGCAGCGACGAACTCCATCGCCTCCTCCAGAACCTCATCCGTGGGCTCCTTTCCCCTGAGGATCTCCTCCGCCAGCGCCACCCTGATGGGTGCAGGGGAACAGGCTCCGAGGGCGATGCTGCAGTGGTCGATCTTGCCTCCCTTCAGGGTCAGGACGGCTGCGACGTTGACGGTGGCGATGTCGAACGTGGTCCAGCCCACCTTCTCGAAGGCGGAGCCGGCTCCGTCCGGGAGATAGGGCACGGTGAACCCGGTCAGGAACTCGCCCTTAGCCAGGTTGACCTCGCCGCTTCCCTGGAAGAACTCGGTGATGGGGTATGTCCTTGCCCCTTCCTTACCGTAGACGTGTACAGTTGCCCCAAGGGCCAGGAGGGCTGTCGCCATGTCTGCGCTGGGGCTGGCGTTGCAGATGTTCCCGCCGATGGTGCCCAGGTTCCTGATCTGGACGGAGCCAATGCTCCCTGCGGCCTCGCTCAGCAGCTGGATCTTCTCCTTTATCAGGGGCGAGAGCTCTACGGCCCTCAGCTTCGCAAGAGCGCCGATCTTGATGCCCTCTGGCGTCTCCTCGATGCAGGCCAACTCCGGGATCTTCTTGATGTTGACGACGTGCTTCGGCTCGGCCTTCCGCTGCTTCATGTGGGGGATAAGGTCGGTGCCCCCGGCAAGAATATTCGCGTCCTCCCCATACCTGTCCAGGAGCGCCACCGCCTCGTCAAGGCTCTCCGGGGCGTGGTACTCGAACTCGATGGGCACGATGTGTGTGTTCACCTTGTTTATCGTCATCTTTAGCCCTCCTTCTCCCTCAGCGCCTCAAGGATCTTGATGGGCGTGATGGGCAGTTCGAAGAACCTGACCCCTAACGCGTTCTGGATGGCGTTGGCCACCGTCCCGGCGACCGGGTTCAGCGCCCCCTCCCCGATGCCCTTGGCCCCGAAGGGACCTGTGGGCTCGTAGGTGTCGGCGAAGAAGACCGTCAGGTCGTCCAGGTTGAGGAGGTCGTTGGTCGTGGGGACCTTGTAGTTTGCGATGGAGCCCCCGTTCTTGAGGTCCCCGCTCTCCAGATCATAGGGGGTGTCCTCAAGCGTCACCATGCTCCATCCCATGGCAAGGCCCCCGTGGACCTGACCTGCTGCAAGCAATGGGTTGATCACCGTGCCGATGTCCGCTCCGGCCACCACCCTGAGGGGCTTCACCTTCCCCGTCCAGGTGTCCACCTCGACGTGTATGAAGTACCCCGTGAAGTGGGGCGGGCAGCTGGGCTGCCTGTAGCTCTCCAGCGCCGAGGCGGTTCCCCAGTTCTTGTGCCGAGCCGTCTCGGCGATCTCCTTGTACGTGACCTCCCTGCCCTCGATGCCCTCGGCGTAGACGATGGTTCTGTCCCCCTCCTCGTCGTACCTGATCCTGACGGCGTGGGGGTAGGCGTCGAGGATCCTGCCGGCGAACTCCCTGATCTGGCTCTTCACCTTACCGGCGACCTTTAGGGCGGCCCCTCCGCCGCTGTAGACGCCCCTGGAGGCGTGGGTGCAGACGTCGTAGATGGTGGTGCCCGTGTCCGCCTTGATGATGTTCACCTTATCGACGGGGACGCAGAGCTCCTCTGCGACGATCTTGACGTGGGCGTCCTGGGTCCCGCAGCCGTGGTCCATGAGGGCTGAGACGTAGTCAAATGTGCCGTCCTCGTTCATCTTGAGCATGGCGCCCCCGAAGTCGACGATGCTGCTGGGCACCGGCGCCCCGGCGCTGCTGGTGTGGTAGCCCCTGCCGACGCCCCAGCCCCTCCTGAACCTGCCTGTCTGCTCCTCGGCCTTGGGGCGGTTGTACCAGTCAACCATCTCGGCGCCCCTGGTGAGGATCTCCTCGACGCCGCAGCTCCTGATGATGGACTTCACGGATGGCCCCTGCCCCCAGAAGAGGTCGCCCTCGCCGATGTAGTTGTTCAGCCTGAAGTCGAGGGGGTCGACGCCGATCTCCCCGGCGAGCTCGTCCATCATGGTCTCCACGACCCATGTGATCTGGGGGTTCCCGTAGCCCCTGAATGCGCAGCTGGGCACCTTGTTCGTGTAGACCGCTTTCCCCTCGTACTCCACGTAGGGGAGCTTGTAGAGGCTCACCCACCAGCCCACCACGCAGCCCAGCAGGGGGTAGGCCTGGATCTGGTGGGCGCCGATGTCCAGGTAGGCCTCGAGGCGCCCTCCGGCGAGCTTGCCGTCCTTGTTGGCGCCGAGCTTGAGCTTGAAGATCATCTGGTAGCTGCAGTGGTCCCTGATGTCCTCCTCCCGGGTGTAGCTCATCTTCACGGGGCGACGGCTCTTCAGGGCGAGGCCGACGGCGACGTTCACCACGGGGTTAACGTGGATGCTGGAGCCAAAGCTCCCCCCGAGGGCCACCTTGTAGACCCTTATCTTCCCTATGGGGATGCCGTAGATGTCGTGGATTAGGAGCCGGGTGTTGTGGATGGTCTGGGTGGTGCTCCAGATGCTCACGCCGCCGTCGGGCTCAGGGCGCACCAGCACCGACTTGGTCTCAAGCTGGTTGTGGTACCTCCGGTTCGTCCGGTAGGTCCTCTCGATGACCACGTCGGCGTCCTCAAGGGACTTCGGGTCGCCCTCGGATATGTCTAGGGCGCACCCGACGTTGTTCTCCACGTCCAGGAGGTCGTCCTCGAGGTAGATCTGTTCGTGGATGGCGTCAGCCTCAGGCTTCATGGCGTCCAACGCGTCGAAGGAAGCGCCGAGGACCTCGTACTCGACCTCTACGGTCTCTAGAGCCCTCTGTGCTCCCTCCTCGCTCTCAGCTGCGACCGCCCCGATGGGCTCCCCCACATAGTGGGGCTTGTCGGTCAGCACCCTCCAGTCCCTGTAGGTCGCGGCGGGGACGCTCACCAGCCTCGGGCAGTACATCACGTCGGGGATCTCGTCTGGGATGAGGGTGACGGCCCCCATCTCCTCCGCCCTCGATACGTCCATCGCCTTGATCCTGGCGTGGGCGTGGGGACTCTTGAGAACCCGCCCGTAGAGCATGTTGGGGAGGGTCATGTCTGAGGCGAAGACCTCCTGCCCCGTGACCTTCGCTATGCCGTCCTTCCTGATGGTCCTCTTCCCTAACACCCTGAACTCTTTTCTTTGAGCCGTTTCACATCACCTGAATGAAGAATACCCCTAGGGCTTCTTCTCACATCACAAAGTTTCACACGCATTCGTATTTAAGTTAGGCTTCGAAAGGGTGACCGGCGTTGACCACAGCGATTCCCTCGCTGATGCCTGACCTCCGATTGGCCTCCGGGACGCGACCGTGAGATTACGACATCGAACTCGAAGAACTCCGAGTGGACAACCACATCGAGAAAGAGAACGCTCTCGCTGTTTTATTGGGTTGCGGGGACAGTCTTGCCCGGGTCCATCTCTACTGTGAACTCACCCCTCAGCTTCTTAGTTGCAGAGGAGACGTGCATGGCCAAGGTCTCAAGGACCCTCTGGTCCTGCTCGTTGAAGGCGTCCGCGACCTGGCTCTCCACGTTTATCACGGCGATGACATTGTCACCCAACGAGACGGGGACTGCCAGCTCCGACATGGCGGGTATGGGGCCCTCGACGTAGTCGGAGTTTTCGCTCAGGTCCTTGATGAGGATGGATCGTCCCTCATTTGCGACTTTAACGGTGATGCCCTTCCCGTCGAGGGGGAGGGGGCGCCGGAGCGAGTGCCTCCCTCGGCTGCTCCGGGAGATGAGGTGGACGCCAGTGTTCTCCAGGTAGGAGATGAACTCGAAGCCCAGGGACTCCAGCACGTCCATGGTCCACTCACGGACCTCCTCCTCGGATGAGAGATCATCTAACCTTGTGGCATACTTGTGAAGGGCCAGCAGTCTCTCTTCGTACCGGACTCTCTCGCTGATATTATCGAACGTGACAGCGAGGCGATCCCCGGGTATTCTGAAGGACCTTATGGAGAAGTAACCCTCCACCCTCTCGTCCTTCCAGAAGATCCTGTCGAAGAACATGGCCTCACCCGTCTTGATAATCTCGATATATCTCCTTTTCAGCCCTACCTCCTCATCGTATGGCCAGATCTCACTAAAATCCTTCCCTCGCCAGACGTCGACATCTAGACCCGCCAACCTCACGGCAGCGGGGTTGCCGTCCATGAGGATAAGCCGATCCGGCTCCTCGAACTGGTAGATCAGGAGCCCTGAGGGTATCGCCTCAACGATGCTGGCGGAAGTTTGGAGTGACTCCTTCAGCTGGGCCTCCGCCCAGTACTTCTCGACGACCGACCTAATCCTCCTGAAGAGCACCTGATAGTGGCTCGGGACGGCCTCCTTCCTTATGTAGTCGTCGACGCCCGCGGCGAAGGCAGCCTCGGCTACCTCCTCGCTTCCCCGCCCCGTGTACAGGATGAAGGGCATGTCGCTGACAGCCCTGACCCTATGGGCCAGCTCAACGCCATTGCACACCGGCATCCTGTAGTCGGAGAGGATGCAGTCTATGCCACCACGTTCGATGTGGTCGAAGACGTCGTCAATGCAGTCGGTGGCCTCGATCTCCATCTTGGAGTCGTAGGTCTCCCCGAAGATCCTCAGAATGGTCTGGTGGCTTGGATCGTCGTCGACGTGGAGTACGCGTATCCTCGCGCCTGGATCGAAGCCCCCGTTCATCGTTGACCTACCTCAGATTTACTTTTAATAGGAGTTACTGATTTGAGATACATTAGTTTGTTAAAAGACTTCTCGTTTCACATGTAAAGAAAGGTTAAAAGTATCCCCGGGGGGAGTATTCAGGGACCTGTGGAATGTCTGGTGTGGACGATGAGCTGGAGAAGCTCAAGAGGAGGCGGATGATCGAGCTCCAGAGGCGGCTCCATAGGTCGGAGGGCAAACCGGAGGCGGAGCCAGAGAAACCTAAGGAGCCTACCCTGGAGGAGATTCTGGGCCGGTTTCTCGTGGGGCGGGCATGGGAGGTCCTGGGAGCCGCCCGAGCCCAGTATCCCAAGGTGATGCCCCAGGTAGAGGAGGCCCTCGTCGAGGCGTTCAAGGCCGGCAAGATAAAGGAGTCCATCGACGGCGGGATGCTGCTGCAGTTCCTCAGACAGGTGGGGCTACCGGTCAGGGTGCAGACCTCCATCAGGTACAAGGATCACGGGGAGCTCAAGACCATCGGGCAGAGGATCAAGGAGAAGTAGTTGCTCTCAGAAGCTAAGAGTAACATAATTCAATTAAACTAAAAATACGTTTTTAAGCCACTAAAAAAATGGATTACTTGAATCTCTTTCTCGAAAAAATTCCAGAGTCAGTTATAAAAGGGAAAATAGGGGTTTCAGAGCTTCTCCATATCCTTCACCACATGTCCCAGCCCAAGCTCCTCAAGAGTCTCGGGCAGGGGTATCCCTGTCTCGGTGTCCCACCCCATCAACCCGTAGTAGTTCCTGAGCATGGCGTCCCAGTGGGGAAGTATACTGATCCCAACCGTGGGGCCGTCGACGGGCGTAGAGCCGTAGCGCGTTGAGGGCCTGTCGTACTCGGCGCCGATGCCGACCCTCAGGTTGTAGGCCCGCATCAGGTTCACGGCCCTGAGGCCGACCCGCTTCCCCTCCTCTGCGGTGAAGTCCCAGCCTGTGGCGGCGGCGACTGCCTCCGAGATATACACGTTGTTCATCCGGGTGTTGAAACGGCATGTGCCCACCGAGTCCTCCAGCTGCATCAGCCCCTTCGTCCTCGCCACCTCAGTGGAGACCTCCATGGGGTTCTCAGGTCCCTGGGCGCCCGGCCCCATAGCGCTCATGTGGGTCTCGATGGTGCTCGTGTTGGAGACGCAGGTGTCGAACATCTCGGCCCAACGGGTCCTGTGGTCGTGGCCCCTGGGGGTGTTCCCCTTCATGGTGTAGATCGCGGCCTTCGCGGCCTCGCCTCCGACCTTCTCGGAGGCCCTCTTCACGCCCTCGGCGAGGACGTCCCCGAATCCCCTGCGCTCGGAGATCATCTTCAGGAGCTCCACGATGGCGTCCACGTCGCCCCATCTGACATCGATGCCCGTCTCCTCCTTGGAGAGGTAGCCCTTCTCAAGGCACTCGATGACCCACCCCGTGAGCCAGCCCGCCTCGTTGTTCTCCAGCCCCAGCCTGTCGGTGAGGGCCGAGAGCATCATGGTGGCCTCGACATCTTTGACGTCCACGACGGGGCCCCAGGCTGCCATCTGCTCGTACTCGGGCTCCTCTACGACCCCCGCGTAGGGGCCGTCCTCGATCCTGAACATGGCGCAGTGGAGGAGCCTGCACCCCCAGCAGGGCTCGCGCTCGAACTGGTATGTGTCCCTGAGGTATCTCTCACCGAATGTGTCCACCTTCTCCGCGTCCACGTCCCAGAGATTGGTGGTGTAGTTCTTGATGGGCAGGCTCCCCGAGCCCGACTTCTGGGCGGTCTCCACGCCCCCGATGGTGCCCCTGAAGTACTCCACGTCCTCGTAGATCCTCTGGGCGACCTCCTTCAGCCCCTCGGGGTCCGCTAACTCGGGGCTGCCGGTGCTCCTGAAAGCCATGATCGCCTTCAGCTTCTTGGAGCCCAGGACGGCGCCTGAGCCGTTATGGGATGCCGAGTGACCGTGGTCCACGAATACCCCCGCCCATCTGACGAGCTTCTCGCCGGCCGGGCCGATGGAGAGGACGCTGGCGCTCCTCCCCCTGACGCCATAGGACTCTCTGAGGTAGTCCCCCACCTCGTAGGTGTCGAGGCCCATGATCTCGTCGGCGTCCTTCAGCTCGGCCCCTCCGTCCCTTATTACGAGGTACTTCCAGCTCTCCGAAGCCCCCTGAACGATGATGCCGTCGTAGCCGGAGAACCTCAGGTAGGCACCGAAGAGGCCGTTGGCCTGGACCGACGTGGATCCACCGGTCAGAGCGCCCTTGGTGACTATGGATATCGTTCCGGATCCCCCGACGGCGGTGCCCCCCAAGGGCCCACTGCCGATAGTGACCCTGTTGACGGGGTCCGACCAGTCGGCGTCAGGGGGAACCTCCTCGTACATGATCTTACAGCCGATCCCAGTGCCGCCGAGATACTTCCTCAGCGTGGCCTCGTCGAAGACCTCGTCGCTGAGCTTCCCTTCGGACATGTCGACGCGCAGGAACTTCCCCGCATATCCCTTGATCTTGCTTGGCATAGAATCACGATGTTCTTGTCTGTATGAATACAAATAGTTTCCCCGTCGAGTTCAAGCCATGCCAATCGGGTTTCAGTAATCGTAATTAATGCAGGCAACCGATTCTATCCCATGCGCAGGCGTAGGCCGGTGAACCGGCTGGTCGAGAAGGCTGTGAGGATGCTGAGGACCGGTCGCGTGGAGAGCATGGGGGACGGCAGGTTCAACGTCATCGGGGACCACGGCACCTACAACGTGGTCCAGGCGCCCGACGGGAGGGTCTCGTGCACCTGCCCCGGCTTCAGGGAGAAGAGGATCTGCTCCCACTCCACGGCTGTCCTGATGATAAACCGTAAGAACCGGCCTCGGCGACGCTGAACCCCCTGTCATGAAAAAAATGGGAGTTTATCGTTTTGTCAGTTCTTCGAAGGGTACTGAGGGCTCTTTGTTGTACTTGTAGCCGCCTTCCGGGATCCAGGTCCCGAACTTCTTCACCCCTTTAGCTAGGTAGTGGCCTATGGGGCGCTCGGGGCTGAGCCTGGGGAAGCAGTAGTCGGCCTCGATGTCCGAGACAGGGGGCAGCACCAGCTCGTACTCCTTGGAGCCTGACCCCAGGTGGCTGCAGGTGTTGGCTGTGACCCATTGGCTCATCCCTACGATCCCTGTGAACTTCTCTACCCCTGGCTCCATGACGTCCTTCTCCTCCGCCATTGAACCAGGGATCCCCGGAGCCTTATCGGCCATGTCCAGAGCGGCGACGTCGATGGCGACCATATCCCGGGAGGCGAAGATCCCCAAGTTGGGGAGGACCGGTCTGTCGGCTCCGGGGGCACAGTCACAGGCGGGGGTGATGTCGATGGCGTAGGTCAGGAAGCCGACGTGCTCCTCACCCATGTGGCGCATGTAGGCCGTGGCGGCGTCCCCCATGGCGATGAGGAACCAGGTCTTCCACTCCTCGTAGCTCTCCTTGCCCCAGACGTCGCAGCGGAAGAAGGGGCGCTGGTGGCCGAAGCAGCCGATGCAGGCCTCCCTGTCCCACTCCATATGGTCCTTCTCTATCCGTATCGCCCCGACGGGGCAGATGTTCTTGCAGACGACGACGTCCGGGCACTCTTCTCCGATGCAGTTCTCTCCGTGGAAGCTCCACTTGTCCCATCCGATCTCCGGGTGGGTTGTGAGATGGACGTTCAGCTTCCCCCTCTTGGAGCTGCAGCCGATGGCGACGTTCTTGATGCTGCCCCCGTAGACGCCTCCGCCGTGCCCCTTGAAGTGGTTGACGACGATCGTTGCGTCCGCGTCAGCTATACCCTTCGCGAGGAACCCCTCCTTAAGGAGGAGGCCGTCGGGGAGGTCGACCCTCACGTCCTCTGTTCCGTACATGCCGTCGGCGATGATAATCGGGCAGCCCATGGAGTCCGGCGTGAAGCCGTTGGCGGCCGCCGTCTCAAGGTAGAACTGGGCGGTGCTCCTGGAACAGTAATGCATGTAGGGGGCGGTGGTGGTGTCAGTGACGAAGGGGATCCCCCCGTGCTCCTTCACCTTATCCACGACGACTCGAATCAGGATGGGCCTGAGATACGCTGAGTTGTACCACTCTCCCATGTGGCACTTGATGGCGACCGAGTCACCTGGCTCGAAGCATTCACCTAGGTTGGCGTGGTCAAAGAGCTGCTGAGCCTTAGCTGGGAGGCTCGTGGGAAGCCCAGCGTAGCGATCGTCCATGAAATAGACCTTGCTAGCCAAATTTCATACTCTCCAGAACTCTAGTTTTAGGATCGAGTTGAAGTTGTATATAACCCTCAGTGGCGTTGTGCCAGGAACTCGTGGTACTCCTGGCTAAGGGCTCTAGGTGACCACCATGCTCCGCTTGCGAATCTCGTCGCTGAGCCTCTTCGCCTGGGCCTCGACCTCGGTCAACGCCTCCTCAGCCACCTCCAGACTTGAGCCGGACTCCACGACGCCCAAAAGCTTCTGGGACGCCTCGCCGTAGTCGGACAGCATCTCCTTCCCGGCCTTGGTCCTGAGCCAGATCTTCCTCTCGTTCTGGACGAGGGTGTTACGCGCAGCTTGGAGGCGGGTCAGTATATCCCTCAACTCGTTCTCCGACGCGTTGCTCGAGCCCCTGAGTGTCTCCATGACGCGCTCCAAAGTTGACTTCGCCGTCTCCAAGCTCTCACCCATACATCTCACCTCAGTCCCAGCTGCTCCCCCAGCACCATTAACATCTCCAGAAACCCATTAAAGTTTAATCTTTGGTATCCGAGAAAGAGCCCCTGGCTGGTGTCATACCAGTCGACGGCGGTGTACTCCTCAGAGAATCTGGGCTCGACCTCGACTCCGAGTGCGTCATAGAACTTCTCTATGTACTCAGCCCCCGTCATCTGCCAGGTGGGGCCGCCCGCGATATTGAAGGTCTTCCCCTTTGCCTCACTCTCGTTCATGGCGGAGAGGAGGGCACGAGCGGCATCCTCGACGTAGATGAGCTCCACCCGCTGGTCTCCGCGATAGGGGATCGTCTCTGGGAGCTCCACCAGGTCCGCCACGGCGATGGGGGCTATCCGTAGGGTCACGTGGTCGACCCCGGAATCCACTATCAACCGCTCGGCCTCGATCTTGCTCTCAGAGTAGCGGTCGTTGACGTGAAGGGGGTGGCTCTCCCCGATGGTTGTTTCTTCTGGGGCTGTGATCCCGTACGTCGCGACCGATGATGCGAATACGAGGGGGGCTCCTGTCGATCCTATAGCTTCGACGATGTTCGATGTCCCCTCGACGTTCACCATCATCGTTAGGTCCCTGTTGACCTCACTCCTTGGAGGAAGCAGCGCCGCAAGGTGTATGACTGCATCAACGCCCTTGAGCGCCTCTGATACCTGCCTCTTGTCGGTCACGTCCCCCGGGAAAAGATCGACGCCCGGCACATCCTTGACCGTCTCCCATGAGGCCTGGGGAAGGTCGAAGGCGACAGCAGAGTCCCCCCTAGAGGCTATCAGCTTGACGACCTCGCTTCCCAGACGCCCGGCCCCACCGGTCACAAGAACCCTCATTCTGTTCCCTCCAACATTCTTCAGATTCCTCCGGGTACCCCCGTCCTCCGTGGATCGGCCACGCCTCCCAGCATCCCCCTCTCCCTGTCACGCCACACCACCTGCATGGACCCCATCCGCCAGTCGTAGGTGCCCAGGGGCCTGGTGACGATCCCCATCCTCGCAAGCTCCTTGAGCACGTCTGCGCCGATCCTGCTCTCGATCTCCAGCGTGCCGTCGTCGTTGAGGGGCCAGAACCTCGGGGCGTCCACGGCAGAGTAGGGGTCCATCCCGTACTCCAGGATGTTGAGCAGCGCCTGAGGCACGGTGAAAATGCAATCTCCGGGTGAGCCGATAGCCAGCCAGGGCTTCCCTTCATCGAGGACGAGGGTGTTGGCGATGGCATGCCTCGTCCGAGCGCCTGGCTCCACGATCCAGCCGAACCTCCCAGTCCCCGTCTCCACCTCTGCCTTGACGGTGGTGCCGCCGTTCTTCACGCCGTCGACAACCAAGCCGGGGATGCCGCCTCCGTTCCCCGTGTTCATCATCTCCACCCAGTTCCCCTCCTCGTCCACGATGCTCAGCTCACAGCTGTCGTGGACCCTCCTGTTCCCCGATGGGAGTCCCGCAGCCATGGCGGTCTCGCCCACGGTGAGCCTGAGGAACTCAGTGAGATCCACCTTAGGGCGACTGCCCCTCCAGAGCTCTGCTATCATGCGATGGTAGTCCTTGGAGAGGAGGACATCCACGGGGACGTCGTAGAACTGGGGGTCATGCATGAGGGCCTTCTCCGTGTGAGCCCTGCTCATCGCCCAGGCGATCAATGCGAGGGCGTCCGCGGACTCTGTGTAGTGACCTATGGAGCCTAGGTCGAACTCCTCCAGGATGCCGTAGATGTACCCCATGTAGAGGGCCCCCCTCTGGGGCGGCGGGATGCCGACTATCTCCGTGTCCCGGTACTTGAAGCTCAGGGGATCCAGCCAGATGGGTTCGTACGCGGCCAGGTGCTCCATGGTGATGGGCCAGCCGAGCTCGTTGCCAGCCTCGACCATGTGCTTCGCCCAGTCCCCCTTCGTGAAGTACTCCGGCCCCTCCTCCGCCGTTCTCCGCAGGGTCTCCGCCAATCTGGGCATCCTCCAGCGCTCCCCGACTGGGATGAGGAAGCCGTTGGGGGTGTAGAAGTCCCGCCCCGACGGTAAGTAGGTGATGGAGCTGAGGGAGGCGTGGAGGTAGCCGTACTGCCAGGAGCTCATCACCGCCCCCTCCCTGGCCGCCCTCACAGCTGGCTCTATGAGCGTCGACCAAGGCTTGGACCCGAACCTCTCAAGCATCGAAGCCAGCCCCGGGATGAACCCCGGGATGCAGGCGGCGTTGTCCGAGGAGTGGGGGTTGGGGGTGGAGATCCTGAGGTCCACCGGGAGTTCAGCCGAGGCGTCCATGAAGTAGGCCCTCTCCGTCTCCGCGTCCCAGTACAGGGTCACCACGGTCCCCGCGTGGTTGGTCTGATGGACCTCGTGGACCGGCTGAACCAGGATGGGAGCTGCTCACCATCGCTTTCTTGGACCAGGCCACCGGCTTGGGTCCCTGATTAGGCAAAGAAACAGACATCAATATTCAGGGGAACCAGACACTATTAGAGATTTTCAGTGGGAAAAAAATGAGTTAAAAATAGGGGTTAGACCGTGCCCTCTTTCCAGGAGCGGAGGTACTCCGCCTGCCTCTCGGAGAGGGTGTCTATCTCTATCCCCATGCCCCGCAGCTTCAGCAGGGCAACGTTCTCGTCTATGCTCTTGGGGACATCGTAGACCTTGGGCTCCATCTTCTCGGCGTTCCAGACCCACTCCGCGACGAGGGCCTGGTTGGCGAAGCTCATATCCATCACCTCGCTGGGATGCCCCTCGGCGGCGGCGAGGTTCACGAGCCTCCCCTCGGCGAGGAGGTAGAGCTTCCTTCCGTCCTTGGTCGTGTACTCGTCGAGGCTGTCCCTGAGCCTGCGCTTGCCTGTTGACATCTCCTTGAGTGCGGGGATGTTGATCTCAACGTTGAAATGGCCCGAGTTGGCCATGATGGCCCCGCTCTTCATCGCCTTCATGTGCTCTCCGTCGACGACGTTGATGTCCCCCGTGGAGGTCACGAAGATGTCTCCCACCTTCGCGGCCTCTGCCATGGTGGTCACCCGGTAGCCGTCCATCACCGCCTCAAGCGCCCTCAGGGGCTTCACTTCGGTGACAATGACGTTGGCCCCCATCCCGCGAGCCCTGCTGGCGATGCCCCTGGCGCACCAGCCGTAGCCGCCTACGACGAAGTTCTTCCCTGCGAGCAGGACGGCGGTGGCCCTGAGGATGCCGTCGATTGTGCTCT
>JABUBP010000268.1_pt1 | contig 13570 bp, 12 predicted proteins | sample 7240331 | NCBI WGS metagenome assembly JABUBP01 (sample SAMN07256347, study PRJNA390944) | subsurface metagenome | isolation source: Methane hydrate marine sediment | place: Pacific Ocean: Eastern North Pacific, ODP site 1244 | collected 2002 | reverse complement strand
GAGGCAGGTCCATGTTGCCGCCGTAATAGTCCGGAACGAGCGAGGAGATCGCCTCGATCTCCGGTGAGGTGCCGATGGTGCCGATGAACGGTTCATAGGGCAGCGTGATCTTGTCGTTCCATTTGGTGCCGGTCTTGGCGTCGATCTCCAGCTTCTTGACGCGCTCGGGCAGCGCCGGATTGAGCAGCGCCGTGTTGCCCGTGCTGACCAGTCCGCCGAACTCCGGCATGATCACCGTCGTACCGCGCGGCTGCGGCCCGCGTGGCACGATGCTCTCGATGTAGACCGCGAGTGTGTCGCCCTTCTCGGCGCCGTTGACGTGGATCGGCCCGTTCTGCGGATTGAGGAATGGGAAGTTGAGGATCTTCGACGGGCTGTCGGTCTCGTTCTTGATGGCGCCCTCGAACGCGTCATGGGTCTCCGCGGCGACGACGGCGCCGGGATCGACGGTCAGCACCGGCTCCACATAAGGACCGTACACATAGTGGTACTTGCCCTGCTCGCTCTCGGTGATGGTGTAGGCCGTACCGCGCTCGCCTTTCGCGATGCCCTTGCGGGCCATAATGGAGTCTTTCTGCCAGGACATTTGATTTTCTCCTTCTGTCGTTGGCCGGTCTTCAAACCGCAAGATGGCGCCGCATCTCGGCCGCGTCGTCGAGCGCCGCGCGATCGAGATTTGCGACGATGCGTCCCTTGTCCATGACATAGCAGCGCTGCGCCATGGCGCGGATCATGTCGAGATTCTGCTCGACCAGGATGATGGTGACTCCGGTCCTGCGATTGAGCTCGACCATGTTGCACGCGATGTCCTGGACGATGTTGGGCTGGATGCCCTCCGAGGGCTCGTCGAGCAGGATGAGGTGGGGGTCGGCGACCAGGACCCGTCCGATCGCAAGCTGCTGCTGTTGGCCGCCGGACATGGTGCCGGCGCGCTGGTTCCAGCGCTCTTCGAGGATCGGAAAGGCTTCGACGATCTTGCGCCGGCCCGCTTCGGGAATGCCGCCGCCCTTGATCGCCGCGCCGACCGCGACGTTTTCGCCGACGGTCAGCCGCGGAAACACGTCGCGCCCCTGCGGCACATAGCCCATGCCGAGGCGCGCCCGCTTGTGCGCGGGAAGAAGCTCCACCGTCTGGCCGCGATAGACGATCGAGCCGCTCATCGCCGGCACGAGGCCGATCAGGCTCTTCATCAATGTGGACTTGCCGACGCCGTTGCGGCCGATGACGGCGACGATTTCCCCTTCCCGCACCTCGATCTCGAGGCCTTGCAGCACCGGCTTGCCGCCATAGCCGGCGCGCAGGCCCAGCGTTGCGAGAATGACTTCCTTGCGCGGTACGTCAAGCATGGGCCTGCCCGAGATAGATCGCCGCCACGCGCTCGTCGGCCACGATTTCGTCGATCGAGCCTTGAGCGAAGACCTGGCCGAGATGCAGCACGGTGACGCGGTGCGCGACTTGCCGGACGAAGGCCATGTCGTGCTCGATCGCCAGCACCGTCATGCCGTCGGCATTGAGCCGCTGCACCATCTCGCCGGTCAGGTGGGTTTCCTCGGGCGACATGCCGGCGGTGGGCTCGTCCAGCAGGAGAAGGCGCGGCTTCAGGCTGACCGCCATGCCGATCTCGAGCCACTGCTTCTGGCCGTGACTTAGATTGCCAGCGATCTGCGTCTGCTCCGATTCCAGCCCAAGGAAGTGGAGCAGCCGGTCGATCTCCGCTTCGAGCTCCGCGCCGCGGTGCCGGCTCTGCAGGGCGATCTCGAGATTCTGGCGCACCGACAGGCCCTTGAAGACGCCGGGCACCTGGAACTTGACCGACAGGCCGCGGTGAATCCGCGCAAAGGATTTCAGCGCCGTGATGTTCTCCCCGGCGAAGAGAATGTCGCCGCTGCCGGGATGATGCTCGCCGAGGATCAGGCGGAACAGCGTGCTCTTGCCGGCGCCGTTGGGGCCGATCAGGCAATGGATCTCACCGGCCTGCAGCGTGAGATCCACCGAATTGGTCACGTGCAGGCCACCGAAATGCTTGTTCAGCTTGCGTAGCTCAAGCAGCGACATCAGCCGGCCCTCTGCGCCAGGCGAGAGGCGATGCGGCCCAGCCAGTTCATTGCCCCGAGCACGAGGCCGTTGGGCGCGATCAGCACCGTGAGCACAAGCAGCACACCCATGAAGACCAGCGCGTACTGGCTGCCGTAGATCGTGAGCGCCTGAAACGCGGCGAGCACCACCAGCGTGCCGATCACGGTCGAGGTCAGGTCGCTGCGGCCGCCGACCGCGACCCAGATCAGCGGCAGCGCAGCGGCGGTCATGCCCATGCTCGACGGAGTGATATACTGGCCCCAGGCGGTGTAGAGCACGCCGGAGAGCCCTGCGAGCGCGGCGCCAATAACGAAGGTGACGAGCTGGTACTTGCGGATGTCGTAACCCAGCATCTCCGCCCTTTCCGGGTTCTCGCGGATGGCGACGATGACATTGCCGAAAGACGAGTTCATCAGGATCCGCAAGGCCAGATAGACGAAAACGAGCAGGCCGAGCACGAGGTAGTAGAGCCCGACATCGGCGAACAGCACGATCGGCTCGCCCGGCCAGGGGATGGTCAGCGGCGGCATCGCGCTCATGCCGTTGAAGCCGTTAAGGCGCGCAGTACCTATGCGCCATTCCGGTCCGGCGGTCTGCGCCATGAAGCGCTCCAGCATCAGGGTCACGGCGAGCGTGACGATGCCGAGGAACACGCCGGCGATGCGGCCGAAAAACATGAAGTAGCCGAGCAGGACCGCGAACAGTGCGGCGATCGCGACCGCAATCACCAGCGCCAACAGCGTGAAGCCGTAGGCTGAACCGAAATTGATGGTGAGGATGCCGTAGCCGTAGCCTGCGATACCGAAGAACGCGGTCTGGCCGAACGAGAGCGAGCCGCCATAGCCCCAGATCACGCAAAGGCTGAGTGCAATGAAGACCCAGACGAAAAAGTAGACGGTGTTGCCGACCGTGTAGCCGTCGCTGAACAGCGGATAAGCCAGCGCGGCGGCGAGCACGAATGCGAACAGGCCCCAGAAGGCCGGACCGCGACCGACGGTCTGCGGGCCTTCGAGACGGCGAAACATTGCGAGGAAACCGGTCACGACGCCATCACTCCGTCAGGTGCGCTCGCGCAGCACGAAGCCGGAGATGCCTTTCGGCAGCACCCGGACGACGATGATGACGGCGACCAGCAGGCCGATCTGACCGAACAGCTGGCCCTGCCAGGACGTCATCGCCGATTTCACGACTGCAAGCACGGCGCCCGCCGGTGCGGTGCCGAGGAAGACGTCGGCGCCGCCGATCACGACGGTGACGAAGGCCTCCATGATGAAGGTCGCCCCCATGGTCGGCACCAGCGTCATGGTCGGTGCGTAGAGACCACCGGCCAGGCCGGCAAGCCCCGCTCCGCAGGCGAAGGTGAGGCTGTAGATCAGGCGCGTGTCGACACCGAGCGCCGCCGCCATGTGCGGCACCTGGATGGTGGCGCGCGCCAGCACGCCGAACCGGGTCCAATTGAACAGCGCGTAGAGCGCGGCAAGCACGCCCAGTGCGGCACAGAACAGCACGATGCGATAGATCGAATAGGAGTAGTCGCCGACCTGAAAGCTGCCGAACGGCGTGCCGACGCCGGCCATGGTCGAGCCCACCATGATCAGCGTGCCTTGCGTCGCGATCAGGCTCAGTCCCCAGGTGGCGACGATGGTGTCGAGCGGCCGGTCGTAGAGATGGCGGATCACCGCGAGTTCAACCACAACCCCGACCATCGCCGAGACGAGGGTCCCGGCCAGAATTCCCAGCGGCAGCGGCAGGCCAGCATGCACGGTCGCGGCAGTGACGTAGGCGCCGCACATGATGAACTCGCCATGGGCGAGATTGATCACGCCCATCATGCCGAAGATCACCGCGAGCCCGCAGGCGGAAAGCACCAGGAATGCGAAGGCGTCGCCAAATTGATAGAGTGCCGAGAAGACGTGGGTCGCGATGTCCATGAATAAACCAGGATGTGGGAGAATGCGGCGTCGCCGCCGCAGATGTCCGTGATCGCCCCGGCGCGCCGCAAGCGCCGGGGCGGTCAGCCGCCGGTCAGGGCTTCGGCGGCGGATTCGATGGGGTGTACTGGGCCATCGGATCCTTCTTGGTGAGATCGCAGCCGGCCTCACCCAGCCAGTATGGCTTGATGTCCTCCCAGACCTTCGGGAAGGAGATCGAATGATCCGCGCCGACCTTGGCGAGATAGATCGTGTGCGACATGTGCTGGCTCTTCGGGTCGATGCAGACCTTGCCCTCCGGCGCGTCCATGCAGACGTCGCCCAGTGCGATCACCTTGCGGATCTCTTCCCGCTTGGTCGACTTCGCGCGCTCGACCATCTGCTTGTAGAGATAGACCGCGAGATAGGAGTTCTCGGCCTCCTGATTCACATAGGGCTCGCTCGGGAACTTCGCCTTGAACTTGGCGTAGAACTCCTTGCTCTTGGGCGAGTCGATCTCCTCGATGTAGTTGGTGGTGACATACATGTCCTTCAGGCTCGGCGGCTTGAAGCGCTTGTGCTCGTAGCCCTGGCCGACGTTGACCGAAGACGCCATCGGCAGGCTGACGTTGGCGGAGGCCGCCTGCTCGTAATAAGATGCCTGCGCGGTGCCGACCAACAGCGTGACCACGAAGTCCGGCTTGGCCTTCTGGATGTTCTGGATGCTCTGCGAGAACTGCGAGACACCGAGCGGGATGAACTCCTCGCCGGCCATCTTGCCGCCGTTCTCCTTGACGATCTTGCGCACCCATTCGGCCGAGATCTGGCCGAAATTGTAGTCGGCCGCGAGCGTGTAGACGTTCTTGCCGTACTTCTCCATCATGTAGGGAATCAGCGTCGAGAACTGCTGCTCCGGCACGGCGCCCGTCACGACCATGTGGCCGTCGCAGACGCCGCCTTCGTACTGATTGTTGTAGAATGCGAAGCCGTTGAACTGGTCGACGATCGGACGATACGCCTCGCGCGAGGCCGAGGAGAAGCCCGCGAAGACGACATCGACCTTGTCGCGCTGGAGCACGCGGCGCATGAACTCCTGGTAGCGGGTGTTGTCGGACTGGGTGTCGTAGGTGACGAGCTCCAGCGGCCGGCCCATGATGCCGCCGGCCTTGTTGATCTCCTCGGCGGCGAGCTGGATGGCGTGGACCTTGCCGATCGTGGCCGCGGCGAAGTCGCCGGACTGATCCTCCAGCACCCCGAGCTTGATCGGGTTTTCCGCCGCAAGCGCCGGGCTCGACGCGAGGACAAGCGTCCCCGTGAGGGCTGCGGCGCGCAGCCCCCGCAATACAGACTTACTCATTTTGCTTCTCCTAGATGGCTTGCTTGTTGCCGCCTTGCAGCGTGATGCCGGTCGTGCGGCCGGACGTATCGGGCGGCTTCGCCCGCTTGCTCAGAAACTCCTCGCAATAGAGCTCCATGTTCTGCCGCGCGCGCATGCTGTCGCGACGGAGCCGGGAATAGGCACCTTCCTCGTCGAGACCGTCCTGCTGCATCAGCTGGACGACGGCCCGGATCACCGCACGGCGGCCGCGGCGGCGCTCCTCGAGGCCCTGCAGGCGTTCGTACATCTCGGCGCGCAGCAGGAACTGGTTGATGCCCATGAACAGGGATGTGTAGACCGCGCCGCCATGCACCGGCTTGCGCAGGAACGAGGTGGCGCCGAGATTGACCAGCGCCTTCAGTCGGCTCGGTGCCTCGACGCCGACGAGGCCGATCACCGGTACCGGCGGCAGCCGCGAGGCCGGATTGACCTCGATCGCGAGCGCGCCTTCGAGATCGCCGTCGACGAACAGGATATCGCGGTCAGCCTGAAGGCCGCCGACGTCGAGCTGGGCGCGGCCATCGACGATCTCAGGGTACTCGGTGGAGACGCCGAGCTTGGCGAGCGTCGTCTCCAGCGCGCTCTCCCAGCCCCCTCGCCTCGTGATCACGATCGCGCGGCCGCCCTTGAAGTTCTGCAGCAGTCGGGAGCTCATGATTGCACCACCTTCAAATGTGGAGAGCGCATTGCGCTGGCAAAGCGCGGCGACGACTGAACGAGATAGGGATCCGGCGCGATCGGCTCGCGTGATTCCAGCAGCACCTCGAACTGCCCGCCAGCGGTCGATCGGCCGATCCGAGGTGTGAGCCAGGCGTGGAAGGTCTGGCGGTCGATGCGGACCTCGCCTTGCGGCGCATGCAGCCGCTGGTCCGCCACGGCGGCGCGCACCTTGCGCGCATCGTCGGTGCCGGCCTGCGACAACGCGGATGCGAGCAGCTTGACGGCGATGTATGAGGACTCCGCGTCGGCCGACGAGACCGGGCCATCCGGAAAGGACTGCGTATAGGCATCGATGAAGGCGGCGTTCTCCGGCGATTTCAACGAAGAGAAATAGACGCTCGAGGACAGATGCCCCTCGACCGCATCCGGGCCGATCTCCGGCAATTCCGGCTCCGACAGCGTGCAGCTCGCGACCGGGATTTCCGCGGCCTGATCGATGCCCCGCGCACGGCAGGCGGCGCGGAACGCGCGGAAGAAGGCATAGGCGCTGGTGCCGATCAGATTGTTGAAGACGAAATCCGGCCGCTGCTCGATGATCGCAGCAATGACCTGGTCGACCTCGGTATCGCCGACCGACAGATAACGCTCGGCGAGAACGGTGCCACCGCGCGCGATCAGCGCTTCGCGGAAGATGCGATTGTTCTCCCAGGCCCAGATGTAGTTGGAGCCGACGCAGAAGGCGCGCTTGCCGACGCGCGTGGCAAGATAGTCGACCAGCGGGAGAACGTGCTGGTTGGGCGCGGCCCCCGTATAGACGACGTTGTCGGAGCTCTCGAAACCCTCGTAGTGCGACGGATACCAGAGCATGCCATCGAACTTCTCGAAGCACGGAATGACCTCCTTGCGGCTGGAGGAGGTGTAGCAGCCGACGACGTGACGGATCCCCGATCTGAGCAGGTCCTGGCTGAGCGAGCGATAGCAGGCAAGATCGCCGTTGGGATTGACCACCACCGGCTCAAGCTGGATCGTGTCGGAGCCCGCGTTGATTTCGTCGAACGCGAGCAGCGCTCCGTTGAGCATCGAACGCGCGACGACGCTGTACGACCCTGTCGTCGAGAACATCACACCGATACGATATCCCGTCCGCGTCATCACTCGATCCAAAACAAAAAAGCGCCCGCCGGCCGTTAAGCCGAGGGCGCCCTCGCCGCCAACCGAACACGCGCTGCGCGTGGTGTTGGAAATGGTTTGAACTCGTCGCGTTGATGGGCCAAGCTGCCCAACGCTTGAATGATACGGTCGTTGAGATCGAAAGCGAAGTCAAGCGCGTTATTGCAGCGCTCGCTGCTCCAATTCTCGTCGCCATGCAGCAAATCTGTGCAGCGCTATGGGCTGGCCCAGCGCGCTTTTCGGGTATCGACAATGTCGATGGGACCCATCGAGCCGCGGCTCTCCCCAAGACCCGGCGCGCTTCGTACCTCACGGGTGCTGCGGCCCAGGCAATCAAGGCCCCCTTAGCTGCGGCGCAGTGGAGGAGATCTCGATGATTCAAGCGGCCAAGACCTACCACGTCGGCAAAGCATCGATCACGCGGATCGACGAATTGCAGCTTGCCGCATTCAAATTCGACGCGCTCTATCCGGGAGCCGAGCCGCAATCGCTGGAGCGACATCGCGACCAACTCGAAGCGGGCTCGTTCGATCCGGTCGCCGGCACTTTCATCCAAAGCATTCACAGCTGGCTGGTCAGGAGACCGCACCACACGATCCTGATCGACACGGCCACCGGCAACAACAAGAACCGGCCGGAGATCCCGTCGCTCCACCAGCTCAACGAACCCTTCCTGGCGCGGCTGGCCGCAGCGGGCGTCACGCCAGAGCAGGTCGATCATGTGCTGCTCACCCATGTGCATGCCGATCACGTCGGCTGGAACATGCGGCTCGCCGACGGGCGCTGGATCCCGACCTTCCCGAATGCGACCTACGTCTTCTCCGGGATCGAGCAGGCCTATGGCGAGAGCCTCGCCACGGGCACACAGCCGACCGGCACAGCCCGCCCGGCCCCCGCCCTCGGCCCCGCGCTGCGCAAGCCGGCCGACCGTGTCTATGACGACAGCGTCCGGCCGGTGATCGAGTCTGGACTTGCCAGGCTCATCGCAGTTGACGGGGGCGAGGTTCTCGAGGGCATCTCGTTCATCCCGACGCCCGGCCATAGCATCGATCACGCGTCGATCCGCCTCGTGTCCGGCGGCGAGCAGGCGCTTTTCGCCGGCGACGTGATGCACCATCCGCTGCAGGTCTACGAGCCCTCGCTCAATTCGTGCTTCTGCGAATTCCCGGAAGCCGCCTGGGCGTCTCGACAGCTATCGCAAGGTGCCGGTTCTGGACTTCAGGGAGCGCTGGCTATTGGCTGCACTGGAAGCCGCCCGAGCGAGCTTGATCGGGAGCGCCTTCCCCCGCGCGGGTGTCTGCTGCACCGCGAAACCACTCGCGTCGCAACATTCAAAATGAGACTCCCGGTCAAGCCGAACGAGGCCCCAGTGCGTGCAGCGCATCCGACTTCGGCTAGCTTTCCTCCAAAGCCGCGGGCTTCGACAGCCACGGGCAGCACGGATCGTCGCGTAGCAAGCGATGACACAGGGAGGAGCACATGTCGAAATGCAGCATGGGACTGCTCGCGTTGAGCAGCCTGTTTCTTTCGGGCGCGGCGATCGCCCAGGAAAAGATCAAGGTAGGCGTCACCGCAACCCTCGAAGGTACCTACACGGTGCTCGGCGAGGACGGCATGCGCGGCCATCAGACCGCGCTCAACGTGCTCGGCAAGAAGGTCGGCGACAAGGAGCTCGAGTTCATCGTTGCCTCCACCGACGCGACGCCGGACTCGGCCGTGCGCGCCGTGCGCAAGCTGATCGAACAGGACAAGGTGCAGATCCTGCTGTCGCCGCTCTCCGGCGACGAGGGCATCGCGGTGAAGAACTTCGCAAAGAGCCATCCCAACCTGACCTTCATCAACGCGGCCTCGGGCGCGCAGGAAACGACCTATGTCGACCCTGCCCCGAATTTCTTCCGCTTCAACATGGACGGCGCACAGTGGCAGGTCGGCCTCGGCAAATACGCCTATGAGGACAAGAAGTATCGCAAGATCGCGACCGTCGGCGAGGACTACTCCTTCATCTACACACAGGTGTTCGGGCTGGTGCTCGAGTTCTGCGGCATGGGCGGACAGGTGACCAACCGGCAATGGGTGCCGCTGGGGACGAAAGACTTCGCCTCGGTGATCGCCGCCCTGCCCGACGACGTCGATGCCATCTATCTCGGGCTCGGCGGAGCAGATGCGGTCAACTTCCTCAATCAGTATCAGCAGGCCGGCGGCAAGGCGCATCTGATGGGCGGCTCCATCATGATCGACCAGACCATCCTGTCCTCGAAGGGCAACGCCAAGAACGCCCTGATCGGTACCATCGCGGCGAGCGGCCAGGCCGACACCTGGGAGGATCCGGGCTGGCAGAAATTCGTGAAGGCCTATCAGGACGCCTTCCCGCCGAACAAGCGCTTCCCCAGCCCGTCGCTGCTGGCCACCAACTATTATGGTTCAACCATGGCGCTGATCCTGGCGTTGCGCCAGGTCAATGGCGACCTCTCCAACAACCAGGCGAAGTACAGGGAAGCGCTGGCGAAGATCGAGCTCGACGCGCCGAACGGCAAGATCAAGCTCGACTCCAACCGCCAGGCGATCGGCACCAACTTCGTCACGGAAGTCGTCGATGACGGCAAGGGCGCGCTGTTCAGCAAGGTCGTGAAGGTGATCCCGAACGTCAACCAGACGCTCGGCTATGATCCGGCGGTGTTCGCCAAGATCGGGCTGCCGAGCCGCACCGTGCCGGAATGTAAGAAATACTGACGCATCACGTCAGGCAGAAGCAACCGGGGAGCGACTCGCTGACGCGGTCGCTCTCCGCTCTTGCAATCTCGCTGGTGTTGTTGAACGCTGGCGAAAAAGACAAGAACGTTCGGGAGGGGAAGGCATGAGCCGTGCGCTCGCCGTCTTCCACGGCCGCTTCGGCCGGGCGACGGTTTATCAGTTGAACCGCCCTTTCAATATCCACGCCCATCGCGAAGGTCATCTGATCTTCCATGTCGGTGGCATGCCGGCATGCATCGACGTATCCGACGGACATTACGATCTCACCGAAACGTCCGTCGTCGCCGTCAATCCCTGGGAGCCGCACAACTTCCTGCCGACCGATCTCGACGGCGGTGCCATCTTCTTCGTGCTCTATGTCAATGCCGAATGGTTCGCGCCCGATGCCTCGGGCGGCGACCGGCTGCGTTTCGGCCGCACCCAATTCAAGCGCACGCCCGCGCTCGACAAGCATATCAGGCGGACCGCGGCGCTCGTGTGCGGCGCACCATCGCTCTCCAGCCTCGATTCCGAGCTGCGGCGACTGATCGACATCTGCTACGACGAAAGCTGGCAGCAGGCCGAGATCGCGCGCGATCCACGCACCAGCGGCGCCGTCACCGACTTTCGCGTACGCAAATGCATCAAGATGATGTCGGAAAGCCCCGGCGCCGAAATCGAGCTCGACACCATTGCGCGCGAATCCGGACTGTCGCGACCGCACTTCTACCGTCTGTTCCGAGTGCAGACCGGCGTCACGCCGAACCTCTATCTCAATACGCTGATCATGGAACAGGCGCTCGAAGCGCTGGTGGCGAGCGAGGCCCCTATCGCCGATATCGGCTTCGACCTCGGCTTCTCCTCGCAAAGCGGTTTCACCCGCTTCTTCGCCGCCAACGTCGGGATGGCCCCGACCGATTATCGCCGCGCCGCCAAGATTTTGCGCGCCTGAGCGCGGACGACGAAAAGATACTCACGATCAAGCGTCGCCCTCACCCGCTGGCTAGGATGCCGGCAACGCGATCCCGCAAAGAGAATCGCTGAGTCCGGGAGGACGCACGTCAATGGCAGGGCTCGCAGCCGGCAACGGCTCGCATGCCCCCTCGCCCCGCTTGCTGGGCAAGGGTTGGAGTAAACCCGCGCTTTCGACGCGGCCTCTTTCCGCATGCACGAGCGTCGTCACACGCGATTGCCCGGAGCGGTCTGAGCAAGCGCCTCGCCCTTCGAGACGACCGCTCCGCGGTCTCCTCAGGGTGAGGCTGATCGGCATCAAGGACGTTGAGACTGTTGCCCCGCACTCCGCCCTCATCCTGAGGAGTCCGCCAAAGCGGGCGTCTCGAAGGATGGGCCGCACATCAACCGGGTCTGATACACGACTGCCCCGCCGCAAGCGGGGCGAGGTGAAGCCATGAGCCGCTTCGTCGAACGCCATCCCGCCTGGGCGCTGATCTCGATCATCGCCGTTGCAATCCTGCTCTGGCTGATCTTCGCGATCTGGCCGCCGGGCCTGGAACAGGCGATCGGCCGCAAGCGCGTCTTCCTCAACGCCCTCTTCAACGGCATCACGCTCGGCGGCCTCTACTTCCTCGTCGCCAGCGGCTTCACGCTGATCTTCGGGCTGATGCGCAACGTCAACCTCGCGCACGGCTCGCTCTATCTGTTCGGCGGCTATGTCGGCTACGCCATCAGCGCCTCGACGGGGTCGTGGATCCTCAGCTTCATCGTCGCCTTCATCCTGACCGCCCTCGTCGGCGTGCTGCTCCAGGTTCTCGTCTTCCGCCGCATGGAGGGCCAGGATCTCAGGCAGACCATGGTGACGATCGGGCTGTCGATCGTGTTCGCCGACCTGATGCTGTGGGCCTGCGGCGGCGATTTCTACCAGATCCAGACCCCGAACTGGCTGATCGGTCCCGTCGAGCTGCCGCTGGTGACCGCGATCAGATCCTCGGGCGAGCCGGTCTATCTCAGATATCCCTCGGTGAGGCTCGTGATCTTCGCCGCGTCCGTGGTCATCGGCGTTGCGATGTGGCTCGCGCTCAATCGCACCCGGATCGGCATGATCGTCCGCGCCGGCGTCGACGATCGCGATATGCTCGCCGCGACCGGCGTTCGCATCCAGCTCGTCTTCGTCGCCGTGTTCGCCTTCGGCGCGGGACTTGCAGGCATGGCCGGCGTCGTCGGCGGCACCTTCCAGTCGCTGTCGCCCGGCGAGGACATCCGCTTCCTGCTGGCCTCCCTCGTCGTCGTGATCGTCGGCGGCATGGGCTCGATCCCCGGCGCCGCGCTCGGCGCGCTGATCATCGGGCTCGCCGAACAGCTCGGCTCGGTCTACATCCCCACTTACGCCATCGTCGTGACCTTCCTGATCATGGTGCTGGTGCTGGCGATCCGGCCGCAAGGCCTGTTGGCGAGGCGCTGAGATGTCGCTCGCCCACGATGCCCCCCGCCTCGCCGTTCGCCCCGCCACATTGGCGCAGCGGCCGGCACGGGCGTGGCCGGAGGTCAATCATCCCGCCGCCTGGGCCGTCGCGATCATCCTGCTGATCATGCCGCTGATCGCCAGCGGCTTCTTCCTGATCGAGATCTTTGCCTCCACCCTGATCCTCGGCACCATCGCGCTGAGCCTGATGTTCCTCGCCGGGTACGGCGGCATGGTCAGCCTTATGCAGCTCACCATCGCGGGCTTCTCGGCCTACATGGTCGCCGTGTTCGGCGTCAGCGGCAACGCCAATATCAGCCTGGGCTGGCCGTGGTGGCTCGCGGTGCCGATGGCGCTGGCGCTGGCGACCGCCTTCGGCACGCTCGGCGGGGCGCTCGCAGTGCGCACCGAAGGCATCTACACAATCATGATTACGCTCGCGATCGGCGCGGCCTTTTATTATTTCACCAACCAGAACTGGGCGATCTTCAACGGCCATACCGGCATCAACACCGTGGCGACGCCCAACTTCTGGGGCGTGAACTGGCGCGCCGACATTCCGTTCTACTACATCGTGCTCGCGGTCGCCGCGCTCTGCTATTTTGGCGTCGAATATCTCTCGCGCGCGCCCTTCGGCCTGGCCCTGCAGGGCGTGCGCGACAATCCCAGGCGCATGGCGGCGCTCGGCTTCAACGTCAATGCGCACCGCGTCGCGGCTTACGCCTTCGCCTCCTTCGTCGCTGCGCTTGCCGGCGTACTCCAGGTCTGGAACTACCGCCAGATATCGCCGGGCTCGGTCAGCGTCGGCGCCTGCATCGACGTGCTGATCATCGCCGTCGTCGGCGGCATCACGCGTCCGATCGGCCCCTTCATCGGCGCGCTGATCTTCGTGCTGCTGCGCACCTTTGCGCTCGACTTCCTGGTCCGGATCGGGCTCGACGGCAACCGCTTCCGCCTCTTGATCGGGCTCGGCTTCCTCGCCATCGTGTTCTGGTCCTCGGACGGCGTGATCGGGCTGTGGCAGCGCTGGCGGCAGCGGCAGCGCCGCGGCGCCGACTCAACCGGTGGAGGGCGCAGCCATGGATAGCGTCGCCCGCCGCCTTTCCGCTGTCGGCGCCGGCGCAGCGCTGGAGCTGCGCGGCGTGACGCGCATGTTCGGCGCGCTGGCGGCGCTGACCGACGTCACCATCACCGTTCGGCCCGGCGAGCGGCGCGCCGTGCTCGGCT
>JABUBP010000267.1_pt1 | contig 13584 bp, 10 predicted proteins | sample 7240331 | NCBI WGS metagenome assembly JABUBP01 (sample SAMN07256347, study PRJNA390944) | subsurface metagenome | isolation source: Methane hydrate marine sediment | place: Pacific Ocean: Eastern North Pacific, ODP site 1244 | collected 2002 | reverse complement strand
CCTGAATATCCTAGTACCGCATTTAGGGCATCTTACCCAGGTCGCCGGATATCCTTTCTTCATCGTGACCTTAATGGCTTGCATTTCAGCAGATTAGAAGGTTCCGGGAAGAAGCAGGTTGTAGCTAATTCGATGCATCGAACAGACTATCCATATAGTCTTTTCGCCTTTATACCATTCTAACCGGTTTTACCGAGTGAATGTAATTCACTATACGATGCTATAGACGCCTCAGATCCAATTTGAGGACCTCCGCTCGTCTTGTAAGGCCTTCTGATACCTGATACTGATGCAATCCAATAATATCCAGATATACGGTAGTATTCGTATCTCGGAGATTGATGGAATGCTGTAGCCTTTTTGCTTCGTAGCATCCAAAAGACAACATTATTAGTCTTTTAGAATCTTGTTATTGGAAAGGATACTTGCTAGTACATTATCTAGTGCAAAATAGGCGACATTCTAAACCTAAGTCAGGGTGTCATTGTGGTAGAATCCACTAGTTACAGAGTACCTACATAAGAATCTATGTGAACGGATACATGTTACTCGGTGCCTCACGCATAGTTGACAATATATTATTGACGATTTAGCTTCAGGCAGTGCCAATTAGTACCACCCTATACTTTATAGTGACGAAAAGTTCGTTAGCAAAAATGTTAGCAAAAGATAGCATGGGTAGCCAAAAGAATTGTTCACATTACACTTTCCGGCTTTACGTTATCTGATTAAACTTTCTAGCGAATTGTGGCCTGATTATAAAAACGTTCAATTATTGATCAATTAACAACCTATCTATAATGAGAGGTTAATAGTTATATACAGAGCGATGGGGTAAGGTAAAATAATTTAATCACAATAGCATTATTAAGTCAGGTCTTTGCTGTCTCAATACTCTAATTGCGTTTCTAACGATGTCTTTACCGTAATCACAAGTTACTTTAACCTCCATATACGAGAAGGTTTCACCACTTAGCACTGGATATATTTTACACACAACAGGCCTTACTGGATAAACTCTACATTGCTTTGATTCGGAAATAAAAAATGGACAGGGTAACGGAAATCTCAGAACATGATTTTGAAACACTTGCAGCACTTGGTCATCGCCTAGTTGATGCGCAGCGCATATCTGAGGAGATAATTTTACGCTCTATAATGTGTGCTGAAGAACTTACGCACCAACTACAAACAGAAAAAAGCGAACTTGAATAACCCTAGCATATTCTGTAATACAGCCGGTTGAATTTCGGGTAGGTTACATGGTCACACGAGAGTTCACACAATTGGGCGAAATGTTTAACACCCCAATTAGGACTCTAACCCTTTCCCCCTCTGTTTATCTTCGTATAGATTGGGAATATTTCTGCGGCTCACAATGGACTTGACATACACTGTAGCAAGTAGTAGAAATGTGTGGTAAGCATAAAGGATTCAGTAACCCCACACAACCACCCCAACTAGAGGAGACGAGGATGAGAGATATTGATAAGACAAAAGAACAACTAATACGTGAACTGGAGGAAATCCGCCGACGCGTTGTTGAATTTGAAGGCTCAGCGACCACAGGCAAACAGACGAAGGAAAACGAGAAGTATATGCGTGACCTGGCATTTTTGTCCAGAACAGCAATAGGTTTTCTTGAGCTTTCGCCCGAAGAGGATATCTATGAATTCATAGGAAAACAGTTAAGGGAGCTTGTTGGCAACTCTATTATCATCGTGAATTCGTTCGGGGAGGCAGCTGATAGCATCTGTGTCCGTGCAGTCTCGGGGCTCGGTGAAAAGATGGAGACCGTTCTTAGGCTCTTGGGCAGGCACCCTGTTGGCATGTTTCTCACGATAGACGACGAAGCCAGGCTCGGTCTTAGTAGTGGTAAGCTAGTGAAGGTCCCCGGGGGCCTGTACGAATTTTCCTTCAGGAGAATACCAGGGACCATTTGCCGTGCGATTGAAAAACTGCTCGATTTGGGCGACATATATGCCATGGGTTTTGCCTGGAGTGGAGAACTGTTTGGCAATGCCAGTATCCTTACACGCAAGGGGATCCAGTTAGGAGAACAAAGCCTTATAGAGACATTTATAAAGCAGGCGTCGGTAGCGTTGCAACGCCGGCAGGCAGAACAGGCGCTGCAAAAGGCCCACGACGAATTAGAAACACGGGTTGAGGAACGGACTAGGCAGCTTGCAAAAGTCAACGAACGGTTGCGTGCTGAAATTGTCGAGCGCAAGCGGGCCGAAGAGTCACTAAAAGAGTCAGAGGGCAGATATCGAACCATCTTTGAAACTACCGGAACGGCAACAGTGATCATCGAAGAAGACACGACAATCTCTCTGGCAAACACAGAGTTTGAAAAACTCTCTGGCTACTCCAAGAGGGAAATTGAGGGTAAAAAGAGTTGGGCGGAATTCGTTGTGAGGGATGATTTAGAGCGGATGAAAGAGTATCATCGTCTGCGAAGAATTGAGCCTGATGCCACGCCAAAGGAATATGAGTTCCAGTTCATTGACAGAAAGGACAATGTCAAAGATGTCCTTCTTAGCGTCGACGTCATTTCGGGAACAAAAAAGAGCGTAGCATCTCTTCTGGATATCACCGAACGCAAGCGGGCAGAGGAGCAATTACGGGAGAGCGAAGAAAGGTACAGAGAGTTAGCTGATTTTTTGCCGCAAACTGTATTTGAATTTGATGAAAGAGGCAATTTCACATTCGCCAACCGTCATGGATTTCAAACTTTTGGTTATACTTTAGAGGATTTTGATAAGGGTTTGAATGTCCTTCAAATGCTTGTTCCTGAGGACCGAGATAGAGCTAAGAAGAATATTCAGAAGGTATTGAGCGGGGAAGAATTAGGCGGTAATGAATACGCAGCACTAAGGAAGGATGGCAGCACATTCCCTGCTATCATATATAGTACTCCTATTATTCATGGCAACAAACCCGTGGGCTTGAGAGGGTTCGTCATAGACATTACTGAGCGGAAGAGGATAGAAAAAGAACTACGAGAGCTTTACGAAGTAGAAAAACGACAGCGAGAAGAGTTAGAAGAGGAACAGAAGATTCGCGGTCACTTTATGAATATCTTGGCTCACGAGTTACGGACGCCGCTCACTCCTCTCATTGCGTCCGCTGGGCTCATGGAAGATATTACGGCATGTTACCCTAAGAGCCGTGAACACAGATTGGCCGATCTCGTACTGAACGGGGCAAAAACGCTGGCCTCCCGTCTCGACGAACTTCTAGACCTGTCCCGGTTTGCAGTCGGCACTTTCACCATCCAGCCTGAACCCTTGGATATCAAAGCCTTGCTTGAACAGACAGCTTCGCAATATCGGCGATTAATTGAAGAGCAGAAGCAGTCAATCATTCTGGATATGCCTCAGACCTTGCCTGCAATTGAAGTAGACTGCTCTCGCCTGGAACAGGTGCTAATAAACCTACTGTCAAATGCCGTGAAATTCAGCCCTGAAGAGAGCAGCATCACTGTGAGAGCCAGAGCTGAAGGCAGTGAACTTGTAGTGGAGGTTGAGGACCACGGAACCGGGCTGTCAGAGGAAGAGCGAGCAAGGGTTTTTAAACCGTACTATCGAGTAGAGCAAGACCGGCAAAGATTTACCGGTCTGGGTCTTGGGCTCGCCGTTTCAAAACAGATAGTCGAAGCTCACGGAGGCAGGATCTGGGTTGAGAGCCAGTTAGGTAAGGGGAGTACATTCAGCTTCTCACTGCCTGTCAAGGGTCAAGAGCCTGTGAGCTAGGACATCCAGACTTTAAGTGAAGGTGAATGTTGAAAATTTTGCTTATCGAAGACGATCCCACAACTGTAGAAGCTATTCGGCTTTGTTTTGAAATCCATCGCCCTGATGTAATGATGGTAGCGGCTACCAAGGGGCTCGAAGGAATCAAGTTATTTAGCAGTGAGGCCCCCGATGCGGTTATCATTGACCTGAGGCTTGGTGATATCGATGGAATGGAAGTTCTACAGGAGATTCGCTGTTCCCCTGATATTCCCATCCTAATCGTGAGCGCCAGGGGTGAGCCGGAGTCAGTGGCCAAAGCAATGGAGCTTGGAGCTGATGACTATATTGTCAAACCTTTCGACTATAAGGATTTGTTGGCTCGGTTGGACAATGCTATGCACCGTCATCATGAGTGCTGACCTGAAAGCTGCGAAATATAGGGTGGTCTGAAGACCTTTTGGCTCTCTCTGGTTACTGTGCACGACAATTCAAAAGGACTTATACGTGTTGAGAGACATTCTTTCATACGGCTCCCCAGTTATAATTGATAACAAAGTGCAATCTATCCTTGCCTCTCGGAGCCTAAAGATAACGAGGCCGAGGTCTATCAATAGTAATTACCTGCTGGGTGGTGCGTTATCACAAACGACGCTCTTTAGAGGAGATGCAGCAATTACTGGGAACTACTGAATACTCGTCGAGTGCACATTCATTCCTCGTCTTCAATGTATTCCAGTTTTGACTGGTTGCTGTACTGGTTTTCCCTGCATTGATATTTCTAGATAGTGCAACTGCACAGTCGCTTGAAAAGTTCAATCGCCACAGACGGGAACTTGCGTGTAACACTACTTATACGCTAGGATTCAGGCAGGCACGGGCTAGCTGATCTCGCTAGTCCTTCAGTGTGGATTAATAAGACAATGGATTCGCCAGGAAGGACGCACAACATGTACTCAGGTGGTAATCTTTGCCTTATGCCAATGGGGAGAAAACGAATTTACCAGTTTTCTTGTCCGCCCAAGGCTTCAATGATGGGTCAGCTATCCTCAGCAAAGGACAGTTATAGTTTGATAGTAGAGGGAAGGCTATCAAAGCGTGGATTTGGTCATGATATCATATTTCGGTCTGTGCTGCTGATCTCCACTACTACTGTTGTTCCTCCACCAATATGCGACTTCACCGAGAACTTGCCATTGAGCAAGCGGGCGCGCTCTTGCATACCGATCAGGCCTAATTTGCCCTTAATAGCAAAGTCGCCCAGCATTTCAGGTAGTTCAAAGCCTATGCCGTTATCAGACACTACTAGTTTGACTCTGCTCCGGGTGAATTTAAGCCTTATTACAGCCTTTGTTGCTCCGGAGTGTTTCTTGACATTGCGTAGTGCCTCTTGAGCAATACGGAACAGCGTCAGTTCTGTCTCAGGTGTTAGGCGTCGCTCAGAACCCATTATCTCGAGGCTGGCCTTGACCCCCCTCTCATCCTTATTCAGCTCCTCAGTCAAAATTTCCAGTGCTGATACCATGCCTACTTGGTCTATGACCCCTGGACGTAACTCGTGGCTGAAGCGGCGTAAGCCTTTCAGTATGCCGTTGACTTCAGCCCGAAGCCTATCGAGGCGCGAGGTAATATCTTCGGGTAGTCGCTCCTTCTCTCTGCTTATACCATCAATGTCGAGAGCCAAGGTAGCCAAGGTCTGAATCGACTCATCGTGTATCTCGCGAGCTATACGCTTCCGCTCTTCCTCCTGAGCCCTCGTGATCTCTGAAATATAGAACTCCATATTCTCCCTGAGTCGTTTTTGCTCTGTCAAGTCAACCCAGTTCGACAAGTGATACTCGGACTCTCCATCCAGTGTCACTGTCTCGAAGGCTACCTCAGCCCAGAACTTCTCCCCATTCTTCTTCCTAAAGAGCTGTTCATACTTTCCCGCTCCCCGGCGCATAGCTTTCCGCAGCTTAATACGTGATTCCTCACTATTTTCTTCCATCCACCAGGGGTACGGGGGGTTCCTACCAACAAGCTCTGCAGAAGAAAAACCGGTTAGCTTTTCCAAGGCCAGATTCGCATACCTTATTGAGGCATCGGCGTTAAGAACTAGTATGGGATTAGGAGAATTAGTAAGCAGACTAGAATTAAATTTCTCACTCTCCCTTAACGCCATCTCGATCCGCTTGCGTTCGGTGATATCCCTTGTGATTGCGATGAGGCCAACTGGATTGCCAGAAGTATCCTTTAACACACTGGCGCCTAACTCGCCGGGAAACTCTGAGCCGTCAGCCTTAAGAAGAGTGTACTCGATAACCTTAACGAAGCCATGTGCCAGGGTCTTCTGCATATTTATTATCGCCTTTTTACGTTCGTGGGGGGCAATAAACTCAAAAACACTTTTGCCTAAGACCTCATCCTTGGAGCCAAACCCATGCATTTCCAGCATTCTTTCGTTGACCGCGGTGACAATATCATTCAAATCGGTAACTATTATCCCGTCAGTGACAGCCTCAAACATGAGACGGAGCTTTTCCTCTGATTCCCTCATTTCTTCATACAGCCGTGCATTATCGATGGCCATAGCCATCTGATTACTCAGAGCCGTAAGCAAGTGCATATCGTCCTCAGAATAGGACTGCTCAGAAAGCTTTCCCCCTAAAACCAGTATGCCAGATAGTCGACCCTCGCGAGCCTTGATCGGAACATAAAGCTTCGCTCCCATTCGTTCCAGATTATTCTTTTCCTTTAACGAAAAGCTCTGCAATTCAGGAATAACATCAAGCTGTTCAGAAGAAAGGATATCTCCGTGAAGGTCTAGCCATTCGACAAGAGGACTATTCTTCCTTAGTACAACACGGGGGCGAGGATTCTCCAGACCTGCAGAAGATATCAAAACTAAACTATGCTTGCTCTCAGACTTCAGCAATAGGGAAACGCTTGAAGCCCCCAATGCGCCGCTGAGCAACTGAATCATCCGACAGCCTAGCTCCTCAAGGTTCACGAGACTTTGAGCTTGACGGCTGAACTGTTCCAGTGCCATCAGGTAATCATATCTCTCTCGGAAACAAAATCTATCTACAATGTTCTGTGCCCAACCGTATAGAGGTCGCAGTAATATGGCTAAAAGTAGCAGCATAATAGCATAAAGCCACCATGCGCCTGCTATTGGGCCGGAAAAGTGGCTAACCAGCAACAATATGCCCACATATGGGACAGCTGCTATAACACTTACTAGTAAGTAAACCAGACTTTTTCGAATAATAACCCGAATATCCAGTAGATGATATCGCAGGATAGCTATGGTGCATAGTATGGTGAAGAGTAGGTTGCTCCATACAGAGAGTGGCGGCAGCTTAGTGAAACCGTCCCAGAGCATGCCTATTATGGGAAGTGTCGCAGCAATGGCAAGGATAATCAGCCGCTTTCTTTCTTCAGGTAAAGTGGATACCCTATAACACCTGAGCAAATTGTAGGCTGCTCCCAGTACCAATAATGGACCAGCGGCAAACCAAAGATAACTAGCCGGACCGACAATTGGAGCATAGCCATACTCAATAACATGCATCTCCCGTATAATTAAATCTGTTGGGGCGAGGGCAACAGCGACTATCAAAAATAAGTAAGCGGCGCGAAGGGCATATTTCTGACCTTTTGTATTAGTGTAAACGAGCGTAAAGTGATAATACAACACAAATGCAGCCACGGCAGTAATTATTCCCGCTCTTTCCCAAAACAAAGCAGGATTGACGCTGGGGCTGGTTCGCATAGCAAAGACTACGAAGTTAGTTAGGGCCATACTGATAAGAAAACCACAGAACAACCAGGTGGTGAAATTCCGGCGAGACCAAACTAATGCTACGGCGAGTAGGACAAGAGTAACAGCCCCAGCCAACAGCGGTGGCATAAAATAGGATGGGTCAGCAAAGATAGTAGTCATTTCTCGTTACCCACCTCGCTGAAGTGAAGAAGGCGTTGAATGTGGAGCTCGGGTGGGTTCATGTGAGCTGGCTTCAGGTGGGCTAAGTCAGCGCCCTCTCTTCCTTTTTCTTCCGTGTAGTGCCGGAATGTCCCCGGTGAAAGAAGGGTTACCCTGACCGGTTTCAGGTCTAGACTAGAATGAAGCTCCCAGTAATTCGTGTCAACTAGCTTGAGCTGCTCATCAATCATGTTTGCTACTTCGTCAGCGTCTCTTTCCTCATTCAACTCGAGGTAAAGACGAAGGAAAGTCTGGTTATTGTCATATTCCTTACATGCTGCCCACTCGATAAATTTGACTGCCGTGTTATAAAGAGCTTGCCACACGGTCTTTTCATCTAGCCACACCAAGCCACCAAGGTTAATAACCTCGCCGACCCTGCGCTGGAACGCTATTTGTGGAAGATTGATGCCAGCTTCTTCATCGCCCATGGCAATGACCTTGACAACATCATTCAACCGGTATCTCAAGAGCGGCATCCCGTAGAACTGCGTGATAATAACTTCATATAGCTTCCCCTCTTCTACTTCGTCCAGAAGCACCGTGGATGGCTGGTAAGACTCATTATCCTGGGGTTTAAGCTCCTCCTCATAAGGGATAAACTCCAGAAAAACCATATCGGCAAGAAAAGTCAACCCCTTCCTGTTCCAGCCCTGCAAAGCATAGGTATGTCCCTCGGTGCCCCCGTAGAGCTCAAGCGGCACCACTCCCCAGTAATGGGCAGCGCTATTCTTATAGATGGATGTATCCACCCCACTGACTAAAATGCCTTTCGGCTGCCATATATCCTTAGGTAAAATCGCTCTTTTTTCTAGCTTGGCACGCAACCAAGCACGAAGTAGACGGAAGGCTACCCCTGGGTGCAGCATGAACAGAGAGAACTTCATGCGACCAGACTGTTCGGTGAATACCTCTCCCAGTCTGACTAAGATGCTGGCAAGAGATCCAATATAATCTAACCCGTAGCGAAGGGCCATTTTAAACCCCTGCGCGATTCTCTCTTGAAACTCTACAGTTTCAGCTGTCTCAAGAGACGGCATCATGTGCGCCGAAAAGATTTGACTGAGTGCACGAAACGCTTCTCCTGATGCATAGGGTGGAGGAGCCAGAATAGCGAGAATGCGAGTACCTGGTGCTAATCTCACCTCACCTTTCCTCCGACACGAAGCGAGAATGGCTCCAGCGAGATAGCTTCGAACCGCTTTTTCGACACTTTGAGCACTATGTGGGACCCACTTAAAACTTCCTCCCCTACCAGACGAATGACACCATAAATAAGGCTTTACTGCAAGAGTATCCTCTCGACGCTCACTTAAATAAGGCTCATAGTCCTCATAGGTAGTCAATGGCACCATCTGACGAAATTCCTCCACACTTCTGGGCTTCTGATTGCCCATAATCTTCTTGCCCAGCGCACTGTCACTAACCATCTCTATCTGATCCATCAGTAATTCCTTCTGAATATCCATGAAAGCATCGATGGATAGGTCGAAGAAGCCGCAGTACCTTTTCCACAAATCATCCTCGCTTAAGGTTTTAAAATACCTATCTTCAGAAAGCATCTGACCCCCCTCCTTTACTTAATTTCGTGCCGCAAACTATGAGAGCCTGATAGACAAAGTCTTCCTCTATCCGCAGGTCTGTATTTGCTAGTTTGGTGATCATCTCCTCTAATTGGCTACGTGAATAAGATTTCCGCCTTGGTCTAAAAAGAAGGGGCAGGTAAATCAGGCCTAACATCATCTGTGTCAGGGATCCTAAAAGAACTCTGACAACATTCTTCCCCGACCTGATACCATTGCGAATTTGGTCGTTTAGCAGATTGGCCCCTAATGTTGGGCCCTCTTTTGCCGAGGGATAGGTTATGACGAAGTTCCCTCCCTTCTTCAAGACGCGAATTATTTCGCCAGTAACCTTCTCATCTTCTCCCACAAAATCCATAAGGTGGATACATAGTGCCTTGTCAAAGCTCCCGTCAGGAAATTCTAAACATCGGGCATCCATGGTCAAAACCTCAATTTCCTTACCCAATGCCCATGCTTTCTTGTACGCCTTCTGCAACGCGGTATGTGAATAATCTACACCCACAATGTCGACGTTTCTGTTCACTTCTAGGATGTGAAAGATCTCATTCCCGGTACCGACTCCCACACACAGCACTCTATCGTTGTCCTCGAGTTCAAGCTTATCAACGCATCTCTTCTGTAACTTGCGATAGCTATTAAGTCGGGCAATGGTAAAATCATAAACGGGGTTGTAAGCATAATCAAAGTAAGCCCGCATCAGTTTGCTAACAAAGCTCATACTGTCCTCACCGCCGTAATTAATGTAAAAAACTGCTGGAATTGCTGGCTTGTAATTCGAAGAAAGCTGTTGACAGCCGCAATAATATCCGATTCATGGAAAAGCTTACTCATAACCCCCAGAGGACCCTGAGCCAAAGCGCGCGCCATGATATCACTATCAGGATTGCCGGTGATGATAGTTACTGATAAATTGGGCTTAATGGTTCTTATCTGGTGAAAAAGCTCGGCTCCATCCATCCCCGGCATTTTGAAGTCAAGGAAAATCAGCTCGAAGTCCGCTTGTTTCACCAGTTCTAATCCCTCAGAAGCAGCCTCAAGAGCTATCACTCTGTGCCCTGCCTTCTAGTAGCGCAAGAAATTCTAGTCCCTCTGGGTACCCGCGTCAATACGTAATTTTACGTAGTCTCTGATTAAACTACTTAGTATGCGCTATCTAAAATATAGGACAAAAATCATACGGACTACAGTTTTGATTTGTAGGTCGTCAGCATAAATGGCACAGGTTTAAGGCCAGAATTAATGGACACTTGGTGGGTTTGGACAAGCTTTCCTCAAGACAGTAAAATACTATCGAGGAAAGGAGAGACAAGTGCCTGAAGAATCAACCTCTGCTTTTCAAGCAGAGTCCCGAACATAAGAAACCAGAGGCTTCATCCAGCCCTACTCAAAGTCCCTCTACTTGTATACGATGCCCCAGCACCAAGCTGATGTGAGTGCATCTGAAATAGTGTTGGCACAAGACACAAAGAACTAGAAGAAACAACAAAATGAACCTTTTTGCTCTAAAGGGTCTATAATTAAATGTGGTGAGATGATGCCCGACTTAATCGAGCAATGGCACTCAGGTGATGCCGATGCCTTCGAGGCACTGTTTCGCCAGTACGAGAAGCTGGTCTCCAGAACTGCTTATCTCATAACCGGCGACACAGAAGAAGCCAAGGATGTCATGCAGGAGGTATTTGTGTCTGTGTGGAAGTGGCGTCATACTTTTAATCCACGGAAAGGAAAATTCACCACCTGGTTACACCGAATTACCGTTAACCAATGCTCCAAGAAACACAGAAAGAAACAGCCAGTTTTCTTATCACGATTGCTGGGAAGTATAAGGTATCCATTGAAGTTCTCATAAGGCGCTTATTACGAGATCTGTTTGAACTGAAAAATTCAGTAGGGATATTTAGGATTTCGCGGGAAGAGGCGGAGGCAAATCAAATTAGGATACGTCGATATTACGGCGAGGCGATAAGAAGTTATATGCGAAAAAGAGAAAAACAGGTCATAGAAGGAGTTTTGGAGATACTACAAAGTAACGACCCACATAAAAGTTTAGAAGACATTTCATCTTTATATTCAGACTACGTTAAGATATACAAACGAGAATCCTCAAGTGGATTACAGTCTGTGGTGATGCTTAGTTTTAAGCGTGATGCGTTACCTTGTGTGGCAGATGTATGTATAAACGTGAAATAGCATAGGAATCAGGCGTTATTTCATCTGGCGTATAATGCAAGTTAAGCGCATAGTAATTCTCCACGTCGTTTGAATCTGACAATATTGCATTCTGTCTCATGTCTCAAAACCAATGTCGGGGAACATCTTTTAATATTGGATATTCGCTTGATATTTTGCCAGAGAAGTAATAAAATCAGGGTATCGGTTGACCTAGTGTCTTGACACCCTGATTCTTTAAAAAACTCCCCGACAGGGAAGGTCTTCCAGCTTTGGTAGGCCGTACAGGTCTCGAACCTGTGACACCCTGATTAAAAGTTGGAGTGTCGCAGGATCCTCCAAACTACACCATAATGGTACTGGTGTTTAGTTATGTGCTGCTGTGCTGATCTAATTGTGTAACGATACTAGTATTTGAGGTAACTGACAGTTCGAAGAAAGCCTCAAGACCTTGGTGTGGAATAATCTTCTTTGGTGGAGCTGAGGGGTTTCCAACCCCGAGTTTTGTTGATGAATTTTAGGCTGACTCAAGCACTCGCGCACGTCTCTGCTACCTGTCAACTCATGCCAGTAAAAGTGTCTGGCCAGCCAATTTGTGTTCGCGGATTTCTGCACTAATGAGCACATGTAGCTTCCCATGGTGTTCAGTTCTTCTCCTTGTTAGGGAAGGGGGCCAGGGGGATAGGTTACTAAGTAATTTCTCTATAGCTTTATTGACAATGCGGCTAACTTATAACTATGCTGAATGAAAGAGATGGGAAATGGTATGAACGAAAACAGAGGGTTCCGACAAATGCTTCTCCCAACAATAATAATGAACCTGATTACCAAATAAGGAGGGTATTATGCCAGTAGTTATCGTGGAGATGTGGGAAGGACGCACCATTGAGCAAAAGAAGCAGCTCGCTGAGGGCATCACCTCTTCATTTGTCAAAATCGGTGTTCCTCAAGAGGTAGTGCACATAATTATCAAAGATAACCCCAAGCACAACTGGGCGATTGGGGGTAAGCTTGCTTCAGAAAAATGAAGCGAAAATCTAAGAGCTTGCCGGCGTGGCAAACTTATAGCCCATCCCGTGCTCGGTGACGATAATACTAGGCGACTCAGCACTATCGCCTAGCTTCTGTCTTAGGTGCTGAATATGCACCCTGAGCAGGTCTCGGGCATCTCGGTATGTTTCCCCCCATACCTTGGTTAACAGGTTCTCGTGGGAGAGCAGCCTTCCCTCATTTCTAATTAAATGGTGGAGCAGCTTGGATTCAGTGGCGCTAAGCTTCACTGACTTCCCATTTACCTTGACCTCATTGCTAGCGAAGTCGACCGATAGTTTACCGCTGACAAAGGGGCGTTCCTCGGTGGTAACAGATAGCCCCTGGACACGGCGTAGCACCGCTTGCACCCGGGCTACTAGTTCAATGTGGCTGAAGGGCTTTACCATATAATCATCTGCCCCCAGCTCAAGACATCTGGCTATATCGGTATCCTCGCCCCTTACTGTTAGCATTATCACTGGCACTTGAGAGAAGAGTCGTATCTCGCGAAGAACCTGGAAACCATCCATATCGGGCAGCCCTATATCTAAGATAACCACATCAGGATTTTCGGCTTCGATAAGCTCTAGCCCTTTGCTACCTTCGCTGGCTGAGACCAAGGTGGTGCCGCTCCAGCGTAGCTGAAAGCACAGAGAGACAACCTCTATAATCTCTGGGGAGTCATCAATTACCACTACTTTCATATTACCATCAGACCTAAGAATTCAGTATCACTGACTACCGCTATGTAATTGGCAGGGAGAAGGCAAAGGTGCTCCCCTGCCCGACTATGCTCTTTAACCAAATCTTACCCCCGTGAAGCTCAACAAGGGATTTAGTGATAGCTAACCCAAGCCCGCTACCAGTTTTCTTTCCTTCCCCGTCTCGATTAACCTGGTAATAAGGCTGAAAGATTCGTTCTTGCTCCTCAGCCGGGATGCCCACCCCGGTGTCACTTACCTGAACCACTAAGCTCTCGCCATCCCGCCGGGCACCTACCTTTATTTTGCCTCTTTCTGGGGTGAACTTGCTGGCATTGGCTACCAGAGTTAGCAGAATCTCCTCTAGATATTGCCTATCCGCCTTGACCAGGGGC
>JABUBP010000266.1_pt1 | contig 13630 bp, 13 predicted proteins | sample 7240331 | NCBI WGS metagenome assembly JABUBP01 (sample SAMN07256347, study PRJNA390944) | subsurface metagenome | isolation source: Methane hydrate marine sediment | place: Pacific Ocean: Eastern North Pacific, ODP site 1244 | collected 2002 | reverse complement strand
AACGCCAAAAGGTAGAGAAAGAGAAAAGAGGAGAGAAGAGTATAGAAATTGCCGCCAGGCTAATCAGGGAACTTAAAGGTCTCTGCCAGGGCGTGCATATTATGCCTCTTGGCTGGGGAAATAAAGTCCCCAAAGTTTTAGAGGCAGCCGGTCTATAAACTATTTATAGGTGGTGTGATGGGAGATTATAGAAGTGAACGTTTAGAAAAGTATGTTGATGATTTGGCGGCCAAGCTTCCTGCACCTGGAGGGGGGAGTGTGGTGGCTTTGGTGGGTGCACTGGGAGTGGGGCTTCTGAGCATGGTTTCCAATTTTACTCTGGGAAAGGAAAAATACAAACAAAGCGAGGAAGAGATAAAGAAGATTTTAAACAGAAGCGAAGATTTACGTGAGAGATTGACTGAGTTGGTGGATGAAGATATTAGGGTCTATGGCAAAGTTTCCGGTGCTTATAAATTGCCCCGTACAACTGATAAAGAGAAAGAAGTGCGTTCCCAGGCAATCGAAGAAGCCTGTAAGGATGCACTAACTGTTCCTATGGAAGTAGCGCGTTGTTGTACGGAGGGCCTGAACCTGGCAAGAAGGCTTGTGGAGATAGGGAATGTTAGGCTAGTCAGCGATGTGGGCGTTGCTGCAGGATTATTGGAGGCTGCCTTGAAGGGAGCAGAGTTCAATGTAAATATTAATCTAAAAGTAATCGAAGATAGAGACTTTGTGGAAGAGAAAAAGAAGGCTATAGGTTCCTTTGTGAGGGATAGACTAAAAATAAAAGACGAGATATTAAAAAAGACCGAGGAGAAAATAGAAAACATCACTTAATTCCTTAAAAATTACAGGAGTGTAAAGCGAGAGCTTTACTGGTCAAACTTTCGTTTGACACTCCAAAAGTCCCCTCTCCCCTGCGGGGAGAGGGTTAGGGTGAGGGGGAGATTAACATGGCAGGAAAAATAATTGATGGTAAATCTCTGGCAGCGAAGTTCAAGGAAGATATCAACAGGGAAGTTGGAGAGTTGAAAGAGAAACATAAACTGACACCCTTGTTGACAGCGATACAGGTGGGAGAGAACCCTGCCTCAAGAGTCTACATTAAGAATCAGAAGAAGAGTTGCGAAGAAATGGGAATCGATTATCAACTCCACGAATTACCAGAAGCAACCAGTGAGGAAGAACTTCTCCAATTCGTTGAGAAATTGAATAAAGACGATAAGGTCACTGGCATTATTCTCCAAATGCCTCTTCCTCAACAGATAAATGGACGCAGGGTGCAGATGGCTATTACTCCGATGAAAGATGTTGAAGGGATGAACCCCTCCAATATGGGTATGCTGGTCTATGGAAGTCCCAGACTTGCTCCCTGCACGGCGCTGGCGGCGATGGAACTACTAAAAAGTACAGGAGTGGATATAAAGGGTAAAGAAGTAACAGTTGTGGGACATAGCGAGATTGTAGGCAAACCCATAACTCTCTTTCTCCTCTCTTCGGTTCTGGAGTCGGCTACTCCCACTGTTTGCCATATTGCCACCAGGGATTTGGCTTCTCATACCAGAAATGCTGAGATACTCATTGTCGCTGTGGGAAAGGCAGGATTGATCAAGGGAGATATGATTAAACAGGGAGCAATTGTAATCGATGTGGGTATAAATCGAGTTCCCGTTCTGGACGAGGCAGGGAAGCCTGTTGTCAATAACGAAGGAAAACGCAAAATGAAGACAGTTGGCGATGTGGTGTTCGAAGAAGCAGTGGAGAAGGCTTCCTATATTACTCCAGTGCCTGGTGGAGTGGGTCCCCTTACAGTGGTGATGCTGTTAAGAAATACACTTACTGCCTGTAAGTGGCAAAGGGAGAAAAAATAATGAGAATAATTTCTAGAAAAATCCGTTTTTCCACTCAAGGGAATGTGGATATTGTCAACCTTACCGAGCGGGTTGTGAGGAATTTAGAGGAGACTGGTCTGGGGAAGGGGGTGGTTAATATCTTTGTTGCCGGAGCTACAGCGGGGATAACCACTATGGAGTATGAGCCGGGATTGGTGGAAGATTTTCCCGCTGTCATCGAGCGACTCGTTCCCCAGAAGAAAGGTTATCTTCACGATAAGACCCATCTTGACAGTAATGCTCATTCACACCTGAGAGCAGCTCTTCTGGGACCTTCTCTCACCGTCCCCTTCGAAAAGGGGGAGCTGATTTTGGGAACATGGCAACAGATTATCTTTGTCGATTTTGACAACCGATCCAGAAAGAGAGAAGTGATTCTACAGATAATTGGGGAACAGGAATGAAACCTATACTTCAGGTAGCATTAGATTTTATTGATTTGCCCAGGGCATTAAAACTTGCCGGGGAGGCTTTACAGGGTGGAGCGGATTGGATTGAAGCAGGGACGCCCCTTATTAAAAGTAGTGGATTGGATGCGGTGAGGGAGCTGAGAAAGAGGTTTCCCAGGGCCACGTTGGTGGCTGATATGAAGATAATGGATGTGGGGAGAATTGAGGTGGAGAGTGCTGCCAAGGCAGGGGCTGATGTGGTGGTTGTTCTCGGGCTGGCCAGCGACTCTACCATAAGAGAATGTATTGAGGCAGGAAAACATTACGGAGCAAAGATAATGGTAGACCTGTTAGAAGTTGATGCGCTCTGGGAAAGAGCAAAAGAGGTTGAGAGAATGGGTGCCGATTATATAGGTGTTCATGCCTCAATAGATGAGCAGATGGAAGGAAAAGCATCTTTTGCCGGAGTGAGAGCAATTGCCGGCAAGATAGGAATTCCCATTGCTGTTGCTGGAGGAGTCAATTCCGAAAACGCCCATGAAGCAGTGGAGGCAGGGGCAAACATTATTATTGTGGGAGGAGCGATTACTAAAAACGTAGACGCCAAAAAGGCAACCGCAGAAATTAAAAAGGCAATAGAAAAAAAGATTAAAATCAAAAGCGAACTGTTTAAAAGGGTTTCTGAGGAGAATATCAGAGAGATGCTTTCCAAGGTCTCTTCGGCAAACATCTCTGATGCTATGCATCGTCAGGGGGAACTGAAAGGTATTCGTCCAGTATGTTCTGGCGTTAAGATGATCGGACCTGCATTCACAGTGAGAACCTATCCTGGAGACTGGGCGAAGACAGTGGAAGCAATCGATGAGGCACCTCAAGAGAGCGTCATTGTGATTGATGCCGGAGGGGTTGAACCGGCAGTATGGGGAGAGCTGGCTACAAACAGTTGCCTGGAAAATAATATAGAGGGAGTAGTAATTGATGGAGCGATTAGGGATGTGGTAGAAATCAGGAAGCTCAAATTCCCTGCTTTTGCTCGAATTATTACGCCCACAGCAGGCGAGCCTAAGGGATTTGGTGAAATGGGCGTGCCTGTAAAAGTTGGCGGGGTAAGGGTCTTTCCCGGGGATTGGGTCTTTGGAGACGATGACGGAGTGGTAGTCATCCCTCAAAAAAGAGCAGTGGAAATTACCAATCGGGCAATGGACGTATTAGAGAGGGAGAACAGGATACGAAAAGAGATTAAACAAGGCGGGACCTTAGGGAAGGTTACAGAACTTTTAAAATGGGAGAAGAAGTAGGACGTCTCCCCTTGAGAAAAATATTTAGGGGGCTAGTAAAATGGAATTTAAGGGAGTGTGTACAGCGATTGGCAGCTTACCCCACCAGGACGTTGACAGAGCCTGTGAGATAGTGTTGGAGAGTTTTCCTCAAATACCGGTCTGGCCACAACTTCCCAAACGTAATTTACGGGAGAATATGTATATACAGGCGAGTGAAGGGATGCCCTGCCTCGTTTTAGATGAGGAGAAAGGAAAAGTCTACTTCCGGACAAAAGGAGATATAACAGGGGAGTTAGAGAAGTTCTATGAAAAGATAATAGAGAACAAAGTCGATTATTTTAAGATTAGCGAGGATTATGCAGCAGGGTTCTACTCCCTTATGGAACAAGTAAGAAAGAAACTCTCAAAAGGCGAGGGAGGAGCTGGTATTTTGGCACTCAAGGGACAACTTATTGGTCCTATTAGTTTCGGACTCACTGTTACCGACGAAAATAGAAAATCCATTCTTTACCACGAGCAGCTTGTAGATGCAGTAGTGAAGACTTGCGTGATGAAGGCTTGCTGGCAGGTTAGAAAAATGAAGGAGGTCTTCCCGCAAGTTATTATTTTTATAGACGAGCCCTATCTTGCGTCCTTTGGTTCTGCTTTCGTCTCACTGAGTAGAGATGAAGTGGTAAATTATCTGAATGAGGTTATCGACGCCATTAAATCAGAGGGAGCGATTGCCGGGATACACTGTTGTGGGAACACAGACTGGTCGATTCTTATGGACACAAAAGTGGACATTATAAGTTTCGATGCATATAGTTATTTGGAAACCATTAGTTTGTACCCAGAAAAGTTAAAAGAATTTTTGAGTCAAGGTCGACACTTAGCCTGGGGTATTGTGCCCGCATCCTCCCAGGTAATGGAAGAGGAGATAAACAGTTTAATTAAAAGATTCGAAGATGGATTGAAACTCTTAAACAGTAAAGGTGTAGAGAGAGAAAAGATTCTGGGGAATTTATTGATTACTCCCAGTTGCGGCACAGGAACTCTACCGGTAGAGGTTGCTGAGAAAGTAGTGAAGTTGACCAGAGGAGTTTCCGATAATATTAAAGCCAGTTATTTCCGGGGGTGAGTGAGTGAAGGAGTTAGTCGAACCCTTACAGTGGATAGGAGAAATTTCCGCTCTATCTCCTCCGCATAAGTTATTCCGGCAATTTTTGAATAGCCGCTATAGCTTTTTCCTGGAAAGCGGAGGTTCTGCAGGCGATTTCAGCAGGTATTCGTTCATCGGTAGTGAGCCCTTTCTTGTGTTCAAGAGCAAGGGAAAACAGATTGAAATTTGTGAACAAGGACAGACTCAGAGATTCTCGGGAGACCCTTTTGATGTTCTCAAACGGCTCATTTCTCAGTACAACTTAGCTTCTTCTGGACATTCTCCTTTTCCCGGTGGAGCAGTGGGTTATTTTGGCTATGACTTATGCCATTTCGTGGAAAAATTGCCCAGAAACAGCTTTGACGATTTACAACTTCCCGACTGCTATTTAGGTTTTTATGACCTGGTGTTATCTTTCGACCACTTAACGGGTAGACTGTTCATCTCTTCGTCGGGTCTTCCGGAAAAAGAACCGGCCAGAAGAAGAGAGAGAGCCAAGTGGCGACTGGAAGAAGCGCTGGAGATATTGAACAAAACTTCCCCAGAAGATTTCTCAGTCAGGGAAGAATACAATATTGGGGAAATAAGCTCGAATTTTTCACGGCCAGCTTATCTTGACGCTATAGAGAGAGTCAAAGAGTATATCAGGGCAGGAGACATCTTTCAGGTAAACCTTTCCCAGAGGTTTGTATGCTCCCGGATGGCTTTGCCGTTTACTATATATGAGAAGCTTCGTCGTATTAATCCGGCGCCGTTTGCCAGTTTGTTAAATTTTCCTGAACTCAGTGTAGTAGGGGCCTCTCCCGAAAGGTTCCTGCGCATATCGGGAAGAAAGGTGCAGACCCGTCCTATCAAAGGCACGCGGCCCCGGGGTAGAGACGACCTCGAAGATAAAGAGTTAGCCAGAGAACTCTGGGAAAGTGAAAAGGATAAAGCAGAACTAATAATGATAGTTGACCTGGAAAGAAATGATTTGGGGAGAGTTTGCGAATACGGCTCTGTAAAGGTACCCAAACTCATCACTCTGGAGACCTATCCCACAGTCTTTCATCTTGTTTCTACGGTGGAGGGAGTGCTAAAGGAAGACAAAGACCACATCGACTGTTTAAAAGCCTGTTTTCCAGGGGGGTCGATAACAGGTGCGCCCAAGATAAGGGCTATGGAGATAATCGATGAGCTGGAGCCAAATCAGAGGGGGGTTTACACTGGCTCTATCGGATACATAGGATTTAATGGCGAAACCGACCTCAACATTGTAATTAGAACCATGGTAATGACTGGTGAAAAGATATACTTCCACGCTGGTGGCGGAATTGTAGCCGACTCTGATCCCGCGTCAGAATATGAGGAGACGCTACATAAAGCCAGAGCTTTAATAGAAACTCTGACTATGGGGAAAGGGAAAGAGGTGCTTACCCATCCCAGCAGTTTATAAGGCGAGCCTTTTGGAGTCCTCCCGAAAGGGAGGGGTGGTGGAGTCGGAAGAATCCTGAATATGGAGAAAATCTTTCTCAATGGTTCTTTTGTGAATCTTGCCCAGGCAAAAATTTCCGTCTTCGATAGAGGATTTCTCTACGGGGATGGTCTATTTGAGACAATGCGAGCCTATTGGGGTGAAGTTTTTCGCCTGGAAGACCATCTGGATAGGCTATTCCGCTCGGCAAAAGAAATAGAGCTCTCTTTCTCCTATACTCGAAAAGAGCTAAAAAATATAATCAAGAGAATACTAAAAACAAATAATCTTTCCGAAGCCTATATAAGACTTACTCTTTCCAGAGGAGTTTCCGAGACTGGCTTAATTTCTAAATCTAAATCATCAGCCACTTTAGTAATAGTGGCCAGAAAGTTCAAGCCACTTTCTCCTATAGAGTATAGGAGAGGATGGAGAGCTACAGTAGTTGGGCCCAGACAGAATCAGGCATCCCCTGTATCCAGATTGAAGTCGCTCAACTTTCTAAATAATATATTGGCCAGAAAAGAGGCAAAAGCCAAGGGAGTTGATGAGGGAATTTTGCTCAATACTTTAGGTGATGTTACTGAAGCTTCGACGAGCAATATCTTTTTGGTGGAAAGGGGAATTGTAATTACACCACCAGAAGAGTCGGGGTTATTGCCCGGGATAACGCGAAGAGTCATTCTGGAGTTGGCTACCAGCCTGGGACTTAAGGTATATAAGAGAAGAATTTCCTTAGATGAGCTGATAGGAGCAGAGGAGACTTTCCTTACTAATTCTTTAATTGAAATTATGCCCCTGGTAGAAATCGATTGTCGTCGAATCGGCAAGGGAAAGCCAGGCACCCTCACTCAGAGAATTCATAAGGCATATAAAACCCTGGTGAAAAGCGAAATTGGGAGAAAAGAATGAAATTGGCAATAACTGGTAAGGGGGGAGTGGGAAAGACTACTCTGGCTGCAGGGTTGGCACTTAGTTTTTCTCAGGATGGGAAGAAAGTTATTGCTATTGATGCCGATCCCGACAGTAACCTGGCAGCCACTCTCGGCTTTCCTGAACCTGAGAAGATAATCCCCCTTGTGGAGATGAAGGAACTGATTGCAGAGAGGACAGGGGTTGAGCCCGGAACAGTGGGAGGCTACTTCAAACTCAATCCCAAAGTGGACGATATTCCCGATAAGTTTTCCAAAGAGCATCAGTCCATAAAACTTCTGCTTATGGGAAGGGTAAAGAAGGGTGGAAGTGGATGTTTCTGTCCTGAAAATGCTTTTCTTAAAGCAATACTTTCCTATCTATTTTTTAGTCGGGAAGATATTGTAATTCTCGATATGGAAGCAGGCATAGAACATTTAGGAAGAGGCACAGCAGAAGGAGTGGATGGTCTCATTGTGGTTGTGGAGCCGAGCATGAGGTCCATTGAGACGGCATTCAGAATTAAGTCTCTAGCAGAAGACTTGAAAATAGATAAGGTTTTTCTTGTTGGTAATAAAGTTCATAGTGATGAAGATATAGATTTCATTAGAAAGAATAGTTCTGATTTTGAAATTTTGGGTTTCATTTGGTATAATAATAAGCTAATTGATAAAGTTACAAATTCTATAATTGAAGAAATAAAAGAAATTAAGAAAAGTTTAATCAGGAGGCAAAATGAGAGAGGAAGATAAATCGATAGATAAGGCAAGCCAGGAACTGTTGAAAATTGCTGAAAAAGAAGGGATTGATACTGCATGGGATAGATATGAAGCGATGCTTCCCCAGTGTGGGTTTGGTGAACTTGGTCTTTGCTGCAGGAACTGTATTTTAGGGCCATGCCGGATTGACCCCTTTGAGGAGGGTCCCCAAAAAGGAGTTTGTGGGGCTACGGCAGAGATTATTGCCGCTCGAAATTTAATCCGTATGATTGCTGCCGGGGCTGCTGCCCACTCTGACCACGGACGGGACATTGCCCATACGTTGTTATTGACCGCTCAGGGAAAGACGAAGGGTTACGGGATTAAAGATGAACAGAAGTTGCTTTCCCTTGCCAATGAGTTGGGAATAAAGACTAATGGAAAAGATAAGAAAAAAATTGCAGTGGAGGTGGCGGAAAAAGTATTTTCTGAGTTTGGTCAACAACACGGAGAGCTCCAATTTTCTCACCGGGCTCCAGAGAAGAGACAGGCCTTATGGCGGAAACTGGGGATTATGCCCAGAGGAATTGACAGGGAGATTGTGGAGGTGATGCATCGTACACACATAGGAGTGGATAATGATTGTGAAAATCTCATAACTCACGGTATGAGAACTGCTTTAGGAGATGGATGGGGTGGTTCTATGATTGCTACCGAACTTTCCGATGTCCTTTTTGGGACACCCAAACCTATCCGGGCCCAGGTGAACTTGGGTGTACTTAAACAGGATGAAGTCAACTTAGTAGTGCATGGTCACGAGCCTACGCTTTCTGACGTTATTGTGGCTGCTTCTCAGGACCGGGAGTTAATCGAACTTGCCAAAAAGAACGGAGCAAAAGGTATTAACTTAGCTGGAATCTGCTGCACTGCCAATGAGATTTTGATGCGTCATGGCATTCCTATTGCAGGAAACTTCCTCCAGCAAGAGCTGGCCATAGCTACGGGAGCGGTTGATCTAATGCTGGTGGATGTTCAGTGTATAATGCCTAGTCTCTCTTCAGTAGCCAAATGTTTCCATACAAAGCTTGTTTCTACTTCTCCCAAGGCAAAATTTCCCGGAACAGAACATGTACAGTTTAAAGAAGAGGAAGCTCTGCCTATTGCTAAGAAGATTGTAAGGATGGCAGTGGAGAATTTCAAGAATAGAGTGAAAGAGAAAGTTAATATACCTAAAGAGAAAATGGATTTGGTGGCGGGATTTACTGCAGAGAGTGTGTTTAAGTTTCTGGGAGGGAAATATCGAGCTACTTATCGTCCGTTGAACGATGGTATAATCAGTGGAAGATTGAGAGGTGCGGCAGGTATTGTTGGCTGCAACAATCCCAAGATAAAGCATGATTGGGGTCATGTGGAGATGACTAAGGAGTTAATTAAAAATGATGTCCTGGTAGTGGTCACTGGTTGTTCAGCTATTGCTGATGCCAAGGCAGGACTTTTGAAGCCAGAAGCTGCGTTTCAATATGCGGGAAAGGGTCTTCGGGAAATATGCGAGACAGTGGGACTTCCTCCAGTCCTCCACCTTGGCTCATGCGTAGATAACAGCCGAATTCTAATTACTCTCTGCAACGTTCTTGCCGAAGGTGGATTGGGTGAAGATATATCCGATTTGCCTGTTGCCGGCGCGGCTCCAGAATGGATGAGCGAGAAAGCAGTTTCTATCGCATTCTATGTTGTGGCTTCGGGAGTTTTTACTGTGCTGGGCAGTCCCTTCCCAATTTTGGGAAGTAAAGAGGTAACCGAGTTACTTACCAGGAAATTGGAAGGGATTGTGGGAGCAAACTTTGCTTTCGAATCTGATCCTATAAAAGCTGCCCACTTGATGATAGACCATATCAACAAGAAAAGAGAGGCTTTAAAGTTAAAGCCTGTAATGTACGAAACTAAGGAGAAAATATCAGTATGAAAGCAATCCTCTATGTTGATTTGGATAAGTGCCTGGGTTGTAAGACTTGCGAATTGCAATGTGCTATAGAACATTCGCAGTCCAAAGACCTTTTCAAAGCCATTAAAGAGGAACCCCTTCCACAGACTCGGGTGAAGGTGGAAGCTTACGGGGACTTATCCGTTCCTTTACAATGCCGACATTGTGAGGATGCCCCCTGCATCAAAATTTGTCCCACAAAGGCGCTGGAGAAGTTAGCGCCTGGGGAGCCGGTCATTATTAAAGAAGATTTGTGTATCGGCTGCAAGTGGTGTATTTTGGTTTGTCCTTTTGGAGTTTTGAATGTTAATCGGGAAGGAAAGGTAATTATCAAGTGCGACCTTTGTCTGGAGAGATTGGAAAAAGGCGAAGAGCCTGCTTGTGTTAAGTCGTGTCCTACAAAGGCCTTACAGCTTCTTTCCATAGAAGAGATAGCTAAATTAAAGAAAGCAGAATTTCTGGTTGGCTTCAAAAAGGACGGGAAAATAATCAAAGGATAAATAGATGGTTGACGAGAGGATTAAAGAAGCAAACTTAGAGAAAAAGATAAACAAATATAGGGCGGAGAAGAACGAAGTGATTCCTGTGTTGCAGGAATTAAATCTTGAGTATGGTTATTTATCTGAAGATGCCTTGAAGCTGGTAGCCAAAAAACTGGATATTCCTTTAATTCAGGTTTATAGTATTGCTACTTTCTATACTGCCTTTAGCCTGAAACCAAGAGGGCGTCACTTGATAAATGTTTGTCTGGGAACTGCCTGCTTTGTGAAGGGAGGAAGGAGGATTCTGGAAAAGCTCGAAAGAGAGTTGGAGATAAAGGCTGGCGAGACGACCAGGGATTTGAAGTTTTCTTTAGAGACTGTGCATTGTATTGGATGTTGTAGTCTGGCTCCTGTAATTAGAATTGATGAAGACGCGTATGGCCGATTAAGACAAGAAAAAGTACCAAAAATACTAAAAAGGTATAAATGAAAATAAAAAACCTGAAAGACCTTGAAGGATTAAAAGCTAAGGGTTTAGACTCTCTTTACCCAAAGAGGACAAAAATAAATGTAGGGTTGGGAACTTGCGGAATTGCCACAGGTGCCCGGCCAGTATTTGATTCAATAGTTGAGGAAATAGGAAAACAAGGAATTGATGCCGTAGTTTGCAAGACAGGCTGTCTTGGATTTTGCCAAAAAGAACCACTGGTTGATGTCTGGCAACCTGGTAGACCGCGGATAATCTATTCTGAAATGGATCCTGAAAAGGCGAGGGATCTGGTGCTCGGACTTGCCAAAGGGAAGACGAGAAAAGAATGGGCCCTTTGTAGGTTGGAAGAAGAAGAGTTTATAATAGAGAATATGAAAAAGAGATATTCTATTACGGAAAAGGATGGGAAGGACATTCCATTATATCGAGAGCTTCCGTTTTATAAGAAACAAAAGAAGATTGCTTTAAGAAACTGTGGTTTTATCAACCCTGAAAACATAGAAGAATATATAGCTCGAGGTGGTTACTTTACTTTGGCCAGAGTTCTCTCTAGGCTCAAGGAGGAAGAGGTAATTGAAGAGATAAAGAACTCTGGTTTAAGGGGGAGAGGGGGAGCAGGATTTCCCACGGGTCTCAAGTGGAAATTCTGTCGAGATGCCTTGGGAGAAACGAAATACATAATTTGTAATGCTGACGAGGGCGATCCTGGCGCATATATGGACAGGAGCATACTTGAGGGAGATCCCCATAGCGTTTTGGAGGGGATGGTTATTGGAGCATATGCGATAGGTTCCCATGAGGGATATATTTACGTGAGGAATGAGTATCCCTTGGCTGCTCAGAGTGTTGAGCGGGCAATTAAGCAGGCCGAAGAATATGGTCTTCTGGGAGAAAACATATTTAATTCTGGATTCGATTTCAAAATAAGGATAAGCCAAGGCGCAGGAGCTTTTGTTTGTGGAGAGGAGACTGCACTGTTAGCTTCTATTGAGGGTAGAATAGGTGAGCCAAGAGCAAGGCCGCCCTTCCCTGCAGAGAGAGGACTGTGGGATAAGCCAACAAATATTAATAATGTCAAGACGTGGACAAATGTGCCTGTCATCATGTCCAGGGGAGCAGATTGGTATTCTAAGATGGGGACTTCCAAAAGTAAAGGCACAATGGTTTTCTCCTTGGTAGGGAAGATTAATAATACAGGATTGGTAGAAGTGCCCATGGGAATTAAGTTGAGAGAGATGATTTATGATATTGGAGAAGGAATTCCTGAAGGCAAGAAGTTCAAGGCAGTACAGACAGGAGGTCCTTCTGGTGGTTGTATTCCCTCAGAATTGCTCGACCTGGAGGTCGATTACGAAAAGTTAACTCAAGCGGGGTCGATGATGGGTTCTGGTGGAATGGTGGTTATGGATGAAGATACTTGCATGGTAAATGTGGCTAAGTACTTTCTTAATTTCACAAAAGATGAATCCTGCGGAAAATGTACGCCTTGCAGGGAAGGGATAAAGAGGATGCTTGAGATTCTCGACGACATAAGTAAGGGCAAAGCCGAAGAGAGTGACTTAGAATTGCTGGAGACTCTGGCCAAGGTGGTTAAGGATGCTTCGCTTTGTGCATTGGGAGGAACAGCACCCAATCCAGTATTGACTACTCTGCGCTATTTTCGTAATGAATACCAGGCTCACATAAAAGATAAAAAATGTCCGGCTCATATCTGTCCAGATTTAATCCACTACTCGATAAATAAAGAGAAGTGCACAGGTTGTGGGCTCTGCCTTAAGGAATGTCCTCAAAGGGCAATTTCCGGAGAGAAAAAGAAACCGCATTCGATAGATAAAAACAAGTGCATCAAGTGCGGGATATGTTTTGAAGTTTGCAAGTTTGATGCAGTAGAGATAGACTGAGAGAGACAAATGTTAAATCTGACTATTGATGGTAAGAAAGTTTCAGTGGAGAAAGACACAACAGTTCTCCATGCAGCTAAGAAACTGGGAATCGAAATTCCTACCCTATGTTATCACGAAGGGGTCAGCCCCTATGGAGCTTGCAGGGTTTGTTTGGTGGAAGTAGTTAAGGGGATGAAGCCAGGACTGACAGCTTCCTGTACTTGTTTAGCAGAAGAGGGCATGGAGGTAAAGAGTGATTCCCCGAGAGTGTTAGAGAGTCGAAAGTTAATGATTGAGCTTCTCTTGGCTCGATGTCCAGAGGCAGAGAAAGTAAAAGATTTAGCCAGGGAAATGGGGATTGAAAAGGTGAGGTTCAGGAAAGAGGATAAAGAATGTATTTTATGTGGTCTTTGTGTACGCGTCTGTCAAGAAATAATTGGCGCCAGTGTGATAGGATTCATAAATAGGGGGGCGAATAGAGAAGTGGAGACACCTTTCCAGGCTCAATCTGATGTTTGCATAGGCTGTGGGGCTTGCAGTTCAGTTTGTCCAACAGAGGCAATTAAGATTAAAGAAATGTTTGATAAGAGAATTCTGGAAACCTGGCACACAGAATTGGAGCTTAAAAGTTGTAAAGTTTGCGGTAAATATTTTGCCCCTAAAAAGGAACTGGAACAATTAAAGGGAAAAATTGAATTGCCAGAAGAGATTTTCGAAATCTGTACGGATTGTAAGAAAAAAAGTCTGACTGGGAAAATAAGTGAAATTAAAACAGGTATAATTTGATAATGTAAAGACTATTTTCTTGTGACAAGGGAGGAATAGTATGTCAAAAATAGTTATGGCTGCAGCAATTAGGGGCGCGAGAAAGATTGTCGGAGAAGCAGAAGAATTCTTAAATAAGGCAATCAAGGAGAAAGGGAAAGACCAGAAAGTTGGGTTTCCCGAGACAGGTTTCTTCCTGCCTATAGTTTATGCTCTATTGGGAATTGAAGTCAGGACTTTGGGGGATATGATACCAGTGTTGAAAGAGGCAAAGTCACTTTT
>JABUBP010000264.1_pt1 | contig 13644 bp, 12 predicted proteins | sample 7240331 | NCBI WGS metagenome assembly JABUBP01 (sample SAMN07256347, study PRJNA390944) | subsurface metagenome | isolation source: Methane hydrate marine sediment | place: Pacific Ocean: Eastern North Pacific, ODP site 1244 | collected 2002 | reverse complement strand
ACCCACTCAGAAAAAGTCTGGCCGAACAGAAGGTCATCGAAATTCCCCTTGATAATCTTTGCGGGATCAGATTCTAAGAATCTGTTTTCCCTAACAGGAATAATTTTATTCTTTGAGCATATTGATATTAATTTCTCATTAAAATCCATAATGTCTAGTACCGGGTCAATTGCACTTATCGGCGATACTATCGACAAAGCTTTCCAAGGTCTATTTTGATCGACCGAGTGTTCAGCCGCCTCTCCCATTACAGAAGCAAGCTCCGAACATAAGAAACGGTTAATATCACTTTCAACGATATGTTGCCTATTGGATGCAAGCTCGAAAGTGGCGTGAGCGACCACGGGGAAAGGAAACCTTACTTGTGTTGGGAAATAAACATATAGAAAATCACTTCCTTTTCCGTCATCAGGTATTGCCACCTTGATCTCGTAACTCATTTCTTTTGGTTGCCCTGGGCCGATATATTCAGCTGGTACTAGGCTTGTCCTTGGAAATACTTCCCAAAGTGATGTTTCCTCAGCGTCCGACGAAACAATAACTTTATTGTCCTGCCTAATGGCCTCCCAATTGATGTTAATCTCCTCAGATCGGATATTAATTTCCGCTAAATAGTTCGAAAAGATTAGTAACTCCCTACCTAGTGACGAGATTTGAGATATTACCTTGTCCCTAGTGTTTTCTGGGGTTTTCAGTAGGAATCCTATACAGGTATCATATCCTTCCTCGATGATCGAACGGCACCTTTTTGTCATTGTTATAAACAACTGGTTAGTTGAATGATAATCATTGATCCAGAATGGGCATGATAGAACCGACATGGGGTAAGTTTGAGTTTCTGTAACAAACTGTTTATTCAACAGGTCAATACTTTCGTTTTTCTCACCAAGTTCCTTAGCGGTTCTAATTGCCTTTTCCTCGGTAAAACCTATCTCGAGATTCCCGCTAAAGATAGCGATTTCGGACGCCCATCCAAGGATAGATCTAAATCCCAGTCCTTTATAACCAATGAAACGGGTTCTACTGAGTTGTTTGGGACTATTATCCGAAATCATCAGGGATTTGATACCAGCCGGACTGAAGGGTTTACCGGTATTTGCTACGTAAAGAATTTGATCATCTAGTTCTATTAGGACTCTGTTATTTCTCTCTTGCTCTGCGCCAGCATCATCCGCGTTCTGCAGTAGTTCAAGTAATTCACGACCGTAATAATCCCTGGCAGCACTTTTTTCTTGGTTGAACGCTTGTTTCATCTGGTCTGAGTCTGTTAAGAAAACGGTTCTTCGCTTTTTAATTTCATTTGCCAGCCAAGAATGCCATTCAGTTGTCTGCCACGATAGCCAATACGTATTAATGTCTGTTGCCATCTATATTCTCTGCGAAATGTAATCCTATTCTAGCTCACAGTCGTAGTCTAATAACGGAAGGTAATAGTCTTTTTACGCTAATTATAGCACCTATCTCAATATTGAGGCTTTTTATTGAGGGGATGATTACCCGAGGAGGGACGATAATCGAGCTAGTTCTTGAAATTTCACCTTATGGCTTTTTGTTGGATAGTAATTAAATATACAAATTAAGGTAGAGTCGACACCCTGACTTAGGTTTAGAGTGTCGCCTATTTTGCACTAGATGTACTGGCAAGTATCTTTCCGAATAATAAGATTCTAAAAGACTAATAACGTTGTCTTTTGGATGCTACGAAATAAAAAGGCTACGGCATCCCATCAATGTCCTGAGATACGAATACTACCGTCTATCTGGATATTATCGGATTGCATCAGTATCAGGTATCAGGATGCCTTATAAGACGAGCGGAGGTCCTTAAATTGGATCTGAGGCGCTTATATCATAGTATAGCGAATTACATTCACTCGATAAAACCGGTTAGAACGGTATAAAGGCGAAAAGACTATATGGATAGTCTTTTCGATGCATCGAATTAGCTATAATCTGATTATTCCCAGAACCTTCTAATCTGCTGAAATGCGAGCCCTTGAGGTCAAGATGAGGAACGGATATCCGGCGACATAGGCAAGATGCTGACTACGACGACCGCGCTCAAAATAACTGGACTAGATCCGGGAGCTGGGCCTCCTAGTGCCTCCATCAGGATTATAGGACTTCAGTTTGGTGATAGTCAAAATGGTAGCCTAGTCGCCATAGATGGTAATCCGATTGCGGTAGAGATTCCTAATACTTCCTGGAGGGATACTGAGATCACTTTCACGCTGCCCTCGATTAATCTGGCTGGTGCGCCTGAGAAACGTGTCATGATAAGCGTCATTGTAAACGGCCAAGAAAGTAACACGGTGCCTTTTACTGTTACAGGCTAAGCTGGTGCGATGTTGACGGCAATCCCCCGCTGCGAGATGATGGAAGGGAGGGTAAAAAGGGACCATTGAATTGTGAGCCCGCGACGGCAGGAAGCGCAGGGTTTGCTACGCTTCGCCCAAATTGTGCCTTGAGTAAGTTCGCAGTCAGACTCGCGGTACGCTTTCATAGGCCCTTCTTCTGAACGGCCAATGACAATTGTGCCGAATCTGATGGCCAGAAGAATTGACTGTAGTCGGCAGGGTCGACACTATATCGGAAGAGGTACAGGAAGCGGCAACCTACGCGTTCATAATGGTTCTCGGTGGCTACTGGCACAAGCTGGAAGCGACTGCTAGAGACACTACCTTCCACCGAGAAACCAGGGTTCACACCCCGTAGTACAGAACACAGAGGACGCACATCACGTGTAAATGTCGGGGCCCTGCGTCGCGACCAAGTAAAAGAGCCCCGTCTCACCACGGAGTAAACAGAAGTCATTTCTGTTCAATCCCAGTTCTCTCTCGAAAGTCGTAACTACATTCCACCTGTTAATGGTTCCTTTATACGGCTCATTAAGTCAGAGTAGGGGCCATCATGCAGGCAGCTTATAAATGATGGGCCAGATGAAGCTATCAAAGAAACATGGCCTTTTTGTGGAATTCGGATAGCGCCCTTCTCACCTGGACACAGGGTTGGAGCAACGTGTCCTATCTCCCTTTTGACAAGTCGTCGCAGCCCATCATGCATCGGAAGACTAAAACCAAGTGCTGGACAGAGATAGTAGGAGCCGCCGCAGTCTGGAACGAGGTAATCGTTATTACTATGTAGATATTTGAAAAGGTCTCGAGAGGCGAAATCTATGAGTCGCTTTACTTCAACCGCAGCCGTCTTTGCGTCATTACCAACAATCACCTCTGGAGCAGGCTCCTGGAGTTTGAGGTCATCTAGGTTCTCTTGAATAGACCAGTTGCCTCCGTAGTGTTCTTTGAGGTAATGGCAAGCAAAGGCGATGCATCTTTCTTCTTGTTCTGATAAAGGCATCAACTTACCTCAGTAATCCGGTCATCGGATTATGCTTCTGGAGAGCTTACAATGGTAACGTGCGGTCAATCAACTTTCGCGATACAACTTAATCCTGAGCAGGTATCACTTCTCGGATAGGTATCTTCTCTTAAACAGCCACCGCTTGCGCCCTCTCCTTACCTTAGTTGGATAGCTAGGCATCCAGAATGTCCTTCATCAGTCGTGCCCCGGCCATCACTACCGGCGCTGCCGGGTGTACCATAGCCAGTCCCGCCTCGACCAATCTCTCGGTATCCCTTCTGATTCTGTAATTCCTTCTGCTGCTGACCCTGGATGGCCTACGGCGTGCCGTGGCTCTTCTCGTCGAGGCAGATTTTGTATAGAATGTCACCCGCCTGCCGTTTGCCATAAATGAGACCTTTTTCTTTGCCATTACTTCCACCTCACCTTATTTTTCATATCGTTTCCTGACCGTACCAAGTTTTGCATCAGACCTAATATCTCTTCCATTTGTATCCCTCATTGTACCTCGGGGTAATCCGTGTTTCTCCTCAAACTTTCCAATCCTGATGTCACTTCTGTCTTTTCTGGGTGTTGGCATAATCTAACCTCCTGTGCTCTTTTATAATTTTAGTAAGCTCAACGACTGTATGAGCGCTTACCTCCCCTACGCCCCCAATTTAAGGCGGCCTCTTTTGTCGTGCGGCGCCCTATTTGTAGAATTCGTGATTTTGGAAATTCCGCCTGGTGTTCGGCCTCGCGACGTGTCAGGTCATTCGTAATGCCCCGGTGTATGACTCTGCGTCCCTTCTTTAGCTGGTATTTGCAATAATCACGTTCTACCATGTTACAGACTCCTTACAACAAGTATATTCAGAAATCGTATTCAAATAAGGCATCCTTACAAAAAGAATAATATCAGAATATTTTATCAAAGTCAAGAGCTAGCCAAAGGAAATGGGGCAGATAGAAAACGGTCATATAACGGCAATCCACTAAGTTTACGCTAAGTAAGTATCATGACTTCCCTATTTAAGCCAGGATTAAATGTTTATGAAAAATCAGCAAAAGGGGGCTCGCAAACTAGCGGAAACGCGCCATAATAAAACGCGGCGCAAGCCCTCACCGGGAAAGGGAGGCGGCCTGAGAGAAAAGCGGGGGCAAGGTGGCAAAGAAAAAGCCCGCCATCTCTGACGGGCCAAGTTCTTTTCGATTGGTAGCGGGGATTGGATTTGAACCAACGACCTTCAGGTTATGAACCCAGCGAACCTCAACTACTACTTAACCATTGCACTTAATGATAATTTGTAAATGGTCTCGTAAAAAGGTCCGTCGTTTATTACGCTTAGTGTCTAGGCGTAGAACTTCTAGCGAAAAAAGGAACGATTATATCCCGTAGGTAACATTTCAAGCAATTGTAACTCATGTATGTTGTTCACCATCCTTGCTACGTTACAGAGCATTTCCACAAATGAAGTGACCCCACGTGCTATGCTGGTGAAAATCCACTGATATCTTATTGAACCTCGAGCACGCTGCCAGAATAGCCAAATTTTTCTAATAGGCGGCGAGCATTATTGATACAACTCGCAGTGCTATAATGTACTTCTATCCATAAGCCATTTGACAGTTTTTTGGGAGCTCTGAAATTCTCCCCAAACTTGTGCTTAGGGTCTCTATTGATGAGATTTCTTTTATAGCCTGTTCCTATAGGACAATCAGTGGGTTTTATTTTACCTTGTTTGATGAGCCAATTTGCTGTAGTTATCAGAATTTCATAGGAATTACGTATCTGAAAGACATCTTTTCCTATTTTGATCTTGCCGGGTCGCTCTCCTCCCTCCAATGGTAAAGGTTCAGCACCCCCTTCAATACCCGTTGAAACTGGCGGTGAAATCAACTCCCGAACTCTTTCTTTTATGAAGTCTTCAATTTCCAAAAGAGCGAACTCATAATCCGGATAACCTTCTTTAATTAGGTTTTCAAACACGGGGATCAGGCCTATTATCAATTCCTTCGGCTCTTCCAATAAGGATTGCCAAATTTCGTCCAATATTTGTAACTTCTTTATGAGTGTCTCGACATTATCGATGTTATCTTTTGAGATTGTGTTGACTCTCCTAACACTCGCGGTTATGTCATCAGTTTCTATGTCCACTTTCCAGATTATCCGTTCTGCCATGGTTGTACCTTCTTGGAAAGATCTAAAAAGTATCCAAGTAGCACCGTTACTTAAAACCCCATACTTCATGCCTTCCCCGAAGCAATACTGTCCCAATTTTCGGACGATTTCTTTTTGTTCTACATCAATGGATAGCTTCTTTGCCTCAATGAATAAGACCTTTTTATTCTTTTTCAAGAGTAAGTAATCTGGAACACCCTCTTCAGTAGATATATTTGGCCGAACTTCTTCGGGGTTTTCAGGATTCCAACCTAGAGCTTTTAAGATGGGGTTTATCGTCTGATATCTAACAGATTCCTCACTTCTTTCATAAAGGTCCCGGTATGCCCTTATCCTTTCAAGTACTATTTCTATCGCTTCTTTTAAATCAGCCATTCTTCTTTACCTCTTGTTACTTACGGATTTCTGATAACAAATATGTAAGATAAAACAGAGTTGGCCTAATTCATCCTGCTTTATCAATTCTCAGTCAAAGTGTAGCATCTGCTCCCTCCTGCAGGCAATCGAGCGTACTTCACTGGACTGTTGCCTTGATTTTACACTAAGGACTAGTTGAGGGCAAGAGAAAGGAGAATAGGGCTGATTCATTGCACGATTCGCTATCTTATGCACTATCCGATTGTGTGTTACAAAATTATATTGTTGTCCTTCAAATTTATAGAGGTGTACAATTGTACATGGAAGCGGAGGTAAAAAAGACACAATGGGACGATTTCCTCAGTTGAAAGGGGTAAGGGGCAGTCAAAAGTGGATACAGCTGGTTGTAAACGACTGCCCGGAATTGATTGATGGTCGAATAATTAAGTCATGTTTACTTCCCTCGGCGACTTCAATAGACTGGAAATCACCTATTTACTGCGACGAATTCGCGGAATATCGAGACCAAGCATTTCTGGATTTACTAGGAATTCGTCTGGAGCAGCGTGCGCTAAGGACTTTTTGGCCTAGTCGAGGGCCACAATGGGACGCGTTAGCCTGTTCCAGCCAAGGAGAAGTTTTCCTCATAGAAGCGAAGGCCCATGTTACTGAGTTACTTTCGCCTGGAACCGGGGCGTCAATTAAGTCAAAGGAGTTGATTAAAAAGAGTCTGAAAGAAGTCCAATCATACCTTAGAATAGACCCAATCGTTAACTGGTCTCAAACTCTATATCAATATACCAATCGCTTGGCTCACTTGTACCTTCTTCGTGAATTAAACAATGTCCCTACTTTCTTAGTGTTCGTGTATTTTGTGAGAGACTATGAAATGGATGGTCCATCAACAGTTGCAGAATGGAAATCGGCCATTCAGATTGTTAAAGGAGTTTTGGGCTTGCGAGAGAGTCATAAACTGTCAAAATACGTTCATGACGTATTTATCAATGTTACTCAGATTGAGAAGGTAGTCGATGTCAGCGATAGAACAGAGTAACAAACTGAGTAATTGTTTTCTCGCTGAAGAATACATATTATGATGGAAACGGCACCTTCAGGAGGCAACGAGTGATGAATATGTTGTAGGTGGGTTCACCTCTGAATATCATATCCTGAGATATCTGCAACTACTTCTAAGTCTATTTGATAGTGACCTCACCCCAGAATTAGTTTGATTCTTGACAATCTATACCAGGTCACTTACTGTTTAAGCCAAAGAAGATCCTTTGGCCCAAAACTATTAAGTTGGGAGGTCTAGTTATGTTGCTTGATGAGAAGCTAACTCAAGACATTAAGGATATCTACAGCCAACTCTATAACAAAGGCGAGGTACTGTCAAAAGCCCAGCTAGCAAAGTATTACGATACATTCAGACAAAGATTCGGGCCAGATAAGCTGAGAGGCTTAGATGGTGAAGAACTCCTTGTTACAATGCATGACCATGGTAATAGGGACAGCTTGGTATATTGGCTAGAATTCAAGAATGATGATGAATTTCCAGCTCAATTCGGTAGTATAGCCGGAGGAAGCGCCCTGAAATTTGGCATCTACAAGAGAAGGGAAACGGGCGCTTGGATGACCGGAAGTGCGCGGGCACAGACAGAGATAGTTGTTGATGAGGCAATCGACCGTGCCAAAAAACACAGAGACGATCTGATTGCCGGGGCTGAATTACTCGAGAACCTTTCGCCCGATGGCTCTGCCGAGGAATATAAGAAACTTCAGGAAGATCTGGATACAATGGCACATAGTATTAGCGATACAGCTTGGGGTCATAAATATCTGAGCCTACTTTATCCAGATAAACTCGACGACTATCATAACGCCGATTACCAGCGATTCCACTTGATAAAGCTTCTTCAAATACCGCCCAGTGGCGAGGGAAGATTCATTATGGCCGGTCGGTATGTAGCTATTGCTAATGAGCTGGAGATACCTATAAATAGCTTGACCACCATAACTAATTTCAGGCATGGCAGGCCACATCGTTACTGGCGCGTTGGAACAAGCGATGGAAAAGAGCCGCGGAACCATTGGCCTGAGATGAGGGACGGTAATTATGTGGCTGTCGGCTGGACTAAGGTAGGCGATCTCTCCATGGTAGAACGGACCCAGGAGGGTAAGGAAACAATACGGCAGCTATTGCAGGCGAATTATTCGAATACACCCCAGGTTATGGGGCGTTGGACTAAACAACTTTTCGATTTCGTTACTGCTATACACGAAAATGACATTGTGCTGGCCGCAGAAGGATCAACTATGCTCGGTATTGGTAGAGTCACTGGTGGATACAAATACGATAGCACTGTCGAGTTCTGTCATATGCTCCCGGTGCAATGGCTCTCTCTCGAAGAATGGGAACCTCCTGTCGTTGAAGGCCGCCGGACGACGGTTCATCCTATGCGGAAAGATGTCAGGAACATCATCGAGATTGAAACTCGTATATTGCACGCATCTCCAATAGCTCCACCAGTTTCGTTTCGTATAGAAGGCACGGAGGGACGCATATATTCTATACTCGAGCGCAAGGGGCAGGTAATAATTTATGGCCCGCCAGGTACTGGTAAGACCTACTGGGCCCAGAGGACGGCTCGTGAACTAGCTGCGATTTCCAATTTCAAATTGCCATTCGATAGTCTAAATGATGAACAGAAATCATCAATCTTGGGTGATGATGGTAAGGCAACCGGCACCGTGAGATTTTGCTGCTTTCACCCAGCGTACGGCTATGAAGATTTTCTCGAAGGCTATAGGCCAGAGGCTTCAAATGGCCAGGTCAATTTCGTCCTGCGCAACGGCATCTTCAAGGCTTTGTGTGAAGATGCTCAAGCAAACCCGCAGTATAATTACTACCTTATCATCGACGAAATAAACCGAGGTGATATCCCCCGAATCTTCGGCGAGCTCATGACCATTCTAGAAAAAGATAAACGCGGTAATTCAATCATACTACCACTCTCTGGTCGCCCGTTTAAAGTACCAAGCAATGTATACGTTATCGGCACAATGAATACAGCTGATAGGTCAATCGCTCTGCTGGACACAGCATTGAGGCGCCGCTTCGGGTTCATCGAGCTCATGCCCGATATGTCGATTTTCAAGGATGTAGCTGTTGAAGGCATCCCTCTCGGCCCATGGCTGAGTGCGCTCAATCAACGAATATGTGACTCTATAGGACGAGATGCTCGCAACCTGCAAATAGGCCATTCCTATCTACTTGAAAACGGTATCCCAATCAAGGATTTCTCAAGATTCTCTAAAATTATTCTTGAGGACTTAATCCCACTTCTCCAAGAATACTGCTATGAGGACTACTCAGCGTTGGAGAAGATACTGGGGGAAGGCTTAGTTGATCGAAATAAACAGCAGATTCGCTACGAACTCTTTGATGGATCCAGACAGGAAGAGCTGGTGCAGGCCTTGTTGGCTCCCAGCCCTGAGATATCAACGACGTCTCAGGCTCAGGCCTCTGAAGTAAATTCCGCGGAAGAAGACGGTGACATAGATGATGAAGAGGATGATAACGAGGAGCAATAATGGATGAACCCAAGATAGCACTAGTCCTATCGGAGTGGGAAACAATTTCCCCTGATAAGGATGCTCGCCTGGAGAATATATTCATTTCAGACGACGCGGCTATACGAACAGATATTCGATATATGTCCGAGTCTAACATCTTGGAACTCGTGGATTTACGGAGCGGATTATCAGTCACTTCAACCTCCTATGTTGGAAGGGTCGATATCGGGAATGTAGTGATTACCATACGGCCTAAAGTCACCGGCAAACCGCTGCTACGCTTGATGAGATATGCATACGGGCTTCGTAACCTGAAGTTGTTCTCATCCACCGGCTACAGCTCAGAGGTAGACATGTTTCAGGACCTCCTTACAAAACAACTAGCCGCAGAGGCTTGGGAACTAGCGCTCAGAGGCTTGCAGCGAAAATACATTAGTACCGACCAAGAATTGACTAGCCCCAAGGGTAGGATTGACCTGCAGAAGATAGCCCGGAGGGACACTACAAGAATGGCCGGGTTGCCTTGCCACTACCATCCGAGGCTGCAGGATTGTCTATTAAACCAGGTTCTGTATGCAGGATTAAACCTCGGGACTCGAATTACTGAAGACATTCCGCTAAGGACCGAACTCCGCCGCATATCTAGCCTGTTTCAAGACTCCGTTTCCAGGATAAAACTTGACTGCGATACATTAAGGCGGCTAAATAGGGAAATGGACCGGTTATCAGTAGCCTATAGACCTGCGGTTAGGATAATAGATGTATTGCTCCAATCTGAAGGGATATCGCTCGATGAAAATGCATCGATGGTGAAGATAAAAGGCTTCATGTTCGACATGAACAGATTTTTCCAAGCGTTAATGTCGCGGTTTCTCAGAGATAATCTGTCTAGTTACCTAATACAGGACGAATATAAAATCAGAAGTATGATGTCATATGTACCTGGTTATAATCCAAGAAATAAGAGAGCACCTACTCCCCGTCCAGATTACGTAATTCAGAAAGACTCTAAAATTATATCGATGTTGGATGCAAAGTATCGTGACCTTACAGAAAAACCTTTGCCCAGTGGGATGCTTTATCAATTATCTGTATACGCTTTAAGCCAGAAGGCAGGAGGGAGCGCTACTATTTTATACCCGACGGATATCTTTGGAGCTATGGAAGAAAGAATCCAGATCAAAGACCCGATAAGTGGGGACAGTCTTGGGCAAGTAATTCTAAGACCTGTAAATATCTCTTACTTAGATGAAATGATTTCTGGTTCCGCAGGTACTGCTGTTCAAAGAGAGCGTACAAAATATGCACGGCAACTAGCCTTTGGAAAGAATTGATACCTCTTAACCCTGCATTCGTCGTAACTTCTAAAAGCCAGATCGAAATTTCTGGTTCTTTCTATTAAACAGTACCGCCCACGTTACTGGACTTGAACCGGCATAGGCTTCTTTAGATACATCGAACAGACTATGTCTATAGTCTTTTAGATGACCTCTTAAGCACTATAAAATCGTTCCTTTTTTATCTTATGGTTTCACGCTTGCAGTCTAAGCGTGAAACCATAAGATAAAAATCCTCTTTAAAGCCGCACAATCTGACGAAGTGCACAGAACTACATTGAAGCTCAAGAGCCACTCTATCTTTTCTCGCTGAGACGTATAATTGTACTTATACGTGAGATTCATCTGGGGCGAGCTGACCAATGGTAGACTCTATCACGAGTGCACTACTATACGGGTACAATCTTGTTGGCAGCAACCCTCAATTTGTTCCAATAGTGAGAGAGATAAGTTCTTTCCGTAGTTCCAGACTTACAACAGGCTGACGCACAGCGTTTTGATGATAGTCTACCAGACATCTCACAGCAGGATTTGGATCGTAAAGTTGCAAAAAATATTGTAGGCAAATTTTTCTATATGAGTTAAACTAGTATATGAAGCAATGCTCGCCTAGAACAGAAGTGGGAAGAGGTGAAAAAATGGGAAAGCTGGTCAATTTTTACACAATAGTTCTGGTTGTTATCCTGCTGGCGGCCACAATATTAACCGCAGGTTGTGGTTGTCTGCGCCAAGCTTGCCAGCCATATGGCCCCCGGGTAACAGGTGATGGTACTGGTGGCGCTATAGCCATTTATGAAGACATCAAGGGCAGCAACCAGCATGATTTCTATGTTCAGAAAATAAGCCCTGATGGGAACCCTCTGTGGGGAGAGAAAGGCGTGCTCACCGGCAGCGGATATAAGGAGTGTGATAGCTTTCACGAGCTTCATATTGTAAGCGATGGCTCTGGGGGAGCCATTATCGCTTGGAGCGCATATCCCTCAAAGCCCGATTGGAAGCAGCCTCCCGGTCAGCGCCAGTTTCCATACCTAACGCATATTACCAGGGTAGATTCTGAAGGTAGCATCCTGTGGCAAAAGGAGGTCAGAGGAGTTGACCATATGGTAAGCGATAATGCCGGTGGAGCTGTCATTGCCACCGATAATACTTACAATGAAAGAACTCTGCTGGTAACAAAGCTAGACTCTGATGGCGGTTTCCCATGGGGAGAGGACGGAGTGTCATTTTATGTTGACGGGTATCAGGCCAACTCCCTACAGCTGGTGAGTGATAGTGATGGTGGAGCCATAATCGCCTGGCAGGAGCGAACGGGCGATCCAGGTGAGAGAGTGACCTGCGTCTATACCCAGAAGGTCAACACCGAAGGAAGCCAGTCCTGGGGTCAAGATGGTGTGCTTCTATATACCTCTTCCGAAGAGGCAGGTGCTGAAGAGTTGCGGTTGACAGGTGATGGCTCAGGAGGGGCTATCGCCGTGTGGATGCAGGTGCCCCGCGGGAAAGTAGAAGATGATTCACCCAAAGCCCTGCTCTGGGATATCTGTGCCCAGAGACTGGATGCTCAGGGCAATACTCTGTGGACAGAAAATGGCATCCGGTTGGGAATAACAGAAGAGGGAGGACAATGTCCTACTAACCGTGTCGTTGCAAGTGACGGTTCTGGTGGTGCTATTGCCATCTGGGAAGACCTGAGGAAGGGTCTAACGAGTGTGTACGCCCAGAGGATAGACGCCTTGGGTGATATACAGTGGCAGCCGGGCGGCGAAGAAGTATGCTATATCGACAGAAATTCGAGTTTCTGGCCGTACATGGCGGTAAGCGACGGGGCAGGAAATGCCATTGTCTCCTTTGGCACAAGGGCCCAGAAGATAGACGCTGTCGGCAATATGGTGTGGCCGGCTAACGGAGTGGTATTTGCGGCAGGTGGGGCAAATTCCATTGCCTATGATGGGTACGGAGGTATTGTCGTCGCCTGGGGCGAATCGAGAAGGTCATACGTTCAGAGACTGAGTAATGAGGGCAGGCCATTGTGGGGGAACAAAGGTATCAAGCTAATTCCGTAATATGAGGTGAACAACATGACCGGTAAAACGAGCCTCTATATTGGTTTGCTAGTTGTAGGACTGGTGCTGGTGGGAAGCGGCTTGTGGCTTCTGCTTAACCCCATACCCCAGATTAACGTTCCCGAGAGCACCCCGGTCATTGCTATGGATATAACCCACACCGGGGGTGGAACGATAAGCCAACTGCTTATCTATGAAGAAGGCACCATTATCTACCGTGAAGACACCGGGCTGCGCCCGGGTCAGGTAAGAACGAGGGCTTGGAGCAAGGGTAAGCTCCATGAAGGAGAGCTCGCTGATTTGCTTGAGTTTATTAACGATAGTGGGTTTGAGGCTCTCAACTCTGATTATGAGTTCCCCGGTATTCCGGTCCCAACCGAGAACTTCCCCGAGGCGAGGGAATATGGAGATTTATACTGCACCATATCGGTCGATAATCAAGATTTACAGAAAGCGGTGAGCGCAGCTTCCTATATGACTCCTGATGGTGGTATGACTTATCCAGATATGCCCTACCCTCTCAACGAGATATACAGGAGACTTAAAGATATTGCAGAAAATCAGACAGAGGAAGTTTACCGTGAGTCCATCTAAGTTTTTCAACTGTGGAGGTGAAAAGTGAAAAAGCTCTTAACACTAATTGTAATCCTTCTTATGCTGCTATGGATTCTCGGTGTAATAACCTGTAGCAAAAATGAAAAAGAAACAAAATCCACACCACCTCTCCAAGACGAGGGGATTTCTATTGAACTCGGTGGCACTCAATGGTCGCTAATTAAAATCAACGAGCTCT
>JABUBP010000263.1_pt1 | contig 13663 bp, 12 predicted proteins | sample 7240331 | NCBI WGS metagenome assembly JABUBP01 (sample SAMN07256347, study PRJNA390944) | subsurface metagenome | isolation source: Methane hydrate marine sediment | place: Pacific Ocean: Eastern North Pacific, ODP site 1244 | collected 2002 | reverse complement strand
CCTGCGCCTCCTGCGGCAGCGCCGAGGCTCCGTTCAGCTTGGCCAGCATCTTCCAGGTCGCAAAATCGGCGCGCGCCCGCGTGTCGGCCCGTCGTGCAATCAACATGTCGGCGGCTTTGACCAATCTTGCCCTCAACCCGGTTCCTGGCGAGCTTACGTGTTGCCCGTCAGGAATAGAACGGCGCTCAGCACGTAGCCGGTAAGCGTCCGCAGTATCGTCGAGATAACATCAAGATTTAGACCGAGTTGCGCGCCGAGCAATGGCAGAAGAATGAGGGCGCCGATCAAAATCAGCATGCCGTAGGGCTCGAGCCGGGCCAGCGGGAAGGCGAGGAAGTTCGGCAACAGTCCGACCGCGACCCGCCCGCCATCCAAAGGCGGTATCGGCAACATGTTAAAGACCGCCAGTATCGCATTGATGAACAGCGAGTTTTTCAGATTGTCCGCGGTCCACTTGGCATAATCTGCCGGTACAAGAGGCATGGCGTGAAAAGCGGCGGCGGCCGCCAGCGCCAGCAGGATGTTGGTGGCGGGGCCGGCCAGGGCCACCCAGACCATGTCGAGTCTCGGATTGTTGAGATTGCGGAAATTCACCGGCACCGGCTTGGCGTAGCCGAACAGGAACGGGGAATGAGTCAGCAGAAGCACGCCCGGCAGGATCACGGTACCGAAGGGGTCGATATGCTTCAGCGGATTGAAGCTGACGCGACCGAGCTGCCAGGCCGTGTTGTCGCCGAGCCGCCAGGCGACGAAGCCGTGGGCGGCCTCGTGAAAGGTGATGGCGATCAGTAGCGGCAGTATCCAGACGGAGATGTCGTAGAACGAGATGTTCAAATGCGTGTTCCGGTTCGGGGCCGATCCCACGGAACTAGCACAATCTTTTGCCACTGCGAAACTCGGCAGCACCGCGAACGGGCGTTTTCGCAAGGCCAGTTGGTTAATCGTTCGCTATCGCCGCGCTGGTTTTCGGGCGCGCTTGCGTCGTCGCAATCCAGATCCCGATGAAGACCGTGACGATACCTGCTGCGAGATTCCAGCGCAGCGGTTCGCCCAGCAACGTCGCGCCGACCAGTGAGGCCGCGACCGGGTTGACGGTGACCGAGATCGCAACACGGGTCGGTGTGGTCCGCTCCAGCGCGAAGGACCAGAGATAGAAGGTCAGCGCACTGCCGAAAGCCCCGAGATAGAAGGCAGCAAGCCATTGCGGCGGGCCAAACGCTTCAACCGGCGCGAAGCTGCCGTTAACCCGGCCACAGACAACAAGGACGACGGCGCCGGCCGCCATCGCCAGCGTGGTGAAGGGGATCGGACCGGAGCGCGCGATGAACGGCTTCGACCAGATGCTGTAGAGCGCCATGCACAGTGCTGCGCCGACCATCAGCAGATCGCCGCGCCACGCGCCATCGGGCGCGGTGGCAAGACCCGTCAACAGCGCCGTGGACACGCCCGCGATCGCGATCAGCACGCCGGCGGTCTTTCGTGCGGTCAACGGCTCGCTGCCGAGCGCTGCTCCGACCACCATTGTCAGCAGCGGAAGCGTCGACAGAGCGAGCGCGCCGCGTGCGGCTGTGGTGAAGATCAGCGAAGCGTTGAACAGGATCGGAAAGGCCGCGAAGAACAGCAGTCCGAGGCCGATCACCGCCGGCCAATCCTGCCGCGGCGGCCAGCGATGGCCCTGCACCAGCGCCACCGGCAACAGCAGCAGGAAGCCGATCCCGAACCGGAATGAGCCGATCGCCAGCGGATCGATCGCATTAACCAGGAAGCGGGTCGCGCCGATCGACGTGCCGCCCAGCGCGCTCGAAAAGACCGCGGCCAATACGCCCCAAACCTCGTTCATCGCCCATCCTCACTTGTACGGCTTGCGACCCTAGGCGAGACGCGGTAATCAAGGAATGGAATTTAATTGATCCATATAATCGCAGTTTCTGATGAGAGTGCCGTGGATCCGGATCTTCTCCAGGCCTTTGTTGCGGTGGCGGAACATCGCTCCTTCACCCGGGCAGCCGTCGCGCTGAACCGGACGCAATCGGCCGTCAGCATGCAGGTGAGACGCCTCGAGGAGCAGGTCCGCGCCGAGCTGTTTCACCGCACCAAGGCCAATGTCGACGTCAGCGCTGCCGGCGAGCGGCTGCTCGGCTACGCCCGCCGCATCCTCAACCTGAACGAGGAGGCGGTGGGTCGTGTGCGCGAGCACACCGTGGAGGGGCGCGTGCGGCTCGGCGTGATGGACGATTACGGCACGCTGCTGATGCCGCCACTGCTGGCGGGCTTCATCGCCAATTATCCGCTGATCCATGTCGAGATGGAAACCGGGCTGACGTCCACCATGACCGATCGGCTCGGCAAGAGTTTTGACATCGTCATCGCCATGCACGCGGAGGGACATGGCGAAGGCGAGTTGCTACGGACCGAGCAGGCGGTCTGGGCTGCCAGCCCTGAGCATCGCGTGGAGCAAGTCGACCCGCTGCCCGTCGCGCTCTATCCGCAGGGTTGCCTGTTCCGGGCGTGGGCGATGCAGGCGCTGGACAAGGCGGATCGGCCGTGGCGGCTTGCCTTCGTCAGTCACAGCCTGTCGGCGGTCGAGGCCATTGCCGCGCAGGGGCTGGCCGTCACCGTCGTCAAATCAGGCACTTTCCCACCGACACTCCGGCGTCTTACCGCGCGCGACGGCATGCCACCGCTGCCGAAGGCGCAGATTTGCCTGCACCGCGCGCCAAAACTTTCGAAGGCGGCTTCGCTGCTGGCCGACCATCTGGTCTCAGCGCTCCGGCAGCCGAGGACTGCGGGGGCAGGGCGGCGCTAGTACGTCGCGCGCCCGCCGGAGATGTCGAACACGGCGCCGGTCGAGAACGCGCAGTCTTCCGAGGAGAGCCACGCCACCATCGAGGCCAGCTCCTCCACCAGCACGAACCGGTTCTTCGGGATCTTCGACAGCATGAAGTCGATGTGCTGCTGCGTCATCTGGTCGAAGATCGCGGTCTTCGCCGCCGCAGGCGTCACCGCGTTGACCAGGATGTCATGGGCGGCAAGCTCCTTGCCGAGCGACTTGGTCAGTGCGATCACGCCGGCCTTCGAGGACGAGTAATGCGCGGCGTTCGGATTGCCTTCCTTGCCGGCGATGGAGGCGATGTTGACGATGCGGCCGTATTTCTGTTTCAGCATCGTCGGCACCACAGCCTTGCAGCAGATGAAAGGGCCGTCGAGATTGATGCGCAGCACCTTGCGCCACTCCTCGAGGTCGGTCTCCCACACCGTCTTGTTGATCCCGGCAATACCGGCGTTGTTGACGAGGATGTCGATCTTGCCGAATGCGGCGAGCGTCGCATCGCGCGCCCTCTCCACGGCGGCGGGATCGGTGACGTCGGTCTTGATCGCGATGACGGCGGGCCCGATCGCGTTTGCGGTCTTCTCCGCCAGCGCATGGTCGTGATCCCAGATCGCGACTTTCGCGCCCGAGGCCACGAAGCGCTCGGTGATGGCCTTGCCGAAACCCTGCGCACCGCCGGTGACGACAGCGACGCGGCCGTTGAGATCGATCTTGTTCATTGCAGAAACATCCTTTGCGTAACTCCTGCGTCGTCGGCGGTCTGCTCCCTCGCCCCGCTCTTGCGGGGAGAGGTGACATCTAAAGCATGTAGCCGCCGTCGACGACGAGGTCGACGCCGGTGGTGAATGCGGCTTCGTCGCTGGCCAGATAAACCGCGATGGACGCGATTTCGTCGGCGGTGCCGAGCCGGCCCATCTTCTGGCGCGCGATGAATTTTTCCTTTCCGTCAGGACCTGCCGCGGCGGCGCGTCCCAGCATCGACGGCGTCTCCACCGTGCCCGGGCAGATGCTGTTGCAGCGGATGCCCTGCGTGATGAAGTCGGAGGCGACCGCGCGCGTCAGCAGCGAGACCGCCGCCTTGGAAGCGCTGTAGACGTAACGGTTGGCCGGCGGCCGCAGCGCGGCGCAGGACGAGATGTTGACGATGCTGCCGCCGCCGCCGGCGAGCATCGCCGGCAGGAAGGCCTTGATCGTGCGGTGCATCGACTTGACGTTGAGGTCGAACGAGAAATCCCAGTCTTCCTCCGAGCAGTCGAGGATGGTGCCGTGATGCACGAAGCCCGCCGCGTTGAGCAGTACGTCGATCTTGCCGACGCGCTTGGCGAAGGCGTTGACGTCGGCGGTGTTGCGGACGTCAAGCCGCGCCGTCTCGGCAATGCCTTCCTTGGCCAGTGTCGCGATGCCCTTTTCATCGATGTCGGTGGCGATGACGGTCGCGCCCTCGCGCGCAAAGGCGATGGCGCAGGCCCGTCCAATACCTGCCGCCGCTGCGGTGACGAATGCGCGTTTGCCCTTCAGGCGGTCTGACATTTCGGTCTCCTTGGAAATTCTTGACGTTTCTTTTTCGTCATTGCGAGGAGCGAAGCGACGAAGCAATCCAGCTTCCTGCTGCGGCAAAGGAAGCTGGATTGCTTCGCTTCGCTCGCAATGACGGTTGTGGTTGCGGGTGGCTGTTAGTGATTGTCTCTGGCGACGCCCACCTTGCCCGCGATGTCATGATACCGCGTGGCGAGCTCCATGCAGGCGCCGGTGGCCTGCTGGCCGACCGTGTTGCGGTAGATCTCCTGCCACGGCGTCTGGTTCGGCGGGTAGCGGAAGCCACCTTGCGCCTTCAGATCGGCATGGCGCTTCTTCACCTCGTCGTCGGAGATCAGGATATTGGCGCTGCCCTTGTTGAGGTCGATGCGAACCTTGTCGCCGGTCCTGAGGATCGCAAGCCCGCCATTGGCGGCGGCTTCCGGCGAAGCGTTGAGGATCGAGGGCGAGCCCGACGTGCCGGACTGCCTTCCGTCGCCGATGCAGGGCAGGGCCAGGATGCCGCGTTTGATCAGCGCCGCCGGCGGCTGCATGTTCACGACCTCGGCGCCGCCGGGATAGCCGATCGGGCCGGCGCCGCGGATGAACAGCATGCAGTGCTCGTCGATCGCAAGCGCGGGATCGTCGATGCGGTCGTGATAGTCCTCAGGGCCTTCGAACACGATGGCGCGGCCTTCCCAGGCGTTCGGCTCCTTGGGATTGCTGAGGTACCGGTCGCGGAATTCCTTTGAGATCACGCTGGTCTTCATGATCGCGGAATCGAACAGGTTGCCGCGCAACACGACGAAGCCGGCGTCCTTCACCATCGGCTTGTCGTAGCTCCAGATCACGTCGTTATCAGGCGTGGCCGCATCGCGGCAGTTCTCGCCCATGGGGCGGCCGTTGACGGTCAGCGCGTCCTCATGGATGCGCTTGTGCTTCATCAATTCGCGCACCACGGCCGGCACGCCGCCGGCGCGGTGATATTCCTCGCCGAGATAGAAGCCGGCCGGCTGCATGTTCACCAGCAGCGGCACGTCGTGGCCGTGCTTCTGCCAGTCGTCGATCGACAACTCGACGCCGATATGGCGGGCCAATGCGTTGATGTGGATCGGCGCATTGGTGGAGCCGCCGATCGCCGAGTTGACGACGATGCAGTTCTCGAACGCCTTGCGCGTCAGGATGTCGGAAGGCTTCAGGTCTTCCCACACCATTTCGACGATGCGCTTGCCCGTCTCATAGGCAATCTGTCCCCGCTCGCGGTAGGGGGCGGGGATCGCGGCGCAGCCGGGCAGGGACATGCCGAGCGCTTCCGCCAGCGAGTTCATGGTCGAGGCCGTCCCCATGGTGTTGCAATGGCCGACCGACGGTGCGGAGGAAGCCACGATGTCCATGAACTGGTTGTAGTCGATCTTGCCGCCGGCGAGTTCCTCGCGCGCCTTCCACACGACGGTGCCGGAGCCGGTGCGCTCACCCTTGTGCCAGCCGTTGAGCATCGGGCCGCCCGACAGCACGATGGCGGGGAGATTAACGGTGGCCGCCGCCATCAGGCAGGCCGGCGTGGTCTTGTCGCAGCCGGTGGTCAGCACCACGCCATCGAGGGGATAGCCGAACAGGATCTCGACCAGGCCGAGATAGGCGAGGTTGCGGTCGAGCGCGGCGGTCGGGCGCTTGCCCGTCTCCTGGATCGGATGGGTGGGGAATTCCATGGCAATGCCGCCGGCCATGCGGATGCCCTCGCGGACGCGGTGGGCGAGGTCGAGGTGGTGGCGGTTGCAGGGGGAGAGGTCGTTGCCGGTCTGGGCAATGCCGATGATCGGCTTGCCGGACTGCAGTTCCTCCCGTGTCAGGCCGTAATTCAGGTAGCGCTCCAGATAGAGCGCGGTCATGCCGGGGTTGTGTGGGTTGTTGAACCATTCCAGCGAGCGGAGCTTGCGCCTGCCGCCAGCCGATTTGTCGTGACCGTTGCCGTGGTTCTTGTTCATTTGTTCCTCTCCCGCAATGCAAACAGGCTTATGCGCCTTTTTCGACCGCAACCTCTACCAAGCGCAAAAAGGAGCGCCTGACAAACGCCGCGGCCATCGGCCGTTCACGCAAAACTGACATTGGACCTTAGTTCAAGCCATTTGGTTGCGCTATCAAACTGTCTTATTCGGCAGCGCTCTGCCGCTCGGCGGCCACGCGGCCGCTGCGGCCGGGCCGCACCGAACTCTGCCGCACCATGACCGTGTATCCGAGGTCAACAACCCTCTGCTCGGGGCGCCGTCCGTCCATGGCCTCGATCACCATCGTGGCAGCGGTCCTGCCCATTTCATACCTGTTGGTCCGGACGCTGGTCAGGGTAGGCACGGCCGACGCCATGAACTCAAGGTCATTGAAGCCCGAGATCAGCATCTGCTCTGGAACCGAGATCTGCCGCCGCCGGCATTCAAAGAGGACACCGAGCGCAAGGTCGTCATTGGCACAGAACACCGCATCCGTATCGGGCGCCTTCGCCATCAGATCGGCAAACAGGGTGCCGCCGAGCGTGACCGAGGTCGGCAGCGGCGTCGTCACCACGAGACGGGGGTCGGTGAGTCCTGCATCTTTCATCGCCTGCTGGTAACCGAGGAAGCGGCGCTGCACCCGCGGGTCCATGCGCGCGCCGAGGAAGCCGACGCGGCGGCAGCCCTGGTCGAGCAGGTGCGAAATGGCTGCGTGGCAAGCATCCGCGTGCGAAAAGCCGATCATCATGTCGACCGGATTATCGCCGATTTCCATCAACTGCACGACCGGACAGTCGGTTGCTTCCATCAGCGAGCGCGATTCCGGCGTCTGGTCTATGCCGGTGACGATCAGCCCGGCCGGCTTCTGAGCAAGGAATACGCGCAGCAGCTTTTCTTCCTGCAGGATGCTGTAGCGCGTGTTGGCAAGCTGGATGGTGTAGCGGCTGCCGTCGACCGCGTCGTAGATGCCGCGTAGCACGTCCGAAAACACATTGTTGGTCAGCGAGGGGATCAGGACGCCGATCACCTCGGTGCGCTGCGAGGCCAGCGCGCGTGCCGCCAGATTGGGCACATAGCCGAGCTCCTTGGCGGCGCTCTCGACCCGCACGCGCTTGTTGATGGAGAGGGCCTCGGGCGTGCGGAAAAAACGCGAAGCGGTGATCGGGCTCACGCCGGCGAGTTTCGCAACTTCCGTGAGACGTATCTTGCCTGGCTTGGTGCGTTTCCGGGCCATGCCGCGCTCATATCACAGGCGGTCCCGGAGACAAAGAACTATTGACAGCGCAACCAAGCCGCGGCTAAGCAACCGATTGCCAAAACCGCGCAAACTGCGGACAATGAATGTCTGCGGCGGGCTTTGCTGTCCGCGAAGCCATAAACAAGAAGCGGGCCCGGTGATCTCGGATATTCGCGGGGCAGATGAGGGGAGGACGTTGGATGTCGTCGGTCCAAATTCGCGACGTGCGCAAGTCTTTCGGCACTTTCGAAGTGCTGCACGGCGTGTCGATTCCGATCGAGGACGGCGAGTTCGTCGTGCTGGTCGGCCCCTCCGGCTGCGGCAAGTCCACCCTGCTGCGCATGCTGGCCGGACTTGAGAACATCACCTCGGGCACGATCTCGATCGGCGACCGCGTCGTCAACAATGTCCAGCCCAAAGAGCGCGACATTGCGATGGTGTTCCAGAACTACGCGCTCTATCCGCACATGACCGTCGCCGACAACATGGGCTTCTCGCTCAAGCTGCGCAGCGCCAAACAGGAAGAGATCGATAGCCGCGTCAAGCGCGCCGCCGAAATCCTCGCGCTCACCCCGCTGCTCGAGCGCTATCCGCGCCAACTCTCCGGCGGCCAGCGCCAGCGCGTCGCCATGGGCCGCGCCATCGTGCGCGATCCCCAGGTGTTCCTGTTCGACGAGCCGCTGTCCAACCTCGACGCCAAGCTGCGCGTCGCCATGCGCACCGAGATCAAGGAGCTGCACCAGCGGCTGAAGACCACTACGGTCTACGTCACCCATGACCAGATCGAGGCCATGACCATGGCCGACAAGATCGTGGTCATGCATGACGGCGTCGTCGAGCAGATGGGCACGCCGCTCGAGCTCTACGACAAGCCCGACAACCAGTTCGTCGCCGGCTTCATCGGCTCGCCCGCGATGAATTTCCTGAAGGGCAAGATTCATGTGAACGGCGCGGCCACGTTCGAAGGACCGAACGGCGTCAAGCTGCCGTTGAAGACGGCGCCGGCCAATTCCGACGGCAAGCCCGTGGTCTATGGCGTGCGTCCCGAGCATTTCACCATCGCCGATGACGGCGCGGAGGCCGAAATCGTGGTGGTCGAGCCGACCGGCTCGGAAACCCAGGTGTTTGCCAAGCTCGGCGGCGAGCAGGTCGTCGCCGTGTTCCGCGAACGCCACCAATTCAGTCCGGGCGACAAGGTGCGGCTCAAGCCGGATCCCACGCTCGTGCATCTGTTCGATGAGACGACTGGCAAGCGACTGAATAGCTGAAAACAAAAAATACGATCAACGGAGGAAGAACATGAATGAGTTTACCCGCCGCTCGCTTCTTCAGGGCGGCACCGCACTGGCGGCGGCCGGTGCCCTGACCGGACCTGCGCTTCTCGATTTTGCCAAAGCCTGGGCGCAGACTTCGCCGTGGAAGGCCGAGCCCGGCGCCAAGCTGACGGTGATGCGCTGGAAGCGCTTCGTGCCGGCGGAAGACGATGCCTTCAACGCCATGGTCGCGGCGTTCCAGTCCGCGACCGGCACCCAGATGAACGTGTTCTCCGAATCGTTTGAGGACGTGCAACCGAAGGCTTCGGTGGCCGCCAACACCGGTTCGGGTATCGACCTCGCCTGGGGCCTGCACACGCTGCCGCAGCTGTTCCCGACCAAAGTCTTGAAAATGAACGACGTCGCCGATTACCTCGGCAAGAAATACGGCGGCTGGACCGATGCGGCACAGAAGACCGTCGTGCTGGGCAACGACTGGCTCGGCATACCCGTCGCCACCGTCGGCGGCTACATGACCTACCGCAAGTCGGCGACCGACAAGGCGGGCTTCAAGGAATTCCCCAAGGATTTCCCGAGTTTCCTGGAAATGTGCAAGGCGCTTAAAGCCAACAACACGCCGGCCGGCTTTGCGCTCGGTCATGCGACTGGTGACGCCACCGGCTGGCTGCACTGGGTGCTCTGGGGCCACAATGCCTGGACCGTCGACAAGGACGACAAGGTCATCATCAACTCGCCTGAGACACTGAAGGCCCTGGAATATGCCAAGGCCCTTTCGGACACGTTCATTCCGGGCGTAGCGTCGTGGAACGACGGGTCGAACAACAAGGCTTACCTGGCCGGCGAGTTGTATGTCACCGCGAACGGCATCTCGATCTATGTGGCGGCCAAGGATGACCCGACCAAGAAGGATCTGACTGAGGACACGTACCACGCGTTGATGCCGGTCGGCCCGATCGGCAAGCCGACGGAGTTGCAGCTCGCCGTGCCGATCCTGGCGTTCAACTTCACCAAGTATCCGAACGCCGCGAAGGCCTTCATCGCTTTCATGCTGGAGAAGGAACAGTACGACAAGTGGCTGCTGGCTGCGCGCGGCTATCTCACCCAGACGCTTAACGCCTACGACTCCTCGCCAGTGTGGACCGCCGACCCGAAGAACGCTGTATTCGGCCAGGCCTCCAAACGCGCGCTGCCGGCCTCCGGCATCGGCAAGGTCGGCGAAAAGGCGGCGACCGCGATCGCCGACTTCATCGTGGTCGACATGTTCGCGAACTACTGCACGGGCGCCAAGGATGCCAAGGCCTCCGTCGCGGAAGCCGAGCGACAATTGAAGCGAATCTATCGCTAGGATGGGAGAGGCGGGCGGCGGTGATCCGCCGCCCGTTTCGGCTAAGCTAACGGGAGATCGTGCGGCATTCCGCGCAGGGAACAACAGCCATGGCTGATATCGCAATTGCGCCGGTCAAAGCCAAACCGCAAATCCGCGAAGCGACTGCGTGGGACCAGCTCAAGCACAACAGGAACTGGCTCGCCATCTGGTTCATGCTGCCGGCGATGGCGTTCCTGATCCTGTTTCTGGCCTATCCGCTGGGCCTGGGCATCTGGCTTTCCTTTACCGACGCCAAGATCGGCCGCGCCGGACAGTTCATCGCTCTCGAGAACTACGAGTGGCTGTGGGACGACGGTATCTTCTGGCTCTCGATCTTCAACACGCTGCTCTACACTTTTGTCGCCAGCGCCATCAAATTCGGCATCGGCCTTTATCTGGCGCTGCTTTTGAACGAGCACATGCCGTTCAAGGCGATGCTGCGGGCCCTCGTGCTGATCCCGTTCATCGTGCCGACCGTGCTATCGGCGCTGGCGTTCTGGTGGATCTTCGATTCCCAGTTCTCGATCATCTCCTGGTCGTTGAAACACATGGGTATCATCAGTCAGAACATCAATTTCCTCGGCGACGCTACCTGGGCTCGGATTTGCGTGATCTTTGCCAACATCTGGCGCGGCGTACCGTTCGTGGCGATCACGCTGCTCGCCGGTCTGCAGACGGTGTCGCCCTCGCTCTACGAGGCCGCGACGCTTGACGGCGCGACGCGCTGGCAGATGTTCCGCCACATCACCTATCCCTTGCTGACCCCGATCATCGCGGTCGTGATGACCTTTTCGGTGCTGTTCACCTTCACCGACTTCCAGCTGATCTGGGCAATGACCCGCGGTGGCCCCGTCAACGCGACGCATCTGATGGCAACCTTGTCCTATCAGCGCGCGATCATTGCGGGGCAATTGGGCGAGGGCGCCGCGATCTCGAACGCCATGATCCCGTTCCTGCTCGCCGCGATCATGGTCTCCTGGTTCGGCTTGCAGCGGCGCAAATGGCAGCAGGGAGAGAACAATGACTGATCTCCCCGCCACCAAGGTCGACCTGAAGGCAATTCTGGCAACGCCGGCGCGCGACGATCACAGCGAAGGCATGAGCTATTTGCAGTCGGTGCCGCGACGGCTGGTGACGCTCTATCTGCCGCTGTCCATCATCGTCTTCGTCCTGCTGTTCCCGTTCTACTGGATGGGGCTGACGGCGATCAAACCGGATGAGCAACTGATCGATCTGGAAACCTACAGCCCATTCTGGACCTGGAATCCCACGTTCAAGCACTTCTACAAGCTGCTGTTCCAGAGCCACTATCCGCTCTGGCTGTGGAACACGATGTATGTCGCGGTCGGCGCCACGGCGCTGTCGATCTTTGCGAGCGTGCTTGCGGCCTACGCCATCGTGCGGCTGCGCTACAAGGGCGCCACCCTGCGAGGCGGTTTCATCTTCCTCGCCTACCTTGTGCCGCCGTCGATCCTGTTCATCCCGCTCGCCACCGTCGTATTTCAGTACGGCCTGTTCGACTCGCCGATGGCGCTGATCCTGACCTATCCCACCATCCTGATCCCGTTCTCGACCTGGCTCCTGATGGGTTACTTCAAGACCATCCCGTTCGAGCTGGAGGAGTGCGCGCTGATCGATGGCGCCAGCCGCTGGCAGATCCTGACCAAGATCGTGCTGCCGCTCGCCATTCCCGGCCTGATCTCGGCCTTCATCTTCTGCTTCACGCTGTGCTGGAACGAGTTCATCTATGCGCTTACGTTCCTGCAATCGGTGCAGAACAAGACCGTGCCGGTGGCCATCGTCAACGAGTTCGTCGACGGGGACGTCTATCGCTGGGGCTCGCTGATGGCAGGCGCGCTGGCCGGCTCGCTGCCGCTCGTAATCCTCTATGCCTTCTTCGTCGAGCACTACGTGTCGGCGATGACCGGCGCCGTCAAGGAATGAGCGCGCAAGGCCTCTGATTGAACGCAAGCCACAATAAGAAGGAGTAACGTCTTGCACGTTCTGGTCCTCGGAGCGGCCGGCATGGTCGGCCGCAAACTCACCGAACGCCTGTTGAAGGACGGCCGTCTGGGCAATCGCGAAATTTCCGGCATGACCCTGCAGGATGTCGTGGCCCCCGAGAAACCCGCCAAGGCACCGATGCCGGTCAAGGTCGTCGCGTCCGACTTTGCACACGCGGGCGCCGCTGCCGGCTTGCTCGCCGACCGCCCGGAAGTCATCTTCCATCTCGCCGCCATCGTCTCCGGCGAGGCGGAAGCCGAGTTCGACAAGGGCTATCGCATCAATCTGGACGGCACGCGCTATTTGATCGAGGCGATCCGCCATCTCGGCGGCGGCTACAAGCCGCGCCTCGTCTTCACGTCCTCGATCGCGGTGTTCGGCGCGCCGTTCCCGGAAAAGATCGGCGACGAATTCTTTCACACGCCCCTGACCAGCTACGGCACGCAAAAGCTGATCTGCGAACTCCTGATCAACGACTACACCCGCAAGGGCATGCTGGAGGGCATCAGCATCCGCCTGCCCACCATCTGCGTGCGCCCGGGCAAGCCCAACAAGGCGGCTTCCGGTTTCTTCTCCAACATCATCCGCGAGCCGCTTGCGGGCCATGAAGCCGTGCTGCCGGTCTCCGAGGACGTGCGCCACTGGCACGCCACGCCGAAATCGGCGGTCGGCTTCCTCGTCCACGCCGCCACCATGGATCTCGGGACCGTCGGGGCCCGCCGCAATCTCTCGATGCCGGGTCTGTCCGCCACCGTCGGCGAGCAGATCGCAGCCCTCGATCGCGTCGCCGGCAAGAACGTCGTTGCCCGCATCAAGCGCGTGCCGGACCAATCGATCATCAGCATCGTCAACGGCTGGCCACGCGATTTCTCGACGGAGCGCGCCAAGAAGCTCGGCTTCACCACCGCCGAGAAGACCTTCGACGACATCATCCGAATCCACATCGAGGATGAGCTCGGCGGCAACTTCGCCAGGTAATACTTACATCGCCCCATGCCCAAGGTTGCCTGCATCGGCGAATGCATGATCGAGCTCAGGCAGGCGCCGGGCGGGCTGTTCTCGCGCGGCTTCGGCGGCGATACGCTCAACACCGCCGTCTACCTCGCGCGTCTCGGCATCGATGTCGACTACATCACCGCGCTCGGCGATGATACGTTGAGCGACGAGATGATCGCCGGCTGGCAGGCCGAGGGCGTCGGCACGGCGAAGGTGGCGCGCCTGAAGGGCAAGCTGCCCGGCATCTACATGATCGAGACGGATGCGAAGGGAGAGCGCAAGTTCTTCCACTGGCGCGACAGTGCCGCTGCGCGTCGGTTGATGAGCTTGCCCGAGACCGATGCGATCCTGGCTTCGCTCGCTTCGTACGATCTCGTCTATCTCTCCGCGATCACGCTCTCGATCTATGACGAAGCGGGGCGGGCGCGGCTGATCGCGGCCTTGAAGCAGGTCCGC
>JABUBP010000262.1_pt1 | contig 13715 bp, 13 predicted proteins | sample 7240331 | NCBI WGS metagenome assembly JABUBP01 (sample SAMN07256347, study PRJNA390944) | subsurface metagenome | isolation source: Methane hydrate marine sediment | place: Pacific Ocean: Eastern North Pacific, ODP site 1244 | collected 2002 | reverse complement strand
GCCCTAAGCTGGTGCCGGGAAAAGCGTAATCCAAAGCTAAGGCCGCCCCGGGAGATTACAAAGAAATACTATAGTATCAGTGAGTATACCGAGGTTGAACTTGCTGATGTCCTCATCTGGGCACTGCTGATGCTCATCGGGGGAGTGGGTAGTGATAAAGAATGAGTTTAAAACCCTGGAAAAACACATAAAGGAACTTGAGGCACTGAGACGTTACCCTCGGGTCAAGCAGGAAAGGGATACTCTGGCAATCGAAGTAGCCCAGCTGAAGGAGAAGGTAGCCGTGCTGGAAAGCGGAGTCTCGACACATAATGAGCTTTCCTCTCAGCTCAGCAAACGCGAGGCCGAAATTGATGAGCTGGCTGGTAAGCTAGCAGACGCAGGGAAGGAGCTTACATCGCTGAAAAGTTTCAAAGTCAAGCTTCCTGACGGCGGTGAACTCACCCTGGATGAGATACGAGCCCAGTTCCTCCACGCAGAGGAAGATGAGGTCGACGGAAAGCTAAAAGAACGCTTGCGGACACTGAAAAAGAATATACGAAGGCGAATGCCAGGTCTCGTTCACAAAAGGCTAATACAGGTGCTTGAGTCTCCTAGCTGGCCCCCCGAGATAGCGAGAGTCATCGATACTGCCGCAAGGGAAATTACAGACGGCATTCTGGGTGCAAGAGACCAGTGGCCCGATTGGTTCAAGAGCTACTACCTTGGTGAGGTTAATGCGTTAGTGAATCAACACTTGACTGCTGAATTTGAGGAAAGAGTGCAAGCAGAGGCTGAAAAGCGGCTTGAACTAATGAAAGCAGGTAAGTGGAAGGAATACGCTGGCTCCAAGGCAAGGGCACTTGCCTCCAGCCTGAAGGATTCGCTAAAGGAACTCCAGGGCACATGGTCGTTCACCTGCGACAGGTGTGGCCGCAGACTCTCTATTGACCTCAGCCCGTCAGACGTAGCTTTGCTTCTCGGAGGGAAAACAATCGATATAACCTGCACCGCCTGCCTGGACCCTGCCCCTTTTCCCTTCATCTTAAGCACAGTTCAGCACAAAGTTGTTAGCCTCAGCCTGGAAGGGCTCCTTGAGCTGTATATGGGTAGTACCCCTCCCTAAGAAAAGGCTGGGTGGCACTATGGCAGAAGTCAAAGGATAGCGGTGAACATCTTATGAAGACTTATCTTGAGCCGAATGAGGTAGAGCTCATGGGGAAAGTGGCTGCATGCTTCCGTGACAGGCTGCTCATCAGGCTGCTTTTCCGGTTGGGTATAATCATATTGGCGGTGGCATTGGCTTGGCATTTTGAGCGTATAAAAATCAAGCGGGAGTAGTAATAAATGGTAGGCACAAATGAAGACCATAAAGTATTAGCATCAGAGTTAATTTCTAATGCTTTGGTCAGTACAACCAGAAGTCCGAAATTAGAAGCAGCATTAATCGAATTCTTTACTCGGATAGACCAGTAATTTATCCAAATGTTCGTTGAGTTGCCTCAGCGGGCTATATCTCGCCAGCGTCTCCCTCAACTTCTCGTTGCTTAGGTGAATGTAGTGGCGATGGGTAACATCCCGGCCGAAGCTGTGCCTCAACAAACGCTTGACCAAGTAGAAATCACAGCCCTCATCTAGTGCTAAACTGGCAAAGGTGCTTCTGAAAATCTTGGGAGACTGTTGGACTTCGTTTACACCCGCTCGCTTGAATAACCTTCTTATATTTTCCTCCGCCATGTCAATTCCCAGGCGCCCTCGCTGACCGACAAAGACCGGTTCATTATAGCTACGATTGCCGGCCAGCTTCAAGAGTGCATCTCGAACCTCCGGCAGCAGGTCAGGATTGATGCTCTAGTAAAGATAAAAACTAACAGGTATAACCTTCTACTAACCGGTATTTGCATGCCATATATGGATGGCTTTGAATTATATAAGTATGTAAAAAGGATAGATCCATCCTTAGCAAACAAAGTCATTGTTATCAGTGGTAGCGTCAACGATGAAAATACCAGAGAGTTCGTTACTGAGAACAAACTAACTTTCATGGCCAAACCATTTAATGCCACACAACTAAAGAAGGTTATAAATCGCAACTGTCATGATTCTGAGTGACTTGCCCCCATAAAGAATACCATCAATAGGTTTGCTAAACTATCACCCATGCGCGATAGCGAAGGGGGTCTGATTCATCGCTCGGCTCAGGATGAGGTGGTAGAATTCAGAAACACTCTGCATCACCAAGCGCTTGCCAAACTACCTGCGATTGTTTATAATTTCCTCAAACTGAGTCAGTTTGATACCGTATAAAAATGGATGTTGATAATCGGAAGATTCTAATTGCTATAGTTGTCATCACCTTGCTTTTATTTCCTGTAGTTGCTTTTACCACTGGACCATTACGGATTGCCCTTGGTCTCCTCTTTGCTATCTTCTTTCCCGGTTACACGCTGCTCTCAGCCCTTTTCCCTAAGCGGGATAACCTCAGTGGTATTGAGCGTGTTGCTCTGAGCTTTGGCCTAAGTATTGCTATTGTCCCTCTTATTGGGCTGATTCTTAACTACACCCCGTGGGGCATTAAACTTTACCCTATCCTCATCTCGGTCACCCTTTTCATCATAATTACCTCGACTGTCGCTTGGTATCGGCAGCGAGAACTGCCAGCAGCTAACCGTTTCACCGTTGCTTTTAAAGCTAGCTTACCTAACTGGGCAGGCCGGACCAACCTGGATAAAGCTCTGTCTATTTCATTGGCGGTAGTTATACTGGCGGCGTTAGGCTGCCTCGGCTACGTTATCGCTACACCAAAGAAAGGTGAGAAATTTACTGAATTCTATATTCTCAATGTAGAAGGCAAGGCTGAAGATTACCCTCAGCAGGTAATTTTAGGTGAGTCTGTTGACATAGTCATCGGTGTAGCCAACCATGAGTATCAGCCAGCCAGCTATCTGGTACGTATAACCATAGACGGCGTTGAAAATTGCCAGGTAGATATCGGCAAGCTGGCTCACGAGGAAAAGCGCGAGAACAGAGCCAGCTTTGTTCCCCAAATAGCTGGTCAAAAGAGGAAAGTAGAGTTTCATTTGTACAAGAATGGTGAGGACAAGCCTTATTTTGAGGAGCCCCTTCACTTATATGTTGATGTCACCCAAACGTCTGCGGCTCAAACGGAATAGGTAAATGAAGATAGCGAAATAAATCATATCGTCGAGAAACCGCACAAGGGATAGGAAACTTCAAGTCTAGTAAATATCGGCATCCATCTCCATAAGGAGCCGCAACACCTATTAGGCTAGCTGGCTAAAACTAGTTCCACTGCTGACGATGTTTACGAAAAGGCTCTGAACCGGATGATTGGCGATGGTTACAATATAAAGGCTATTGTTTATAGCGGAGCCTGGTAGGCTATAAAATATCCATGACATATTCTGGATGCTATGGACTATTTCTTAGGCCGGTTGACAAAGCAAATCCTGCACGCAGCTCAAATTTTAGAAAAGGCTGTGATTGACGGAAATGTTATAAATGTTATAATTAAACAAAATGTAAGTCTGCTTGAGGGAGTTGTGAGTCGTGGTCGCAGATACATCGGGCAAAATTCTATTATCGACAATGGTGCTCTGGTGGCGAACTTAGTTATTGGGGAGGGTTGCATGGTTGGCTATGGCACAGAGATAAAGCACTGCTATATAGGGGATAAGTGCTGGTTTCACCAAAATTGCTTTGGAGATTCAATTATAGGGAATGATTGCTCTTCTGGCGGTCGGATGTTTACTGCCAATCTTCGCCAGGATGAAAGGGACACTTCGGTCAGGGTCGGCAGAGAGGAGATAGACATCGGTGTAAATAAGCTGGGTACTCTTATGGGCGATGGAGTCCGCACGGGAATTAATGTGAGCCTTATGCCTGGAGTAAGGGTGGGGGCAGGATGTTTTGTTGGTCCTCATGTTTGCCTGAGCCACGAACTGGTGGTAAGAAAAATGGCTCTACCTGCCGGGGACTATAGCGTTGCCAACAACGCAGAAAAGATAGGGGGATTAATATGTGTGGAGTAATTGGCTTTGTCGGCAATGAGCCGGCAGCACCAATTGTGCTTCAGGGACTCCTAAAACTGGAATATCGTGGCTATGACTCAGCAGGCATGGCTACTATCAGGAGCGGTAGGCTATACCTTAAGAAAGATGTGGGCAAGATCGAAGAGATAGATAAAAGGCATAAATTGGGGGAGCTCCCCGGCAACACAGCTATTGGTCATACCAGGTGGGCAACTCATGGCAGTGTAAACTGGGAAAATGCCCACCCGCATGTTGACTGCACTAACCAGGTAGCCGTAGTCCATAACGGGATTGTGGAGAACTACCAGGAGGTGCACGAGATGCTTAAAGGTAGAGGGCATATCTTCACCTCCGAAACAGACACCGAGGTGATCCCTCACCTTGTGGAGGACTATTTGAAAGGAGGCAGCACACTCGAAAGGGCTGTCCTTATGGCTAGCCAAAAACTGAAAGGCTCTTATGCATTCGTTGTTATCTCGGCACAGGAACCTGAGAAGATGGTGGCTACTAGGAAGGATAATCCTTTAGTTATTGGTATGGGAGATAGGTGCTCTTTCGTCACCAGCGATATCCTTTCCCTTCCGGACTGTAACAAGGTGATTTTCCCCGAGGATGGCGAGTTGGCCATACTAAGTAGCGAGGAGGTGGTCTTCCTCGATGCGGCAGGGAAGCGGATCAAAAAGAAAACAAGCAGCTTAGATGTGGAGAAGCAAGCCTCTGACAAGGGCAGGTATGAACACTTCATGCTCAAGGAAATAATGGAGGAACCTCAGGCAATCAGAACTGCAGTAATGCAAGATGGGCAATCGTTCACCCGATTAGCTATGGACATCCTGAGAGCCAAGCAAGTGGTCATTACCGCTTGTGGCACCTCGAGATATGCTGCCCTTGTGGGCAGGTATCTATTCTCCGAAGTGGCTAAGAAGTTCTGTGATGTGGTCATGGCCTCCGAGTTTCAGTACTTCTCCGAGTCTGTTGACAAGAATACCTTGGTTATTGCCGTCTCCCAGAGTGGCGAAACAGCCGATGTCACTGAGGGGGTAAAGAGAGCCAAATCTAATGGGGCGCAGGTTATCTCGATAATAAATAGATCTGGCTCGATACTTTCTCGGATGAGCGATGATGTAGTATATCTCAACTGCGGGCCCGAGATAGCCGTGGCGGCTACAAAATCTCTGCTAAGCCAGATGGCGATTTTCTATCTGCTCTCCTTCGCCATGGTCAATCAATTTGACCAGGCGGTTAATAGCCTCGGGGATATTTCCGGTGAGTTGACAAAAACACTTGATTGGAACGGAACAAAATTAGAGCAGCTTGCCGAAAGGTTCAAAGATAAAAGGGATTTCTACTACATAGCCAGGGGGATTAACTTTCCCATAGCATCTGAAGCGGCCCTGAAGCTCAAGGAAATCTCCTACATACATGCCGAGGGATTGCCTGCCGGTGAATTGAAGCACGGAACCCTGGCACTTATAGAAGAGGGGACCCCAGTGGTTGCCATCTGCCCCAGTGATTACACGTTCCATGAGACCTTGAGCAACGGCATGGAGGCCAAGTCAAGGGGAGCCTTTATCATTGGCGTATCAGATAAGAAGGACGAGCTTTATGACTTGTGGATACGAATTCCCAAGGTGGAGAATCCTTTTCATCCCTTGGTATGTATTGCTCCACTCCATCTCCTTGCCTATTACCTCGCCGTGAAGCGTGGCAAAGACCCTGACAAGCCACGCAACCTGGCTAAATCGGTGACCGTAGGATGAAGAAGGCTGTTGTTACCGGCGGTGCTGGATTTATTGGCTCGCATCTTGCTGAAGAGCTGGCAAGGCGAGATTACCGGGTTATTATTCTCGATGACCTCTCCACAGGGAGGATGGAAAACATAAAGGAGTTGCTAAAGAAAGACAATGTTAAGTTAATTCAGGCCAGTATCTTAGACCTTAACCTGGTTCAGAAGCTTTTTCAGGGTGTTGACTATGTGTTCCATCAGGCAGCTCTTCCCAGAGTTCCTCGCAGCATAGAAGATCCATTAACTACCAATGAGATAAACATAAAAGGAACGCTGAATGTATTGCTGGCAGCCAGAGAAAATAGGGTAAGAAAAGTTATCTATGCTTCCTCCTCCTCTATCTACGGAGGTACTCCCACTTTACCTCAAAGGGAAGATATGCCCCCCAATCCCCTCTCTCCTTATGCCCTCACTAAGTTAGCCGGTGAATACTACTGCAACATCTTCCGCCAAATCTATAGCCTGTTCACTGTTTGCCTCAGATACTTTAATGTCTATGGCTCAAGGCAGGATCCTCATTCACAGTATGCCACAGTCATGCCTGCCTTCATAGGAAGGATTTCTCAAAATTTGGCACCTATCATATTTGGCGATGGTGAGCAGAGCAGAGACTTTACTTTCATTGAAGATGTGGTGCGAGCAAACATCCTTGCAGCAGAGAATAACGCTGAGGGTGTATATAATATTGGCAGCGGCAAGAGCGTCACTATAAACCGGTTAGCCGAAATTATTCTCAGCCTTATGCAAAAACGCTTAAAGCCAGTCCATGAAAAGCCACGGCCAGGTGATGCAAGGCATAGCTTGGCGGATATTTCCAAGGCTAAGAGCTTTGGCTATCAGCCGAAATGGACTTTAGAGAATGGATTAAGGAGAACCATCAAGGAGTTTAGGCAATGAAACATGATTTAGAGGAAGCAGTAGTTTGTGTTCTCGGCTTAGGTTATGTGGGGTTACCTTTGATAGAAGCCTTCTCCAGAAGTTTAAAGGTAATCGGCTTTGATATTGATGGTAACAAGGTAAAGAAGTTAAGCCGGAGGAATACCAATCAAAACCTCACCTTCACTGCTGATCCTAGAGAGCTAAAACGGGCAGATTTTGTCATAATAGCTGTCCCGACCCCAGTAACTAAGACAAAAGAGCCGGATTTATCCTATGTGAGAAGGGCTGCCGAAATCACGGCTAAGAATATGAAGAAAGGCAGTATAGTTATTTTGGAGTCCACCGTCTACCCTGGCGTTACCCAGGAGATAGTAAAGCCAATCCTGGAGGAGAGATCAGGGCTAAAATACGGCGTGGACTTCAAGATCGCCTACTCCCCTGAGAGGATAAACCCTGGCGATGAAGAACACACCATAGACAAAGTTACTAAGGTAGTGGCCGGGATGGATGAGGCGACCACTGAACTTGTTGCCGAGCTCTACCGCAAAATTGCACCGGATATTTTTAGAGCCAAGGATATTAAGACAGCAGAGGCTTCTAAAGTTATAGAGAACATACAAAGGGACTTAAACATAGCCCTAGTAAATGAACTCGCGCTCGTCTTTGAAAAGATGGGGTTGAGCACAAAGGATGTCCTTGAAGCCGCTGCCACTAAATGGAACTTCCATCGTTATTCTCCGGGTCTAGTTGGTGGTCACTGCATCCCGGTTGACCCCTATTACCTGGTATATAAGGCCAAAGAACTTGGCTACCATCCTCAGGTCATCCTTGCTGGAAGAGCCATAAACGAGTCTATGGCTAAATATGTAGCTGAGATGACCATAAAGGCGCTCAACAAGGTAGGCAAGGTAATAAAGGGCTCTAAGGTGCTGATAATGGGATTAACCTTCAAGGAAAATGTTCCTGACGTGAGAGAAACACCGGTAAGAGAAATGATAAAGGAACTCAGCGAATATGGAGTGAAAATCTTTGGATACGATCCCTTAGTAGATGATATTGAGGATTCTTTTGGGATTAGAGCTGTTCAGGATATGGAAAGCGTAAAGGGTATTGATTGTATGATTATGACTGTGGCTTCCACGGCTTTCGTAAAAATAACACTGGACAGGCTTAAGGAGCACATGAAGAGCAACCCGATATTGATAGATGTACGGGGCATTTTCCCTGAAAGTGAAGCTAAGAAGAAGGGATTTTACTACAAGACTTTGTGAATTTCTCTGAAGCCATAAATAATTCAAAGAATCGGAGGAAAGATGAGGATTTCCGTAGTAGGTTCGGGCTATGTTGGACTGGTGACGGGGACCTGCCTTGCTAAGTTAGGTAACAAGGTTACCCTCATAGATGTTGATAGAGAAAAAGTAGAAGCGGTGAATGATCGAATATCTCCTATCTATGAGGAAGGATTAGACGAGATATTAACAGAAGTTAACATTGAAGCAAGCTCCGATCATCAGAAAATGATAGACTCAGAATTAATTTTCATCTGTGTAGGTACAGTTTCAAACGAAGACGGTTCTATATCTTTGGAACAAGTAGAAGAAGCAACGGAGCAAATTTCAGAAGTTTCAAAAAGAAAAAGTGAGTATTACGTAATTTGTGTAAAGAGCACGGTTCCTCCTGGCACAACTGAAGAGCTCGTCATTCCAATCTTGGAGAAGTCAGGAAAGAAGAAAGGGGAGGATTTTGGAGTTTGTATGTGTCCAGAATTTTTAAGGGAGGGGAAGGCCATTTATGACTTTATGAATCCGGTGAGAGTGATTATTGGGGAATATGATGAAAGGTCTGGAGATATGGTTCTAAACCTCTATAAGGATTTTAATACCCCGATCCTGCGAACAAATCTGAGGACTGCTGAGATGATAAAACTCGCCTCCAACGCCTTCCTAGCAACCAAGATTTCTTTTGTAAATGAGGTCGGTAATATCTGCAAAAAGCTCGGGATAGATGTCTACGAAGTTGCCAAAGCGATGGGTCTTGATGATCGGATCGGAAGTAAGTTTTTGAACGCTGGCATAGGCTTTGGAGGTTCTTGCTTGCCCAAAGATGTGAGAGGATTGACTGCAAGAGCAAAACAAGTAGGATATGAACCAAAGATTTTGGAAGAGGTTTTGAATCTGAATGATGAGCAAGCATTGAAGCTCGTAGAACTACTCAAGAAACACATTCCTTTAAGAGATGCCACAGTAGGGATTTTGGGGCTGGCTTTTAAGCCGGGAACTGACGATATAAGGGATTCCAGAGCAATAAAAATTGTTCAGGCTCTCTTACAGGAGGGGGCGAAGGTTAAGGCTTATGACCCACTGGCAGCGGAAAACTTCAGAAAGTTGTTCCCGCAGATAGAATATGTACCTAAAGAAGAAGTTTTAGACTCCGACGCTATCCTTATTGTCACCGAGTCGGAAGAGTTTAGCAAACTGGATTATAAGGGAAAGATTGTTATTGATGGCAGAAGGGTATCAAAAGCGATGGAAGCAAAGATATACGAAGGGATTTGCTGGTAGTGGAAAATGCCGCATGACTCACAACTTTTACTAGCGAATATCTCTGGATCTATTGCCCCAAGAGAGTTAGAAATTGACCCATTTGCTTGAGTTAGCCTATGAGATAGGGTATGCAATGCCAAATTTTATGGAGAAACTACACGAGCCAGCAAAAGGTCATAGCAGAAAGTGGGAAGATTTAGGCTTTTAGGAAATGTTGAAATGAGCCCTCATAAACTAAAAGATAAAACTCTTGCTCTCTTTTTCACCGCCGGGGTTTCTCTGCAGACGTGGCATGACATAGGAATAATAGATAGGGAGGTGGCAATATACAACGGGCTGAGCAAATATTTTAAGAATATATACTTTCTTACCTATGGGGAGGCGGAAGACTTAAGATTCAAAGACTACCTTGCTGATAACATCACAATAGTTCCCAAGAAATACATTTCCAACAACCTTTTATATTCCTGCATACTTCCATTTATTCATTATAGGATACTGAGAAAAGTCGATATTCTTAAAACAAATCAAATGTTAGGTGCGTGGGGTGCGGTATTAGCCAAACTTATCTACGGGGAAAAGTTGGTAGTTAGAACAGGATATATGTTATCCATTCATTTTGCCAAGAGAAATCCGAGAAGTCAGCGAAAATGGCTGATGAAAAGTATTGAACGGATTGTATATAAGCTGGCCAATGCAATTATTACCACTTCTCAAGCCAACTTTGAGTATATAGAGAATAATTACCAGCCACGCCAGAACCACATTTTAATTCCGAACTACGTTGAGACTGATATATTCAAACCCATGGCTGTTACCAAGAGAAAAGGCTCAATTTGCTTTGTGGGAAGGTTAACCCAACAAAAAAACCTTTTTGCCTTATTGGAGGCTCTAAAAGGCCTGCCTTATACCCTCACCATTATTGGCTCGGGAGACCAAGAAGAACAGTTAAAAGAGTTTGCCCAAAAAATTGAAGTCAAAGTAGATTTCTCAGGCAATATACCAAACCATGAGTTGCCCGAAATCTTAAATCAGCACGAACTTTTCATTCTCCCGTCTCTGTGGGAGGGAATGCCCAAGACGTTGTTGGAAGCGATGTCATGCGGCCTTCCAGTAGTCGGAACAAAAATAGACGGGACGAAGGAAGTGATCGAGCATGGGAGAAACGGTATTTTGTGTGATATTGATTCAGGCTCAATTAGACAAGCAATTACTGGTCTAATGGAGAAAGAGGAGTTGAAAAAGAGAGTAGGAATAAATGCGAGGAGAACCATTGAGGAGAGGTTTTCTCTGGGGAAATTGGCTGAGGAAGAATTGAAATTATATATGGGGCTATTAACGTAGAAGTCAGTGTGGCGTTTCTAGCCCTGGGAAGCACAGAATGTAATCGAGAAAAGAAGATGCTTGAACAAGTAGCAACTAAAGTCAGTGAATACAGCAAGAGATATGGAATCGATTTCGCTTACATCATAAGAAATGAATTCTGGGTATATCTCAGACAAGGTGTCTTGCTGATTGTTGGTTTGGCTACTGTGGTCGCTTTTGCCCGCTTGGCTCCCAAGGAAATATACGGACAATATAATTTCATATTTGCCATTTTAGCCATAGTCGCCCTTGTCTCCATCCCCGGCCTTGATAATGCTGTTTTACGCTCGGTAGCTCGAGGTAACGATGGCAATTACACGGAAGCGGTGAAGACCAAGTTCCTGTGGAGTCTTCTTGGTATCCCGGTACTCCTAGGCACCGGCGCTTATTATTACCACTACGGTACCCCAATAATTGGCATCTGCCTGATGATATCCAGTGTCTTTTTCCCCTTCATTTATGCTCCAGAGATCTGGAAGGGCTTCGTCCAGGGGAAAAGGAGGTTTGATTTAATGGCGAAATATGGAAGCATGCAATCCACTGTTAATGCCGCCGCCATAATTGCCATTCTTTTCTTAAACCCGACCCATTTGGTTCTGATAGTAGTAGCCCATCTTGCTGTTACCGCCTGCCTCACTTGCTTTTTTTATCTCCGAAGTCAAAGGTATATTGAAAATAAGGTGGAAGATAATGAATGCGTAAGGTATGGCTATTTTCTAACTACAGCAAACATCGTCACAACTTTGGTCCAGAATATCGATAAAATCCTGATAGGAATTCTCCTCGGTGCCCCACAACTTGCTATCTATTCCATAGCCCTAGTAGTTCCACGAGAAATAAGAGTGCTACTAAAACCTGCTTGGACTCCTTTTGTACCTAAGTTTAGTCAAGATTGGGTCAAAATGACGTATATCCAGGAGAAGGCAAGGAGGTTTATCTTGCCTCTTGCCTTAGCAACTCTCGGGGGTTCTCTCTTATACTGGTTCTTCATAGATGACATTATGCTTCTTTTTTTCAGCAGTAAATACATGGAATCCATCATATATTCAAGAATATTGCTTTTGTCCATACTGGCGTCAATCCCAACTGTATTCTTGGGCTATTTTACAATCGCGAAAAAGAATACAAAGGCGATTGTCTTGGGACTCTATGTTAGCCCGATTCTTACACTTCTCATCACATGTAGTTTTATATACCTTTGGGGTATTATGGGGGCGGTTTGGGCGCTAAATCTAGGAGCGAGTATTCAGGTATTGCTTTTTGGGGTAGGCATGAGAGGCGAAAAAACGCCTCTAGGTCAACAATTTCAAAGTAGCTAAGTTTGGAGAGATATAAACGGTGGTGCGCAAATGAAAATAGCGGTAGTTAGCTCAGGACATATTCCATCTCAATGGGCACATTGTATAAACATCTTAAAGAGTGCTAATGGCTTTCGTTACCTATTGACAAAATATTCTGTTTATTAGAAGGTAGCTGTGCAATCGTTGTTAAAAAAGAAGGTTAGTATGAAATCACTTTCTGCTAAATTAACACTTTCGGGATTGAAGATGGTTCTGAGAGCACATTCGTTTACTTATCAATTGGCAAGCTATTTAAGCCATAAGGTTGAAGAAGATGCGCTGCATCCAAAACATCGAATTATGAATTACCATAAATTCTTTGTAGACAATGTCAGCGAGAATGATACAGTTCTGGACATAGGCTGTGGAAATGGAGCACTGACTTATGACGTTGCCAAGAAAGCAAAGAAAGTCGTTGGTATTGATTTGAACGAGCGGAACATCGAAATAGCAAGGAATCGTTTTTCATTGGAGAACATAGAATACATACATGGGGATGCAGTGACCAGTCTGCGAGACGAACGGTTTGATGTAATCATTTTATCAAATGTTTTGGAGCATATACCTAAAAGGGTGGAGTTCTTGATTTGTTTGAAGAAACGGGCATCCAAATTCTTAATCAGGGTTCCTATGTTCAATAGGAGTTGGATTGATGTATACAAGAAGGAGCTTGGATTAGAATATCGCTTGGATAAGACGCATTTCATTGAGTATACCTTTGAGACCTTTAATGAGGAAATGGCGAAGGCAGGATTAACAGTGCTGGGTTATAGTATTCAGTTTGGAGAGATATGGACGGTTGTTATGAACAAGAAATCGGAGAGTGATTAAAATGGGAGGAAGAGGTAAAAGTGTAGGTAATAAAAGCAACCAATGTGGAGAGGAGAACAGAAAATATAATCGAAATAGGCCACAGTATAGGTTGGCTCTTAAGATTCTGGATTATGTTGACATACGAGGAAAATTACTGGATTGTGGGAGTGGGACAGGTGAGTTTGCTGATATTATGAAGGAAACCGGGTTCCAAGTAGTTTGTGTGGACGGGTCAGATACATGTATCGAAAGTGTTCGGCAAAGAGGATTGGAATGCCATAAGGTTGATTTAGAATATCAAAGGCTCCCTTTTAATGATAATGAGTTTGACATTGTAGTCTCATTGGAAGTAATTGAACATTTGTGGAATACAGGTCACTATCTAGCTGAAATAGTACGGGTGCTAAAACCAAATGGTTATGCAATATTTACAACTCCAAACTACAATTGCTGGAATTATAGAATTCAACATGTGTTGGGTAATTTTGAAAAGTTTACATATAAGAGTCGCCATAAGAAGTTTTACACTGTGAAATCGTTTAAAGAGGAGCTTGAGAACTACTTTGAAGTTAAGAGAAGTCTAGGGATAGCTCGCTTACCCATTATTCAATTTAGCATTAAATTTCAAAATTTATTGTCAATTCACATAGGAATTCTTGGAATACCCAAAAAATCATGAAAACATTTCAATAAGGAATGATAAAACCAATAGGAATCGAGAGAGTATCGAGGAGATATAATGCTTTCTAATCTCTCACAAAAGGCCCTTTTTGGCTCGATACACCAGTACGCTGCAGCCTTAGTCGTATTCATTTTTGCTTTTCTTATTTCAATTTACATAGTATGAGAGCTGACAGTTGAGCAATTTGGTGTTTACGATTTTTTGCTCGGTGTAGTCTTATGGGGCAACTAGCTGCTTCCCTTGGATTACGTTAAACTATCCAGAGATATCTTACAG
>JABUBP010000261.1_pt1 | contig 13724 bp, 14 predicted proteins | sample 7240331 | NCBI WGS metagenome assembly JABUBP01 (sample SAMN07256347, study PRJNA390944) | subsurface metagenome | isolation source: Methane hydrate marine sediment | place: Pacific Ocean: Eastern North Pacific, ODP site 1244 | collected 2002 | reverse complement strand
AAAGCGTTTCTGAGCCACTGGTTTTCATGGTCTTCTGCATCGCCCTGGCAATGAGCTTCACGATCGGCTGCATAATGCCGAAATGATAAAGGATAGCCATGATGGATGAGAGGAAAATGATGGTTGGCAGAACCTGGAAAGCGAAAAAGAAGCCGAGGGAATTTTCAGAGCCGGGCGATGCAGAAGACCATGAAAACCAGTGGCTCAGAAACGCTTTCCTGTTCTGCGAACATTTTCGTAGGACAGACTGAAGCCCCCCTGGTCATCAGGCCCTTCCTTGAAACTATGACCCGCAGTGAACTAACCGCCATCATGACCGGTGGTTTTGCCACGATTGCGGGAGGGATCATGGCGGTCTACGTAAAGTGGCTTGCTGATGTGCCGAACATTGCGGGGCACCTGATGGCGGCGTCGGTGATGAGCGCGCCGGCAGCCCTGGTGGTTGCCAAGATCATCTACCCCGAGACGGAGGAATCTCCGACGCGCGGCGATCTGAAAATGGAGATGCAAAAGCGCGACGGCAATGTGATGGAAGCAGTGGCGCGAGGGTCCAACGATGGGCTGCGGCTCGCGGTCAACGTTGCGGCCGTGCTGATCGCCATCATAGCCCTGGTGGCCGGCATCAATTATATCCTGGGACTCGTGGGGCTGAGCTTCCAGCAAATCCTTGGCTGGATTTTCTCGCCCCTGGCCTTCTGCATGGGTGTTCCGATTGCCGACATCTTCGAAATTGGCGGGCTGATGGGAGAAAAGATCGTGCTCACAGAGCTCATCGCCTACGGGCACCTGCAGGAGAAAGTGCCCGACCTATCTTTAAAGTCAACGATCATCGCCTCTTACGCCTTATGTGGTTTTGCCAATTTCGCTTCGGTAGGAATCCAGATTGGAGGCATCGGCGCCCTGGCGCCAGGCCGCAGAAGGGATCTTGCTTCAGTTGCGCTGAAGGCCATGGTTGCCGGCGCCCTGGCTTCCTGGCTGACGGCCACTATCGCGGGGATAATACTGTGACTTCTTACCGGAGGGAATTATGCGCTTGATCCTCATCGGCCCGCCGGGTGTCGGCAAGGGAACCCAGGCCCGCCGCCTGGCCGAGCACTTCGGCATTCCCCAGGTGGCCACCGGCGACATGCTCCGGGACCACGTCAGGGATGAAACCGAACTGGGCCGGCAGGCCCAGGCGATCATGGCCAAAGGCAAACTCGTACCTGACGACATCATACTGGCCATGGTGGAGGCCCGGCTGCGGGAGCCGGAGGCGGCAGGCGGCTTCATCCTGGACGGCTTTCCCCGCACGGTGCCGCAGGGGGTAGGCCTAACCGTCATCCTGGAGCGGCTGGACGTCACCCTCGACGCTATTGTCGCCATTTCGGTCAAGCAGGACGTGATTCTTACCCGCCTTGCCGCCCGCCGCACCTGCGCCCGATGCGGCGCGATATACAACCTGGTCATCAATCCGCCGAAGACCATGGGAGTGTGCGAGGCCTGCGGCGGCACCGAGCTTATCCAGCGCGATGACGACCGCCCGGAGACCATTAAAAAGCGGTTTGACGTCTACCGCGAACAGACTTCTCCCCTCCTCGCTTACTACCGTCCCACCGGCATGCTCAGGGAAGTGGCCGGTGAGGGAACGGTGGATGAGATCTTCCACAACATCCTGGCGGCCCTGCCTGAAAAGTTAGGCCAGGGCTGATCCCTCCGGGAGGCTGAACATGCTGCGTATCGGGATCACGGGGGGGCTCGGTTCGGGCAAAACCACTGCGGCCCGTTTTTTCGGTGACCGGGGGGCCCTGGTGTTCGACGCCGACATTGAAGCCAAACTGATCCTCCAGCACCACAAGCCGACGCGTCAGGCGGTGATTGAAGCCTTCGGCAAAGAGGTGCTCAACGAAAAAGGAGAAATCGACTTCGGGCGGCTGGCCGCGCATGCCTTTGCCACACCGCAGCAGCAGCAGCGACTTAACGATATCATCCACCACGAGGTAATATGGGTGGCCAAGCGGGAGTTTGCCACCGCCGACCAGAGGGGAGTTGCCATGTTCGTCGTGGACGCGCCCCTGCTCTTCGAAGCCCGCCTGGAGCGCCATCTGGACTACACCCTGGCAGTGGTAGCCGATGAGGAGCTGCGGGTCAAGCGGGCTTTGGCAGGGGGAATCCTGACCGAAGAGGATATCCGTAAACGGATGCGCTTACAGCTCTCCGACGAGGAGCGCGCCGCCCGGGCCGACTTCGTTATCCTGAACAATGGCACGCTCGACGAACTGCACGAGAAGCTGCAAGCGATCTATGACGACCTTGGCAGGAGTCTCCAATCCTAGACTTCTCGACCTCTATAGTAACAGCCGGGCGGCTGCCGGAACCACTGGACCAGGCAGGCTTCACCAACCGCGATGCCATCCTTTGCCTGGCCCGGAAGGTCTTCAAGCGGCGTCCTAACCTGGTGGCCCAGGTCGAGACCCAGCCGGGGCCGGTGGTTATTAAATGGTTCGGCTGGCGCCATCCCATCCACTTTTATTTAAGCCCCACTTTCCCCGGCCGGGCCTGGACCAGTTGGGAAGTCGCCCGGGTTCTCGATAAGGTAGCCGCCCGCACCCCCAGCCCGATTTACGTCTACACGCGCAGGCGACGCGGGTTCATCCTCGAAAACTTCTTCATCACTGAGTGCATCAATCCCCACCAGACCCTGCGAGCCTTCCTGAAGTCCGACGCGTCCAGCCAGATGATGGAAAAGGCCGTGAAAGACCTGGCCCTGAGCATTGCCCGCATGCACCGGGGGGGCATCCAGCACGGGGACCTGACCACGGCCAACTTCCTGGTGGACGAATCGGGCAAGGTCTTTATCGTGGACTTGAACCGGGCGCGGCTCCGGCCACACTTCGCTCACCGGCACCGCCTTACTGATCTGGCCAGACTCGCTTTCAACGCAAGGGACCCGGAGCTGGAAGTCCATCTGATCCACAAGTTTTTCCAGGTTTACGGAGCAGAGACATGCGCCGCTATTGACTGGGAGAATGGGTACAGGGACTATCGCCGCAGGTTGTTGATAATGCGGGGCCGGAAAAAGCGCCTACGCGGCTTGATCCGACGTAAATAGGCAGATACGCTGGGCATGCAGCCCCGGCAGTACTGACACCATCCGCACCAGCTGTAGGCCGGCCTCGCGAGCCTCCTCCCTGAGCTCCTCGCGGGACAGCATGGTAATGCGGGAGGGCTGCTTGACAATGCGGCGGTGCAGCAGGTGAATTGGCGTCCGGATATATAATGAGAGCACCACCCAGCGGCGGCTCACCCGGTTGAACTCATTCAGAATGGCCAGCCGCCGGTCCCGCTCGTGGATGTGCTGCAGCAGGCGCAGGGAAAAAATGACCTCGAAGCTCCGGTCCGGGTAGGGTAGTTCCTCGGCCAAACCTGTCACAGATCCCTGGGCTAAACCCAGGTTTTTGCGCTGATAAAGAACCGCGTAGTAGCTGGAGTCCAGGGCGTGTACCGGCCCGAAGCGGTGCAGCAATTCCTGGAAACGACCGTAGCCTACCGGCACGTCCAGGATGGACCCGCCCAGCTGGTATCGGGTAAAAATACCCGCAACCAGCTGCTCTTCACGATGGCTAAGCCAGCGTTGATCCCAGTGGCGGTAACGCTCCCGGGCGTACCGGTCCACCTGTTCCAGGTTTTGCCAGACCATATAGGCGAAGGCTACCGGATGGCTCGCCGTTGTGCCCGGGGACGATCCAGGACCTCTTTGAGCACCATGGCCCGCTGGAGGGGCGTCAGCCGGGCCAGGGTTGTCTCCGCCAGCAGGGGGTAACGGCGGTCGGGCCGGGGAGGGACGTATTCTTTCACTGGTGGCGGAGGCGGCTCCACAGGCGGTGGCATGGGCGGCTCTTCAACGGGCTCCGGCGTAGTGGTGATTTCCAGCTCTTCTGTCAGGGGGGCTTCTCCCGCCTCCGGACGGAGTACTCCCGGGACCAGCTCCTCGGCAACGCCCAGCTTGCGGAATAGATCCTCCAGGGGTGAGACCGGTCTGGAGGGTGGCGCCGGGCCTGTCCTGAGCCGAGTCGAAGGGCCTGTACGGCCCGGGTACTCCTGAGGTTCGGGGGCCGCTGTCGGCGGCTGCGCCTCCAACGCCTCACCTTCGACCTTGATCTCGACGGGGCGCTCCTGTCCCAGTGAGACCGTTGGCTCGCCCTCCGGCCGTTCCACCCCGAAAGGAGCTGGTGGCTGATCCGGAGGCGCGGACTGGGCTCGCATCGCCCTCCGCCGCCGGGCCTTGCCCCCCAGGAAAGTGGTCAGCAGCCACCAGACGACGATGATCCAGAACAGGGGGCTTTCAAAAATCGATGCCATTACTTACCTGGTTTGGCTGGTCCGGCCTCGGGACCGAGCCCTTCCTCGGGCGATGGCTTTGGAACCTCTTCGGGTCCGGCAATGGACCGCCGCATGCCGGTGTCGGCCTGGATGTTCTGAAACTGGTAGTAATCCATGACGCCCAGGTTGCCCTCCCGGAAGGCATGGGCCATGGCCTTGGGCACTTCCGCCTCGGCCTCCACCACCTTGGCCCGCATCTCCTGGACCGTAGCCATGAATTCCTGCTCGGCGGCCACGGCCATGGCGCGGCGGGTCTCGGCCCGGGCCTGGGCCACCTTCAGGTCCGCTGCGGCCTGCTCCGTCTGCAAGTCGGCGCCGATGTTCTTGCCGACGTCCACATCGGCGATGTCAATAGACAGGATGGCGTAGGCCGTCCCGGCATCCAGACCCCGGTCAAGTACCATCCGGGAGATGGAATCGGGATTTTCCAGCACCTTCTTGTAGCCATCCGAGGACCCGATGGCACTGACGATCCCCTCGCCCACCCGGGCGATAATGGTTTCTTCCGTGGCGCCACCGACCAGCTGCTCGATATTGGTGCGCACGGTTACCCGCGACCGAACCATGAGCTGAATCCCGTCCTTGGCCACCGCGCTGATCTTGCCCGTTTTGGGGGCGTCAATGACCTTGGGGTAAACGCTGGTCTGCACCGCCTCCTGCACGTCCCGACCCGCCAGGTCGATGGCGGTGGCGACGGTAAAGGAAAGGTCAATGTTGGCCTTGTCGGCGGCAATCATAGCATAGACCACTTTGGAGAGCGAACCTCCAGCCAGGAAGTGGGTCTCCAGATCCTGCGACTTGATCGACAACAGCCCGGCCCGGTGCAGGTTGATGACCCCGTTCACCACCTGCCGGGGAGGGATCTTCCTGATGCGCATAATGATGAGACTGATGAGGGAAATCTCCCTCCAGTGGATGGATACCTTGGCCTGGAGCCACAATCCCACCGGTACCAGATAGATAAGCAGGATAAAGAGGACCAGGATGATGGGGAGGATGAAGACGAGACTTGTTGTCATAGTTCTATGACTCCTTATTAGTTTGGGAAACTTGACGTATGAAGGCGGTGTTGCCTTCCACCCTTATAACCTCTACGGGAGATCCTTTGGGGATATGTTCCCCCCGGGTGGTGATATTCAGGTGGCGGCCGGCGAAATCAGCTTTACCGGTAGGCATGCACTTGGTGAGAGCTACACCGACCTGGCCGACCAGGCCCTCCATTTCCATCGCCACGCTGTACTCCTCGGCCGAGAACGGCACGTACTTCTTGAAAAACTTACTGGTGACAAAGACCCGCAGGAGGAAAATAGTACCGATGATACCGCCCAGTATGCCGATGTTCAGGCCTATGAAAGCCCGCTCTATCAGATCCGGGGTGGGGTATTCCCCCAACAGCATCTTGTACATGCCCCAGAGCATCAGGGCGATGCCGCCGATTCCGGCCAGCCCGAAGCCGGGTATCGCTACTACTTCCAGGATCAGCAGGGTTAGGCCCCCCAGGAAGATGAGGACTTCGGTAAAGTTAGCGAGCTGGGCGATGAAGCTGGTACCGAAAAAGAGCACCAGGGCAATGGTGCCGATAATCCCGCCGATGCCGAAACCGGGCGTCCTTAACTCGAACAGCAGGCCCAAAAAGCCGATGCTCATCAGCAGACTGCTCACGATGGGATCGGTGAGAAAGCGGACGACGTATTCCGACCAGCTGGGGGCGAACGAGACCACCTCGGCATCTTCCAGTCCGAGGGCCGTCAGAACTTCCTGGAAAGTATCGCGCATATCATCGGCGATTCCCAGCCGCAGAGCCTTTTCGGTAGTGAGGGTGATGAGCTTGCCGGCCTTGCTCCCCTCGATGCCCTCCAGGTGCATCGTATCGCCCTGGATGATGACGTAGGGTATCTCCAGCTCCTCGTCCACCATGCCTTCGGCGATCCGGGCGGGGCGGCCCCGGGCCTCGGCGGTGGCGGACATCTCCTCCCGCATATAGGAGATTACCTTCTCACTGGCCTTTTTGCCCTCCAGGTCCACGGCGGTGGCGGCGCCGATGGTGGCGCCTTTGGACATGAATATTTTCTCACAGGACAGGGAAATGAGTGCGCCGGCAGAAATGGCCCGGCGGTTGATAAAGGCTACCGTGGGGACCGGCGACGACATGATGGCGTCCTTGATGCGGGTGGCGCCGTCAAGCCGGCCGCCGAAGGTATCGATATCGAAAATGATCGCATCGGGAGATTCCCGGTCGGCCTGCTTTATAACCCGCTCTATAAAGGGCGGCAGCCCCAGGTCGATGGTGCCCTGGATGGGCACCCGGTAGACCAAACCTGCGGGAGAAGCTTGCCCTGAGCTTGTCGAAGGGGCCTGCCCTGAGCCTGTCGAAGAGGCAACCGAAACAGCCGCAAGAGTCCAGAGAAGTAATGCCGTTCTCATACTGGAATGATATTATATGTCTTCTACGGCAAAGTCAACGTGTTTCCGTCGGAAAAACATTTCTGATGCATTATTCCCCATCGGTAACTTCCCGCACCGAATATTAATCCCGTCAGAGGAAGTCTGTCAACCATTGGTCAATCAATTACTTCTCCTCACAACCTGGATTCTAAACCGCCTGCCGCGTGCCTGGGCACTCGCCCTGGGGCGTCTGCTGGGCGCCGGCCTGTACCTGGCCATGCCGTATCGTAAGGATGTGGCCTGGTATAATCTGTTGCGGGCATTTCCGAACCTACCGCCCCATCGGCGGCGGGCCATCCTGCGCCGCACCTACCAGCACTTCGGCATGGTGCTCGTGGACTTCGTCCGCATACCCGCTATTTCCGCCGGGCGTCTGGGTTCCATCATTGATTTCGACGAGACCCATGCCCGGGAGGCGCGGGAGCGGGGGAGCGGGGCCGTGATTATGAGTGGGCACGTGGGCAACTGGGAACTGCTTGTCCCGGCCCTGGCCTTGCGCGGCTATCCCTTCATCCCGGTGATTGTCCCTCAAACGGGCTCCGGCGGCCCCTTGGTTAACGCCGTCCGGGAAAGCACCGGTTCCCGCTACATTTCCAAGCGAACTCCCCCGCGCACCATGTTGCGCCTGCTCAGGGAGGGCAACTTTCTCGGCCTGCTTGGCGACCAGGACTCCAGAAGAAACGGCGTTTGGGTCACTTTTCTGGGCCGGCCCTCCTCCAGGCCCCGGGGCGGCGCCGTCTTTGCACTTCAGACGGGTGCCCCGATGCTTGCCGGCTGGTGTATTTTACAAAATGACGGACGCTACCGCCTGAGTTTTTCTCCCGTGTGCACCGAAAATCTGCCGCGTGACCGGGATCGAGCGGCCCAGACCCTGACACAGCGCTATACCGACGCCCTGGAGGAGGCCATCCGCCGGCACCCGGAACAGTATTTCTGGTTTCACCGCATGTGGAAAACGCAACCGCCACGCTCGTGAGACGTATCGCCGCCAATGATCCCGCCGCCCCGGCGATGTTCTGGCAAACCATCCGGTCCGGGGGCCTGGTGGTTTATCCCACCGATACGCTCTACGGCTTGGGCGCGGATGCCGAGAACCGGGCCGCCGCCGAGCGCCTCGCGAAGGTCAAGGGGCGAGAAGGGCCGTTCAGCGTGATGGTGGGCCACCTGGAGCATCTGGAAGAATATGGGTTGGTTTCGCCGCAGATTGCTGACAAATTTATCAATATGCTTCCCGGACCGTATACGATACTCCTGCCGCCGCGCCATCCGGAGCAGCTCTCAGCGCTGGTGAAGGGCGCCGGGGGGAAGGTGGGCTTCCGCGTCCCCGGGCACCCTTTTATCCACAAGGCCTTCCAGTTGGCAAAGGGGTTGGTGATTACCACCAGTGTGAACCACGCCGGGCAGCCGCCGCTCCAGGACCCGGCGGCCATCCAGGATCAATTCGAGGAGCAAATCGACCTGCTCATAGATAGCGGCATACTGCCGCCTTCCAAGGGCAGCACCGTAGTAGACCCGACCACCACTCCCTGGCAGGTCATCCGCCGCGGTGACGGGAGGCTTTAACGCACCATGGCTGCCTTGGCTCGTCTTTTTAAGTACCTCCGCCGCTACTGGTACCTGATTGTGCTTACCACCATCCTGTCGGTGGTGTTTGTCGCCCTTAATGCCCTCTCGCTCTGGATGATCGTTTCCCTCATCAATACGGTACTGGTAAGCCCGGAAAATATTCCCACCGAGCCGATGGACCTGGCGGCCGGCGCCAGCTTCCTAGAGATCCTTAAAACCTGGACCGCCAACCTGATCCAGAAATCGACCCCCCTGGCTACCCTGGCCAGTCTGTGCTGGTGGCTGCTGGGCATCTACTTTGCCAAAAATGCCGTTTTCTATATCAAGAATATGGCGGCAGGGGTCATGGAAAACCGCCTGATCCGGGACCTGCGCAACGATCTCTTCGAACACATCCACACCCTCTCTCTCTCCTATTTTGACAAGCAGAAGACCGCTGAGATTTCTTCCATTATTTTGAATGACGTGACCTACGTGCGACAGGCCCTAACCATTAGCTTTCAGAAACTGCTCGTAGAGCCCGTGAACCTGGTGGTCTTTGTGCTGATGCTGTGTATCATCAGCTGGCAGCTTTCCTTGCTGGCCATTCCCCTGATACCGCTGGTAGCTTTAGTGACAACCCGCCTGGGAAAGAGTTTGAGAAGGCGGGCCCGGCGCACCACCAAGCAGATAGCCGGGCTGATGAACGTGCTGGAGGAAACCCTGCGCAGCGTGCGGCTGGTGAAAGCCTTCGTCATGGAGGACGCAGAAACCCGGCGGTTCAAGCAGGAAAATCGGCGTTATTACCACTCAGTATTCCGTCGTTTCTCCCTGAAAAATCTCTCTTCCCCCCTCAATGAGATGATCGGTACATCCATCGGGGTAGTACTGCTGTGGGTTGGTGGTCAGCAGGTGCTGCTGGGACGCGGCGTGGGCCCCGAAGAGTTTATGAGCTATATTATCTTTTTGTTCGCCACCCTCCAGCCCATCCGCAACCTCACCAATGTCAGTGCGGATTTGCACATCGGGATGGCCTCTGCCGAGCGCATACTGACCCTGCTGGACGAACCACCGGCGGTAACCGACAAACCAGGTGCTATCGAACTGGCCACCTTTGCCGATGCCATCCGCTACGAACACGTGACTTTCGCCTACGAGGGAGGCGGCAAACCGGCCCTTTATGACATCGATGTGGAAATAAGGAAAGGTGAGGTAGTAGCACTGGCGGGCACGAGCGGCTCGGGCAAGTCTACCTTCGTGGACCTGCTTCCCAGGCTCTACGATGTAACCGGCGGGCGGGTCACTCTTGACGGGGTGGATGTGCGGGATACAAGCTGCAGGTCGCTCAGGCGGCTTATCGGTATCGTCTCCCAGGAGACCCTGCTGTTTAACACCTCCGTGAGGGAAAACATCCTCTACGGCGACCCACAGGCTTCTGAGGAGCAGGTTATAGCTGCGGCGGAAGCAGCCCACGCCTGGGATTTCATCCGGGAGCTGCCGGAAGGGCTGGATACCATCATCGGCGAGCGCGGCACCCAGCTCTCCGGCGGGCAGCGCCAGCGCCTGGCTATTGCCCGCGCCCTGCTGAAAAATCCCCCTATCCTCATCCTGGACGAAGCCACTTCCGCCCTGGATACCGAATCCGAGCAGCACGTTCAGCGGGCGGTCGATGAATTGATCCATGACCGGACTGTCATCGTCATCGCCCACCGCCTCTCCACCATCCAGAACGCCGACCGGATCCTGGTCCTCGACCGAGGTCGTGTCGTGGAATCCGGCTCCCACACAGAGCTGCTGGCCAAACAAGGACAGTACCGATACCTGTACGATTTGCAATTTCAAACTAGCGCGGCAGCCCCAGCTTAAGCCGGCATTTATCAAATTTAACTTTCAATCGGGATAACAGGTCTTTATACTGCACGGAGCGAACCAAGGCCGCTAATGGAGGACCTAAGCGATATCGCCCGTTTAAAGCTCTACACTACCGAGTATTACTAAGTATAAATTCACTGCGATTTTATAATGGATTAGCCCTGGACGTTACAGAAGCCAACCGGAAAACTGGGTGTACTTCACCCAGGGGCAGAAGCTGTTGGCGGCACCTTTATCGCCGGCTTCCAGACTATCAAGCAAGGAATTTAAAACCCATCGGCAGCGCTATCGATTGCGGCGTATTCAAGTGCCGCTACGAATTCTTCCATACCTTGGAAACGGCACGCGCCGCCGGCAATTGCTCCCTATCCGATGCCTGCAATATGCTCATAAGCGAAGGTCGTATGGGTAGTGTGGATATTAAGAATCATTTCTGGCTAGACATCGATACGCCGGCAGCCTTTGAGCATTGTGCCGAGAATGGACTCTACCGCCAGGTTATCCAGGGCTGAGCACCTGTGAATCGCTCACTCAAGAATCCCTTTGTTTCTGTTATCATCCGTTCACGGAATCGGCTCCCATATGTCCTGGAGATCATTGACGTGTGCCTCCAGCAAACCTATGAAAACTATGAAGTCGTTGTGGTTGAGCAGAGCGATCAGAACCTCTGGGTACAGCATAAGGCGAAATTTGCCGAGCTACCGGAGCATATCCGGGTGCTCAGGTTCGAGCCACTGGGTGGCTCGTTGGCCAAGAATACCGGTGTTGCCAATGCCCGCGGCGATGTAGTTCTGTTTATGGATGACGATGACATCCCTGTCGGGAATGATTGGATTGCCCATCATGCGGCTCATTATGAAGATCCAACTTGCGTCGGAGTTTCAGGGCGCATCGTCGATCGACACAACGAGCCGTTCCGCGGCAGAAGCAGAAAACAGGCCTACAGTCACTGCCTGACCTATTCATTTTTTCTACGGGGCCGAGATCACGCCAATCTAGATATTGAAAAAAAGCCTGTGGATTGGCTACATGGTCTCAATGCCAGTATCCGTCGGTCCCATGTTGTGAAATTGGGGGGCTGGTATCCACATGTGACCAACTTCGATGAGCATTCTTTCTGCTTCCGCCTACGCAAAGCCCTCAAGCCGGAAGAATATCTCATGTTCGATCCCAAGCCTCAGACTTGCCGACGGTATAATATTGAAGGGGGACTGGAAAAACGGTTCAAACCTCTTTCTGAGTTGGTTATAAACCATATGCATTACTACCATTGGGTAGTTCGTCCCAATTTCCCTCTGCGCTTTTTTCTGTGGTACCCCTTGATAATGCTCTATGCATTCTACTATTCTGCGCGGTGGTTACGTCGTCACTCACGATTTATCGATAGCTTCTGGATCCGATTATTCGGCCTGCGGACGGGGCAATCCTTTATCATTCTTACCGAGTTGCTAAAATTGCCATTCATCTCCCTCAGGTTCCTGACACAAAAACGCCCGCCCTGGGACGGCAAGCTCCCTGCACCGGTAGAGGGGTAATACCTGCATGAGCAAGATCAAGATTCTCTTTGACATCGAGTATGTATACCATCTGGCCGCCATGGACCCGGTCATCGACGTTTTCGCCCACGATGACCGATACAACTGTGCCATCAATTACGGTATCGAACCCTACCGCCGGTTCGGTTTCTGGAAGATCCCCTCGATGGATATGTTCCTGCCCCATCTGAAGGTCGACCGCTTGCGCCGGGCCGAGCCGGGCGAAAAATTCGATGCCGTCTTCGTCGGAGATACCAAGCGCAATGCGGAGCAATTCGGCAAAACCATGCTCTGCTTTGTGAACCACGGCACCGGCATAAAGACGGTCATTTATCGCAACCTGCGGCGGCATTCTCATACGAAATACATGATCTTTGTCGAGGGTGAATATCGGTATGGCGCTCTGCAGGAATCTGGTGCATTGGGCCTTAGCCAGGTCCACAAGATTGGGTTGCCGAAGATCGATCCTTATTTCCGGGAAGGTACCTTTGATCGCGAAGAGATTCTGCTCCGCTACGGCCTTGATCCGGATAAGAAAACAGTCCTCTACGCCCCCACCTTCAAGCCGACATCAATCTATCGGCTGGAAAACCACATTTTCACGGAAACGCGGGATTACAATCTCATCATCAAGCTGCACCACTACAGTTGGATGGGCAAGTACGCACCCCATAGGCAGCATCGCATCTTCGAACGACGAGTAGGCAAGTATCCCCATGCCGCACTCGTCCCGGTACAGCATTACAATATCCTCCCTCTCATGGCAGCTTCGGATACACTGATCAGTGAGGCATCCAGCACCATTTTTGACTACCTTGCGTTGGGGAAGTTTGGAGTTATCTACGACTTGGATCACGAGAGACTGAAACATTCCGACGGCGAGCCTATCATGGCCCTCGATAACCGGAGGCTCTTCGACGGCGCTTTCGTCCATATCGACCAACCGAACAAGATCAGCAAAGCGGTGGCACAGGCAGTCAATCCCACAACTGAAATGAAGGCGAAGGGGGATGAGTATCGCAACTTTTTCTTCCATCAGTTGGATGGGAATGCCGCCCAACGCCTCAAGGTCAAGTTCGAGGAATTATTGGCAGACGAGGGCAACCAGAACAATCCCGTGGCGCCTCAACCCCTCGGTTGAACGGCAATGACTGACGGCAGTAGGATGAATATCGGTACTTACGCACTCACCTGGGTAGGTGATGTTGTCAAGACGCCGCCGCTTATGAACCGATGCCATGAGCTCTACCTCGAGACTTCGATCACCGGATGTCGGCGTACGGCAGGGCCCGGCTATAGCATTCCATAACGAGCTGAGATCGACTTAATAATCATTATCACTGGGATACTATGCATCGATCACCACACGGCAATGGCCTGATCACCCTTTTTGTCAAAGAGCAGTACCGGATAATTCGGGATGATCTCTCTGGGAAACGCCTCCGCCGTAAGTGCTTTGTGCCTTTCATGAAGTACCGTGAGATCCTGCTCCTGGAAGAGCTGCTTGACAATCTCCAGCCCAAGCAGTGCCTGGAGTGGGGCTCCGGTTACAGCACCCTATATTTTCCCCAATTTCTGGGACCGGAAGCTCGTTGGCTGGCCATCGAGCATAGCGATGAATGGGCCAAGCAGGTCAACAGCCTGAATGGGAATTCACGGGTGAAAACGGTGGGCGTGCCGCCCAAGGCGTTTCCATGGACCGACGAGCATAATGACGGCGCCTACGCCGACCTGGCCGATTACGTGGATTATCCCGGTGATTCAGCCCCTTACGATTTCATTTTGGTTGACGGACGGGCCCGGGTAGAATGCCTCAAGCGCGCCTACGAATGGATCAGCGATAACGGAGTGGTGGTGCTACATGATGCCATGCGTCCGTACTACCACCCGCCCCTGGAGGTTTTCCCTCATCAAGCGTTATTCAAAATTGTGGGGATCGATGCATAGTATCCCAGTGATAATGAT
>JABUBP010000260.1_pt1 | contig 13759 bp, 16 predicted proteins | sample 7240331 | NCBI WGS metagenome assembly JABUBP01 (sample SAMN07256347, study PRJNA390944) | subsurface metagenome | isolation source: Methane hydrate marine sediment | place: Pacific Ocean: Eastern North Pacific, ODP site 1244 | collected 2002 | reverse complement strand
TATTATCGATTTAAATCCTCGTGTAATAGAAGTGGCCGATAATAAGAGAAAAAAACTAGGTTTAAGTAATGTCTCATTTCAAACAGCAAATGCTCTAGATTTACCATTCAAGGACAACCTCTTTGATTACGCTTCCATCTCTATGTCACTTCACGAAAAAGAAAGGGTAGATAGAGATAGAATTATTTCTGAAATGAAGAGAGCGGTAAAAAAGGAAGGCTCTCTGGTCTTTATTGATTACAAGGTCCCTTTACCACGAATTCCAATTTCCTATACAATCAAGATCATAGAGTTTTTTGCCGGGAAGGAACACAATAGGTATTTCAAGGATTATATTGAGCAAGGTGGATTGGATGGATTACTAAAGAAAAATCACCTTCACGAGGAAAAAAGGGGCGAGCTTGGGCCCCTCTCAATAATAAAAACGCCAAATGCCTCATACTGTCCGCAGTAGGCTACAACTAAATAACCAAAAGGTCGCGGGAAGGTTTCCTTATTACCGCTACCCTTCCAGTGTAATGTCCCACACACAGGCGGGCTCGTCCTTGCTCTTGCGGGGAGGCAGTTTAATAGCAGTCCACTTTATCTTGGGATTGAACCAGTCAGCCGACCTCTGGTTATAGGGAATGCATAGCTCATAGCACGCTTGTTTCAGTAACGTTTCGTCCCCGTGTTTCTCAAAATAGTCCAGCGCGTTGCAGCGGTTGATGGTGTACCTGCCATGGTTCTTATCCATCAGCTCGCAATCAATGTGGAATAGCCCTCCCAGCGATGCGCTGGTCTGGATATATTTCATGACTGCCTCGACATCGTCCCCCCAGATATTCAAAGCCTCGCGGGTGCGGCGCACCTCACCCTTGGTGCCCGGTTCCCAAATCTCCACATCATGCTGGAAAGCCACTTGATCACCATACTTTTGCCTCAAGAGGGCCAGCCATATTCCATCTATCCCCAGGTAGTCCTTGCACGCGGCGGCGTACAACCTTATGAGCGCCTCCTTTGAGAAATCCTCAAGCTTTAGATCGGTTTTAAACGGCCCGCTGTAATCCTCCAATTCTGCCACTTTGAACCTCCTTCTATGTTTATATAAAGGGCGCAGCTACCTACAGTGCCTGATATTCACCGCTATTACCTAATGATCTGCCCACTAAAATAGTAAGTAGTCTCTCGCCACAAGGCCAGCTGCCGCAGCCCTGTCTATTCTAGTCCAGAGAATGAGCTTTGTAAACACAGGCCTCTTGCTTCTTCAAATATTGCCGCCGATCTTAGAATCCTCACTTGAGGCTACTGCCTTTGCGCCCAAACTGAAGGTGACGGTGCCCCTTGACAAATGATGTAACATCCATCACCCTTACCCACAGCAAGAAGCGAGGTGCTAAAGCACACACGTGGACGGTTAGGCTGATATCAGTAGCGGCTAACTATTAAGGTCGGAGTAGCGCAAGCAATGGTCAACAGTTGCCAGGCGGGAGAACCCGGTCCTCCTCATTAGCAGCATGAAGCTTAAGAAATGGCTTAAAGAGGCGACATTAGAAAGATCCGAAAGGATGTAGCCGAGGTAGAATGCTTTTAAGACTTATGCTCTTATTTATTCTTATGCCACTCATCGAGCTGGCAATTCTGGTTTATTTGGGAACCATCATAGGCGCTTTGTATACCGTACTCATCGTAGTGGCAACAGGCATTCTTGGTGCTGTTATGGCAAGGCATCAGGGCTTGGCTGCCCTCTCCAGAATTCGCAGCAGCATTGAGAGTGGAATCATGCCCGCTAACGAGCTCTTTGACGGAGCCTTGATCCTTGCGGGTGGCCTGTTGCTGCTTACACCGGGTATAATTACAGACATTGTGGGGTTCGCAGTGTTAGTTCCGCAAACAAGGCGCATTATTAGAAGGTGGATACGTAGCCTGATACATCGCAGGATTCAGAGGGGAGAAATTCACTATCGTGAAGTGCAGTAGGCTTCCGGAGAGAGAGTCATGAAAGGTTATCGGAGCCCATCCTGGTTTCGTATTAAGGGGTTTCTCGGCAAGAAACAGGCGCAGGCTCAGAATGTGGAGCCCGAGGCATCAAAATCTGCGAAGGTACAGCAAAGGCAACCGGATTTGCAGGAAGATTTGTTAGAAGCAGCATTGCCTCCAAAGATTTATGCTTTCCTTGTCGAAATTTTGGAGAGGTGTATGGTGAGCCAATCGGACGTCGCCACAGCGCTAGCTGGATTGGAGGAGTCGAGTATCGTAGATAAATTACTGGGCATGATGCTGGTAGATGAAGCCTATTCCGAAATTGCAGAACGTGAGGCGGAATCTATTGAAGCTATGGACTTTCGCCAGGTTCTAGGCTGGCGGACATGGCACTTCTTACTAGCTCTCTATAAGCATATGATTTCCCCGGCAGAGAGTATGGAGAGGGCTAATAAACTGAAAAGGTTTCTTGCCAGTCAGTCAAATATGCTAGGATCAATAACAACGGCAGCTCACCAAGCTGGCGACTGGGACACACTCCTTCTGGCTGTCGGGTTTTGTCAATGGACTGGATGGCGGAAATGGCGTAAAGAGCTATTGCAAATAGTTCGTGATCAAATTGGCGAACAGGCAATTCTTGACCGGCTTCAACAGATGGAGCAACACCCCAGGCTGGTAGTAGAAAGATTGCTTATTCAGCGCTCGAGGCAGTCCATAACGAATGCTAGGTGAAGACCGCTTGTGCCAATCGGCAAAACTACATATACCCCCACCGAACAGCGCACCGCTCGCTCCTTTGAATTCCTGGTAGCTGCCTACCGAGCTTTGAAGGCTACGAAACACCTTCTGCCTTCCTCCTGCTCCATGAACTCCACAGTGAGAGGGGTTCCCACCTTTATGCCCTCTGGTTTTCTGGCGTCAAGCCCTCGAATCCGGCCACTTACCTTGGGACCCTCCTCCAGTTCCACAACCCCGACCAGGTAGGGATTGTCTCTGTCATATCCTTCCTCTATGGTAAAGCTCGGCCCCACGGCGACGGCGGTGAAAGCAGCAAGCCTACCCTTGCCCTTCATCTCCACCCATTCCATGTCATTTCCGTGGCACTTGCTACAGATAGGGTGTGGTGGTAGATATAGTTCCTGACATTTCTTGCACCTCGAAGCCATGAGTTTCTTCTCAGCGAGAAACCGATAGAAGGATGCGCTGTTAAATTCTCTTTCCTCAGTCAAGGACTACCTCCTCTGATAAATATGAACCACACAGGTGCCGCCGGTAGCGCCAACGTTATGAGTCAAGGCGAGACGAATGTCCTTTCCTGGAACTTGCCTGGGGCCGGCCTCGCCTCTCATCTGATGCCATATCTCGACTACCTGCCCTACTCCCGAGGCTCCGACGGGGTGCCCCTTGGATTTGAGTCCCCCCGATGTATTGATAGGTTTAGCCCCATCGCGAGCGGTAAGCCCTCGCTCAGTTGCCACGAATGCCTCCCCAGGCTTGAAGAAGCCCAGGTCTTCAATCGCCATCAGCTCGGCAATGGTGAAGCAATCGTGGACCTCAGCGATCTGAATATCTTCAGGCTTCACTCCCGCCATCTCATAAGCCTGCTTGGCTGCGGTTCTTGACGCCAGGATGGATGTCAGGTCTTTCCGTTCATTAAGGGCGTGGTCGCTGCCCTGGCCAGTTCCGATGATGTATATGGGGTTATCAGAGAAGTCCCCGGCCAGGTCCTCGGCGACGAGGAGGATACAGGCAGCCCCATCGGTGATGGGCGAGCAGTCAAATAGTCTCATAGGCCAGGCAACCACCGGGTTCGCCCTGGGATCTTTGAGGAACTCAAGCTCGTCACGCCAATATGGCACTGGTTCCCCTTTCTGTTTCGCCTTTTCAATCCGGGCATTCATGAGGTCTTTGATAGATCTGTTAAACTGAGCCTTTGGATTCAGTGCTCCGTTATTGTGGTTCTTGATCCCCACTTTCATAAAGTGTTCCACACTGGCACCATACTTCGCCATGTACGCAGTTGCCATAGCAGCATATAGCCCGGGGAAGGTAAAACCGCAAGCACCCTCATAGACCGCATCGCTAGCAGAGGCAAGTGTATCGGTCACCTGCTCCGTGGGTAGGTTGGTCATCTTTTCAGTCCCACCCACCAGTACGGTGTCATATAAACCCGAAGCTATTGCCAGGATTCCCTCCCTTATGGCAACGCCGCTGCTGGCGCAGGCATCCTCCACACGGGTAGCCGGTTTGGGAACCAGTCCTACCCAATCGGCCATAATGGGAGCAATATGCCCCTGCCCCTCGAAGAGGTCACTGGAGTAGTTACCCACATATAGGGCTTCTATATCCTCGGTATCCACCCCTTTATCTACCGTCTTTGTCATTGCATTGAATGCATCGACAAACAAATCGCGGCTAGTCTTGTCGGCGAAAGCGCCGAATTTCGACATACCAGCTCCCACCAAGGCCACACCTCTTCCCAGTCTTCGTGCCCTCCGGCTCATGCTTCCTCCTTCAGAATGTGTCCAACTTATTAAACCGTCACGCGGCTCCTATCAATTTTGCCCGTAACGCCCATTCCTGAACTACTCTGTATCCCCCCAGGCTGTTCCTCGATATATACTTAGCCTCCATGTGTCTAAAATACCTCATCGGCAACACATTCTAGAAGCTGAATAAATTATGGGGGTACTTATGGGGGTACACCCTCTATCGGCGTTCCAGGCAATACGCCAGCCCACCACCGATATGATGCGTTTAGGGGAGTAGCCCATTGTTGTAGCGATATCCGAATCTGGCTTCTATGTGTCTCTTCGATCAGCTCAAACTTCGCTGATAATGTGCATTGGTTGCGACGGTTGCGATCTTTTCCATCCACGTATTGCAAAAATGATCATGAGGATCCCCACTACTAGCGCTACTATCCCCCCAACGACCAGTCCCACACCAACACCGAATATCAAGGGAACCTTCGCGCCCACGGCCATGTCCAGATCCACACCACTAGACCCATCTTGGTTCATCAGCACGACCGAATAGGTGCCCGTTTCCAGTTGCCACTCTAAAGTCTGAGTTCCGGTGCCAGACATTTCCGCTGTCCAAAATGTTTGGGATGTGGGAGCTGCAGGTACCGAACTGCCGGGGTGATTTATATAATCCACATCAAAGGGGTCTAAGCTGAAGTCGGTGATCTCATCATACTCTACATCGCTGAGGTATGCTTTCCAATCCGACTCCTCGGCTACTCCTATAAAGATTCCTTTCGAGGGATCGTTGTTTGAGCCTTCAACCTTAAAAGTGACTAAGTCGCCCAAATCCCAAGCCCGATGCCATCCCCAACCCCAATTCCATTCCTCGTCAAACTCTATGTCGGCAGGCTCGGTCACTATGGCATAGGATCCTCTTTCAAGCTGGTGAGTATTTGTAGTGATAAACCCTTCGCTATCTGTGAGGGCAATGTGCACCCACAGCAAAACCCCACCACCGAACAGGAGAGGAACTGACCCCAGTAGGATGAAGATTCCGAAGATTAGAAGTAGAATCCTTCCCGTGCTCATAATGATATCTCCGCTATGTTCATAATGCTTCTAGACTGTCTGGGGAACCAGGATTCGAACCTGGGCTTGCTGATCCAGAGTCAGCCGTCCTACCACTAGACGATTCCCCATCGGTTTCATATTATAACGTAAGATGCTCGCTACGGCAAAGCCTACTCGTCGGCCTCGCCTCTCTCCAGAGGATCGGCGAAGGGTAAGCCGGAGAGACCGCAGCAGCCACTGCTACCCACTATCCTGAAGCTGTGCTCGATAAAGGCGTCACACCCTGCCTTTTGCTGCTCAGGACTCACTTTACCCTGCAAGCGGCACTCTTCCTTCTCCGTGAAATACAAACATAGCGGACAGTACATGCTGTCTCCCCTATCGTAGATTATATAAGTCTGTTCTCATTGTCAAACCAGACCAAGTTTGCCCAGCGCTGCCTCGATTCGCCTCAGGCACCGCTCCCGGCCCAGAACTGCCATTGTTTGAAACAGGGGCGGGGCCGCAGTGCGCCCGGTGACCGCGATCCTGAGCAGTCCGAAAAAATCCCCGGTTTTCAGTCCCAACTCGCCGGCAAGGAAGCGAAGTTCGAGGTCGAGCGATGAGGCGTCGAAGGGAACGTCTTGAAGCTGCCTCAAGGCAGCTTCAAGACCTGCCATCGCGGCTTCCTTGGTTAGATTCTTCCCAAGAAGCAACTTGGCGTCATAGACCAGTTTGTCGCCTGGGTAAATAGTCGGCATCCCGAATTTTTCTTCACTTGATATATCAGTAGGTAATATGGTTTGTGGCACAGGTTCAATGAAGTAAAACTTGCATAGCTCAGCTGCTTCTCCGAATCTGGTCAATCGCTCCTGGATCAGCGGCGCTATCTGCTGTACATATTCCTTGGAGATAGGTCGCTTCACTTCCTCAGGTAGGTCTCTCTCCAGAAATGGCAGTAGCTGCTCGGTTAGCTCCGCAATACTCATGTTGCGAATGTACACGCCATTCATCCAGTCGAGTTTATCTTTGTTAAAGATAGCGGAGGTCTTGCTAATGCGCCCGATGGAGAAATACTGAAACAGCTCTTCTTTGCTGAAGATCTCAGTCTTGTCGTCCAGCGCCCAGCCCAGAAGCGCGAGGAAGTTCACCATAGCCTCGGGGAGGTATCCCCGATCCCGATACTCAATAATGGAGGTGGCACCATGGCGCTTGCTCAATTTGGCGCGGTCTGGCCCCAGGATCATGGGTAAATGAGCAAACTCAGGGGGCTCATACCTCAAAGCCTGGTAAAGCAGGATATGGCGCGGGGTGCTCGACAACCACTCGTCTGCTCTAAGGACGTGGGAGATTTGCATCAGGTGGTCGTCAACTATATTAGCCAGGTGATAGGTAGGATATCCGTCCGATTTGAGGAGAATGAAGTCGTCCAGTGTGCAGTTATCAAAGGTCACATCTCCCTTAATCAGGTCGTTGAAGCTGGTCGTTCCCTCAAGCGGGGTCTTGAACCGAACTACGGGGGTGATGTCTTGAGCTTCCAGTTTGTCCCGCTCCTCCTGGGTCAGGTCGCGACAGCAGCGGTCGTAGGTGCGCATGGATTCCTTGCGCTCGGCCATTTCGGCGCGCATCTGTGAAAGCCGCTCCGAGGAGCAATAGCATTTGTAAGCGTGGCCGCCCTCCAGCAATTGCTGCGCACACTTTTGATATAGGTCTCGGCGCTCCGATTGGACGTAGGGTGCATAGTCACCCCCCACCTCCGGCCCCTCATCCCAATCGAGGCCGAGCCAGCGCAGGCTTTCCAGCATGGCTTCGAGAGCGCCCCTGACTTTGCGTGTGACATCCGTGTCTTCGATGCGTACAATAAAGCTGCCCCCGCAGTGTCTGGCGAACAACCAGTTAAACAGGGCAGTCCTGATATTGCCTACATGAGGATATCCGGTTGGGCTGGGGGCGAAGCGCACCCGAACATTTCCTTCACTCATGGCTCTCCGTTGACATCGCTAGCTGCACTGTAATCTTATGACAGAACTTGGCGCCTGCTGCTTCTCTTCCAATCCGACCCTCAAAGAAGGGTGTTTTCTATCAATCGTTTCCTATTCTAGCACCATCAGAAGTGGGAGTCTATTCGAGCGTCATCTAGTCGCCAAATGCTTGACAAAGGCAATTGGAAATTGTAGTTTTAGCTAAGACTCAAACCGACAGTCAGGACAAAGCTACTCCACTTCCAGAGGATCAGAATGGTAGAATCGGTTATTACAGGTGAAATGCTATGACCACGCTCGAACCAGTAGCTCCTTCCGACTTTATTCGGAATATCATCAACGAGGACCTCAAGGATAACAAATACGGGGGGCGTGTGCACACGCGGTTCCCGCCGGAGCCGAACGGCTATTTGCACATCGGGCACGCCAAGTCCATCTGCCTCAATTTCGGCATCGCCGCCGGGTACGGAGGCCTGTGCAATTTGCGGTTCGATGATACAAATCCCACCAAAGAAGAGGGTGAATACGTCGAATCGATCATAGAGGACGTGCGCTGGCTCGGTTTCGACTGGGAGCATCGGCTTTTTTACGCATCGGACTACTTCGACCAAATGTATGATTATGCTGTGCAATTGATCAAAGCCGGTAAGGCTTATGTTGATGATCTGAGCACGGATGAGATGAGAGGTTACCGTGGCACTCTCATTGATCCTGGCAAGGAGAGTCCGCACCGCAACCGTTCGGCCGAAGAGAATTTCGATTTGTTCGAACGCATGCGGGCAGGAGAGTTCAAGGATGGTTCCCGGGTGCTCCGCGCCAAAATCGACATGGCTTCACCAAACTTGAATTTGCGCGATCCGGCAATGTATCGCATCATGCATGCACAACATCACCGTACCGGCAACAAGTGGTGCATCTACCCGATGTACGATTGGGCCCATGGGCTTGAGGATTCTATCGAAGGGATCACCCATTCCATTTGCACGCTGGAATTCGAAGATCACCGCCCACTGTACGACTGGTTTCTTGACGAACTGGGAGTCTATCATCCTCAGCAGATCGAATTCGCCCGCCTCAATCTCACTTACACCGTGCTGAGTAAGCGAAAGCTGCTGCAATTGGTGGAGCAGGGATATGTCAGCGGATGGGATGATCCCCGGATGCCCACCATTTCGGGTCTGCGCAGACGCGGATACACGCCGGAGTCCATCCGGAATTTCTGCGAACGTGTGGGTGTAGCCAAGACTGATAGTACCATCGATGTAGCGCTCCTTGAGCACTGCATCAGGCAGGACTTGAACAAGCGCGCTCCGCGGGTTATGTGCGTGTTGCGCCCCCTCCGTGTGGTCATTGACAATTATCCTGAAGGCCAAACCGAAGATATGGATGCTGTCAACAATCCCGAGGACACCGATATGGGGACGCGGAAGGTGCCGTTCTCACGTGTACTATACATCGAGCGGGACGATTTCCGCGAAGACCCGCCGGGCAAGTTCTTCCGTCTGGCTCCGGGCCGTGAGGTACGGCTGCGATACGCATATCTTATCACCTGCGTCGGTGCGGTGAAGGACGAGCGCACCGGCGAAGTTGTTGAGCTACATTGCACTTGCGATCCGGCATCTCGTGGGGGAAACCCGCCAGATGGACGTAAGATCAAAGGAACCATCCACTGGGTTTCGGCTGCCCACGCACTCGAGGCTGAATTCCACCTTTACGATCGGCTCTTTACCGTAGAAAATCCCGGCGATATCACGAATAGTGCCGATTTTAAAGGTGTTCTAAATCCCAATTCGCTGGAGACGTCAACGGGTTATATCGAACCCAGCGTGTCAGGCGCAGCTCCGGGAAGCCGGTATCAGTTCGAACGGCTGGGCTATTTCTGCGTCGATTCGAAAGATTCCTCTCCCGATCGGATGGTATTCAATCGAACGATTTCTTTACGCGATTCGTGGGCCAAGATCGAGAAACAGCTTTAATATAACAATACGGCCCTGTTATATCATTCAAGTCGCTTCGACTGTAAGTAAGGGCCATAATCTCCCTCCACCTCTGGTCCATCATCCCAGTCCAATCCCAGTCAACTGAGGCTATCGAGGACTGCTTCTTCAGCCCCTTTCACCCTGCGGGCGACATCGGTGTCCTCGATGCGCACGGTGAAGGCACCGCCGTGTTTCCTGGTAAAGAGACAGTTGAAGAGAGCGTTCCTGACATTGCCCACATGAGGGATGCCTGTGTGGCTGGGAGCGAAGCACACGCGAACAGGGTCGCTCATCGCCACAAATGTCCTCCCTCACTATCGTTCTCAGGTCTCAGGCAGTACTGCCCGCTTTGGCGGCAGTTTAACTACATAGGTATCAGCGAACTTGTCGTGGATACCCTGCTTGCGGCTATCGAAGGCGACCCAGAGGAAGAGAAGACCAAATGTTATCCAGCAGATGATATAGCCCAGGAACCGCAACAGCGCTGGACCCCAATCCCATTTGAGGCGCGTGCCGTCAGCGTGGACCACCCTTATCTTGAGGGCCATCATGCCGGGGGTTTCACCGCGCCGCGCCCAGAAAAAGATAAAGTAGGCCGCCGCAATAGCCAGCATTGGGACATTGATAAGCCAATAGGGCGGTGCCATCTCTCCCCAGTCTGCTACCCAGCCCCAGGCCCAGAAGGGAAAGGTGATCATCCAAAAAATGGCGCCCAGAATCGCATCTATGATCCAGATGACTATCCAATCGATAATATATGCTACAAGCCTTATCCAAAACCCAGCGTACTCTACAGCGATACCCTCTTTTTGCTCCTCTATTTTACACCTCCCTGGTTATCCATGCCCATTCTATCATCCTGCCCAAGCCGCTACAGACATTGCCCACATAGTAGATATCGCTGGGGCCGGGAGCGAAGCGCACGCGAACAGAGTCGCTCATCCTCGCACTACAACCCATTACTGTCAGTATTCCAGCTATAAAAACATACCTCTAGGCGGCCCAAAAGAATATGCCAATCCAAGCAATTAATATCACACAACCAGCGACGCCCACAATCCCACAAACCAGGCCGGCTACTGCCATTCCCCTACCCCCAAGGTTTGGCTCTCTCCCAATTTGCCTTATTGCCACCGCCCCGAAGATTATGGCAATTATGCCAAGAAGAAACCCAGACTCAAAATGCCACAAACAATTGAGGCTATCGCTAATCCGCTTGTTCGCTGTCTTTCCATCTCCTGTACTTCACTTCTTGCCATTCTATCACCTCGCCCCAAGCCCTACAACAGCGAGATGCGCTCCAGTGCCTCCTCGAGGTCCGCGGGCAGCTTTGAACTGAATTCCACCTGCTCCCCGCTTGAAGGCAGCCTGAAACCGAGATAGCAGGCGTGGACAAACTGCCGGTTTAAGATAGGCGACCTCGTCCCGTAGACATCATCGCCCACCACCGGGAAGCCTATAGCAGAAAGGTGAACCCTTATCTGATGGGTGCGCCCTGTCTCCGTGGTTACCTCGAGGAGGGTGTAGTTATCCATATACCTGAGAACCCGGTATTGTGTGCGCGCCTCCCTACCCTCGGAGACCACCGCCATCCTCTTGCGGTGGCTGGTGTCGCGTCCTATCGCAGCCTCGATGATCCCCCTCTCTGGAGAGAGGTGTCCCTGAACCAGCACCAGGTATCGCTTTAGCACAGCGCGGGCCTTGAGCTGATTGGAGAGGTTACGTTGAGCGGCATCGTTCTTGGCAACCATCATCAGCCCCGATGTATTCTTGTCCAGGCGATGCACAATCCCCGGGCGCGTTGAGCCGCTGATGGCGATGTCCGGGCAGTAAGCCAAGATGGCGTTTACCAGGGTATGGCTAGGGTGGCCGGGGGCGGGATGAACCGCCAGCCCCGCTGGCTTGTCCACCACCAGGAGGTCGCCATCCTCGTAGACTATGCTGAGGGGGATTTCCTCCGGCAAGGGTAAGGAGGGAGCAGGTAGCGGTATTACCGCAGTAATTTTATCGCCGATACTTAGCTTCAGGCTCCCCTTCGCCGCACGGTCGTTGACGGTGATGCACCCCCCGCTGATCAGCTTCTGGACATAGGAGCGGGAGAGCTCCGGGCACTCCTCGGCCACATATCTATCGAGCCGAACTCCTGACCTGGTGACGATGAACTCGAGCTTCTTACTCATCATTTCCTGGCACCGACCCCTCTCTTCTGGCCAAATAGGAAGTAGTAAATAATAAGTATAACGCCGACTACAACAGCTGAATCGGCAACATTAAACACGGGCCAGGCACCAACATCGATAAAGTCAACCACCTCCCCGAAGCGGATGCGGTCTATCAGGTTGCCTACGGCTCCTCCCAGGAGCAGCCCTAATGCGATCCTGACCAGCACCCTGTTGGCCTGGGGATAGCGGGAGTAAACAAGGATTGCAGCAATGCCAACGATGGCAGTTAGCGTAATAAGAAAGGCTTGGTTGGCAAAGAGACCGAAAACACCCCCTGTATTGGTACCATAGGTGATTCGGAAAAACCCCTCCTCTGGTATCGATTGCCCCAGATTCATGTTCGCTCTAATGAAAAACTTGCTTACCTGGTCCAAAGCCACCACTATTAGAGCTACGAGGAAAAAGGTCAGTTCTTTAATAGGCCATTTCATGGCAACAACTTTCTCGAAAAACTCGATAAAGATTGTAGGGGATTAGTCCAGCATCATCCTTAGCTGCCGAATAGTGGATACTGCCTGCCCTCGCCAGTGATTGTTGGCGAAAACGAAGGTCCTCTCCGCTGTCTGATCTAGGTAGCGGATCTTTGGCAGCCACTCCTCAAGCTCCTCCGGGGAATAGGAGTAATCGTATCTTTGATAGGCATGTTCATGCTGCCACCACTTCTCCTTATTGCGCCCGTGAAAGCGAACATAGGCAATCTTGCTCGTGGCCTCAGCAATGGGCGGCAGGAGGTTCGGCAATGGTGGCTCATCGACGCAGCAATAGCCCAGCTCCTGGCGACGCAGCCAGCCAAATACATCCTCTCTCAGCCACCCCGCATTACGAAATTCGATGACCACAGGCAAATCCCCCATCCATTCCCGGAAAGTCTCCACATAGCCGCGGTTCTGGTCATTGAATCTAAAGCTATTGGGGAACTGAGCCAGAACGCAGCCCATCTTTCCCAGGTCAATCAATGGGATGAGCATTTCCCGAAAAACCTTAAAAACCTCCTCATTATTCTCCCGTTCATGGGTCATCTGCCGGTTCGCCTTAACCGCAAAAAGGAAGCCATCGCCAGTCTTCCTGGCCATAGATTCCATGATCTCAGGCTTGGGTAGAGTATAGTAGGTGGCATTGATCTCGCAGGCGTTGAATTCGCGTGCATAGTAGAGAAGCCACTCTTTCTTGGGCATGCCCGAGGGGTAAAAAGGCCCTACCCAGTCGTTATAGCTAAAGCCGGATGTTCCCAGGTAAATCATGGCGTTAGTCTACCATATCCGTGTAAGCAGGGCAAAGCGTTTTTCATACTTTACGCTAGGTTGGATGGAACTCTCAGGCATGATTTATAAAGCCGACTCTCACATAGTAGGGCCTATCGAACATGACGAAAAAAGGATAGAATCTTTAGCGTGGAGAAGGGAACCTACGCTCTGGTCATGGCACTGAAGAGCGAGGCCGCCATCGTTGTGGGAAGGTTAGGTCGATGTGGTGGGACAGGTGGAGAGAGCGAAATTACCTTCCCAGCGGGCTACTACGTTTATTTTGGCAGCGCACGCGGCGGCCTCTCCACGAGGGTGGGCCGCCACCTGAAGCGTGAAAAGCGGTTTCATTGGCACATCGATTATCTCACCCAGTCTGCCGAGGTAATGGAGGTCTGGTATGCGCTTGAGGGGAAGGAAGCGGAGTGGAGAGAACGAAAAGAGGAGGTGGAGTGGGGAGAGCAAGAAAAGGAAGTGAAGTGGAGAGAGCGAAAAGAGGTGAAGGGAGCGGGGGGAGTACGAAAAAAGGAATGTCTCTGGTGCCAGGTTGGCCGAGGGATGCCGCAAGGGCGAATCCCCGTTCCGGGCTTTGGCTCCTCCGACTGCCGCTGCCCGGCTCACCTGGTCTACTTTCCTACGCCGCCTTCCTTCGAGCTTTTTCGCCACATGCTTGAAGAGCGAGGCTATGGGGCGCAAAAAGCCTCTCCTATCGATTTCAAGCGCCGCATAGGAGATTAGGCGGGCTTGCTATCCTCTTACTTCTCTCCCTCTTCTTTTCTCCCCCGCCATTCTTTGAGCCGCCTCTCGACCTCCTTTTCAAATCCCTGGTCGCTGGGAGAATAGTAACGTTTTCCC
>JABUBP010000259.1_pt1 | contig 13766 bp, 13 predicted proteins | sample 7240331 | NCBI WGS metagenome assembly JABUBP01 (sample SAMN07256347, study PRJNA390944) | subsurface metagenome | isolation source: Methane hydrate marine sediment | place: Pacific Ocean: Eastern North Pacific, ODP site 1244 | collected 2002 | reverse complement strand
AGTTACGGTGGCATGAGGATAGAGCAGGCAAAACTACGTCGGGGTGTAGCGCAGCCAGGTAGCGCACCTGAATGGGGTTCAGGTGGTCGCCGGTTCAAATCCGGCCACCCCGACCATCAATTCACACCTAAAATCCCCCCAAAACTCCAGCTCTATTCCGACTCATCCATCAAGCCACCGTAACTCAGGCTGGAAAATCCACCATAATCGAGATATAATTGCCGTCGGTGCTTCAGCTTACAGTAGATAAGACGTATTGACCCCAGATATACAAGAGAGTAAAATGCATTGGATAATTTGTCCCCGCCATCGCCAGCAGGAAAGACAGCCAAAGCAAAATTATAAGGAGGTAAGCCACATGCGTCTTGATGATGAGGAAAAACGGATGCTCGCCGGCGAAGAAGGGAAAGGGACACAGAAGGCAATGGAGATTCTCAAGGCCAAGGGAGAAGCCGAAGGCGCCGAGAGAATGGTCAAAATCGTCTACGCCCACCTGATGCCGCCGGACACCATGTTCTTCCCCTACGGACGACAGGGCAAGTGGGCTCGCGATTTAACCGGTGAACTTACCAGGGACGTCACCCGTCTCAAGGTACCAGCTACTATGGAACCCAAGTTTGTTGACCTGGAACTGGCGAAGGACATTGAATTCACCGACGACCTTATTACGGAAATGCGCAACATCATGCTCCCTGCCGCTGAGTATTTTGAAAAACTCGGCGTCGTCCCCAGTTACACCGCCCTGCCCTTTCTCATTTACCCCACCAAGATGGGAGAGCATGTCAGCATCGCCGAATCCATCGCCATCCTGTGGTATAACACCATGTTCGGTTCCAGGTGCGAGCGTGATGACGGCGTCACCTCCCTGGCAGCGGCTATTACCGGCGTTTACCCTGAGATTGGCGCCCACCTTACCGAAAACAGGTTCGCCGAGGTAATTATCAGACCGGGCAAAGATATTGACCCGGCCCAGTTCAGCTACACCGACTGGGATGCCTACAGCCTGGCGGCGGCGCGTAAGGGCAAGGAGAAGACCCCCGTCTTCATCGGACTACCGCCCAACATGACCTTTACCCAACACAAACACCTGCTGGCCGTCATCGCCGTTGAGTCCGGCTTGGCGATACTGCACATTGTAGGCACCACCCCGGAGGCACCTACGCTGGAAGCTGCGCTGGGTGGCAGGAAGCCGCTAGCCGAATTTGAAATCGGCAAGCGAGACATTGATGAAGCCTACGCCATTGCCACCACCGCCACTGACCCGCATGTTGATTATGTGTTCCTGGGATGCCCCCATGTTACCCTGGCCGAGTTAAAAGAGGTTGCCGCAGCTCTGGAGGGCAAGAAGGTCAACCCCAATGTTAAGCTGGTGGTATCTACCACCTGGCAATACCTCGACTCCGCTGAAGAGATGGGTTACGCCGAGGCCATCAGGCAGGCCGGGGCTACCCTAACCAAGGACATGTGCATCGCCTTTTCCGGCACCCAGGTTAGCGGCACCATTGCCACCGACTCCATTAAAGCCGCCTTCTTCTACACCGGCTTTTCCTCAAAGACCACCCGGCGGGTCTGGTTCGGCACCATCCAGGACTGCGTGCAGGCAGCCATTACCGGCAAATGGCCAGGAAGGAGATAGGTACATGAGCGCGATTAAAATCAAAGGACACAGCACCAAAAAACTGCCCACTGTAGAAGGCGAGGCAGTGGTAACCACCGACCTCGTTGCTTTCTGGGGCGGCACCGACTGGGAAACCGGAGAGATAGTTGAAATCGGCCACCAAGCCAAGGGTAAAAATATGGCCGGGAAGATACTGGTCTGTCCCGCCGGTAAAGGCGGCGCCGGGGATACCTTCGGCTTTTATTACCTCTACAAGAGTGGCAAAGCACCCAAGGCTATTGTCTGCAATAGAGGTCAGGGAACTACCCTCGCCGGGGCACTGCTTACCGACACCCCGATGGTCTATGGTTTTAAGGAAAATGTGGTGGAACTGGTGAGTGACGGGGACACCGTAAAGGTGGACTCGGAAAAGGGAGAGGTTTTCATAACTAAAAAGAGCACTTAGCCCCCATTCATCAGCCGGATTTAGCGGAGGTAATTATCTTGATACAGAAAGCAGTCATTTTAAATGCCAAGGATAATGTGGCTACTGCCCTCGCCGACCTGAAAGACGGGGATACCCTGGAACTGAAGGCCGGCGAAGAAGACCTGACCCTAAAACTGACCGACCCGGTGCCCTTCGGGCACAAGTTCAGCCTGGCGAAAATAGAGTCCGGGGCGGCCGTAATTAAATACGGCGAGGCCATCGGGATAGCCACCGTTGATATTCAACCCGGAGCCTACGTCCATGTCCACAACGTGGCTAGTGCCCGGGGTAGAGGCGATTTAGAGGGAGGTGCCAAGTGAGCTTTTCAGGATACCCCCGTGAAAACGGTTCGGTAGGCACCCGCAATTACATCGGTATCATTTCTACCGTAAGCTGTGCTAACGATATCGCCTGGTGGCTCTCACAAAAGGCCAAGGGTTATGCCCCTTTTCTCCATGGTCAGGGCTGCTGCCAAACCAAGCCAGACATTGATATTGCCACCCGAACACTTATCTCGCTGGGCTGGCACCCTAATCTGGCCGGGGTATTGCTGGTGAGCCTGGGTTGCGAATCGTTATCGGCAGACACCATAGCCGAGGGCATTGCCAAGTCGGGTAAGCCGGTGGAAAAAGTAGCGATTCAAAAAATAGGCGGCGCTACCGCCGCCCTAGCTGAAGGCTCTCGCCTCGCCAAGGCGATGGCGGATAAGGCAGTCCGGCTAAAGAGACAGGAATTCCCCGACTCAGCACTGATACTGGGAGTGAAATGCGGCGCCTCCGACACCACCTCAGGGCTAGCGGCAAATCCAGCCACCGGGGCTGCCTGCGACATGATAATTGATAATGGCGGCGCCTGTATCTTCGGCGAGACCACAGAGTTTATCGGTGCCGAGCATATCCTGGCCAATCGTGCCGTCAGCCCGAAAGTAGGCCAGAAAATCCTGGATATTGTGGCGCGCATGGAAAACCGGGCGATAGCTATGGGCTTTGATATGAGAGGCGGACAGCCCACCGCCGGTAATATTGCCGGTGGACTGACCACCATTGAGGAAAAATCCCTGGGGGCTATCGTCAAGGGAGGCACCAAACCCATCAACGAGGTCTATGAATATGGAGAGCGCCCTCAGGGCAAAGGGCTGTTCATCATTGATACTCCAGGACGAGAGCCGGAATTCCTCACCGGACTGGCTGCCGCCGGGGCGCAGGTCATCGTTTTTACCACCGGACTGGGTGCCCCACAGGGCTTTCCCTTCGTTCCGGTCATCAAGGTTACCGCTAACCCCACTACCTACAAGCAGCTATCAGACCACATGGATGTATTTGTTGAGCTGGCGGACAAGGCCAGAGCGGGCATCGCCCGGGCTGGAGAGAAGCTATATCAGGAAATCTTAGCCACAGCTTCGGGGAAGCAGACCAAAGCGGAGAAGATAGACTACGGTAACTTCCCCAATATCTTTACTATTGGTCCCGTAATGTAAGCCCCGTCCGATAAAAACTGGAGGAGATTTGGATAGTGAATGCGCTTAAGCTGCCGCAACTGGCCTGGTTTGGAACCAAGTCATTAGAACTCCCTGTCCCGGAAGGCTGGCAGGTTGAGGTCTGTAACATGGCAGGTTATGACCGCCCCGCCCTGACCCCCGACCAGATAAAAGCCGCGGTAACCCAAAATCTCATTGGCGCGCCGCCCATAAGAGAACTGGCTAAGGGAAAAAAAGAGGTCGTCATCATCTTTGATGACATGACCCGGGTGACCAGGGCGGCTGACATCGTCCCTTTCGTAGTAGAGGAATTGGAGGAAGCGGGCATCCCCGACAACAGGATACGCTTCATTGTTGCCCTCGGCTGCCACGGGGCGATGAACCGGGCTGATTTTATTAAAAAACTGGGCGAAGCTACTATCGCCAGATTTCCCGTTTATAACCACAATCCCTTTGATAACTGCGTCTATGCGGGCACCACCAGCTTCGGCACCGAGGTCTACTTAAATGCCGAGGTCATGAAGTGCGACTTCAAGATTGCCATTGGTTCCATCACGCCACATGTTATGAGTGGGTTTGGCGGGGGGTGGAAAATTATTGTGCCCGGCATAGCCTCCTTTGAGTCCATCAACGCCCTGCACCTGTTATACCAGCTACTACCCAAGGAGCGGCAGCAGCAGACGACTACCGAAGCCGGAGTCATCGAGAATAACCCGATATATCAGAACATCGAGGAGGGGGCCTCCTTTTCCGGGCTGGACATCAAGATTGAAACGCTGTTTAACCACTGGGGGGAAACCGCAGCGGTTTATGCCGGCACGCCCAAAGAAGCCTATGCTGCCAGCGTGGAGGACGGTAAAACCCACTTCCACACCCCCCGAGCCAGGGACAAAGATATCGTTATTGCCAACACCTTTGCCAAGGCGAACGAAGCTACCCTGGGCATACCCATCGCCTCCCCCTCGGTGAAGAGCACCGGCGGAGACATTGTCCTGATTGCCAATGCCCCTGAGGGACAGACTGTTCACTACCTGATGGGACACTTTGGCAAAATGATTGAATCAAAGCAACCCCTGAGGGTAATCACTCCCCAATCGGTCAAGCACCTGATTGTCTTTACCGAGTACCCTGACCTGGGGGGAAGGGGCTACTTTGAGCAGACAGACAAGGTACTGTATATGCACAGGTGGGATGATGTCCTAAACGCCCTTCGGGAATTCCATGGCGATAAGGCTCAGGTAGCGGTATATCCCCATGCCGAGGTCCAGTACTGCAAGTCGTAATTAACGCTCAACCTGTTTAATCTGATAGCGTAACTTACCCGCCGGGGCTACCACCTCAACTACATCCCCCTGACTGCACCCGATAAGAGCCCTGCCTGTTGGTGAAGCACTGGAAATCTTACCCTGGGCCGGGTCTACCTCCCGCGGACTGACTATGGTATAGCGCAGTTCGTCCCCGGAAGAAAGGTCACCCAGCACCACGCTGTCGCCAGTGCCTATCTTGAGCGTGTCCTTCGGCTTCTTACCGTCACTAATGACTGCCGACTTCAAAATTTGTTCCAGCTCTTCAATCCGCCCTTCTATCCGCCCGCGCTGCTCCCGGGCTGCCTCCAGGGGCGCATTCTCCCGGAAGTCCTTATCCGCCGCCGCCCGGCGTACCTCGTCAATAGCCACCAGACGCCGGCTCTTGAAATCGTCAAGCTCAACCTTCAACTCATCGTAGCCCTGCTGAGTTAAAGAGACCGACTGGGATACACCCCGCCGCGACGAAGTCCTTAATATGGCCTTCCCCTTCTTAGGCTTAAGCTGAGTGGCCAGATTAGCCTTGTTCCACCCCTCCTTCTTGGCACAAACCAAAAAAGCCCGAATTAATTCGAGCTTCTTCATATAGTTGGTATCCGATAATGATAACCGCTCCGCATAGTTAGCCACCTCCGGAGCCGTCAACCCGGCTAAAGGTCGCTCCCACCCGTACCAGCGCACAAAGCTATACACCTCCTGCTGACTTGCCGCTCTTTCTTCAGGTGCCAGGCCGGCCAGAAAACGGGTAGCCGCTTCGCCCAGGCTTAGATTCTGACTGTTACTATCCACTCCAAGAACACTCCTTCTTAAACTTTGGCCAAGTTTAATCTTACTATCCCAACCACATATCGGTCAATCAGCACCAGCTCAGAAAGGAACCTTTATCCTGCCGATAACCCTGGATATTGCCTGATGTGCCAGCAATTTCAATGCTACCTCAGCATGCCAGTCAAAGGACAGGTCTTTCTCTCTAAGCAAGGCTTCATCAATGCCGCTGGACTTTATTATGTCAAACATACGGTCGATCTGGCGGTCGTTCAGGCGTTCGTAAAATTTCCGCGCCCAGTAGCCTTTCTTCAGCTCACCACCCAGCTTTTTCTGCCACTGCCGCTCATAGCCAGCCAGACTCTTCGCCGTCAGGGCATCACTACCCAGTGCCCGGTGCAGATTATCAGCGGCGATATCGGCACACAGCAGACCGTAGTAGATACCACCACCGGTGGTTGGCTTCACCTGCCCCGCCGCATCCCCCACCACTACCAGCCTGTCCCCATAGGTTCTCGGCAAAGGCTTCAAGGGAATCCCACCATGGTTTAACTTGACCTCAGCCGAAACTATTTTCCCCTGAGCCAGTAAAGATGACATCAATTTTCTGAGATAATGCCCGGGGTTACGGCGCGAGAGCAATCCCACCCGCGCCTTGTTGGCAACCGTAGGCACCAGCCAGGCAAAAAAGCCGGGAGCTATCTCCTGGCCAAAGTAAACCTCAACCTCGTCCACCCCAGTAGTTTCTACCTCCGCCTGAGCCCCAGCAACAAAGTCGCCCACCTCACCTAAACCCAAATCTGCAATAAGTTTTGAGTTGAAACCGGTGGCAATAACCGCCGCTCTGGCTTCAAGGCTTAACTTCTCTCCCTGATGAACTGCCGTAAGCCTGACCCTATCATCCTCAACCTCCACACCCCTGACCGGACAATTTAACATGTATTCCGCTCCCTTACTTCGTGCCCGGTTGACTATAGCCATATCAAAAGCAGCTCGGTCGACAATGCAGGCTTGGGGCTCCTGCCGCCACAACCTGACTAACCTTCCCGAAGGTGAAAATAACCTGGCGCTGTTTGCCCACCGCAAAATAACCCTGTCATCTATACCAAAAGAGCTAACACACTCCCGACCAATAAGACCGGTGCAGCAGGCCTTTTCCCCTGACCTCTCTTTTGCCTCCAGCACCACCACCCCATATCCCCTCTCCGCCAGCTTAGCCGCGGCATAACTCCCCACCGGCCCACCCCCGACAACAGCGACATCATACAATTTCAACTCTCCACCTGCGGGAACATTTTACCCTGCCTTAATCCCCAACCACAACCAGTCTCCAGAAGACTGATAAGGAAATAATAAGACAGCGAGGAAGACAAATACTGTGCAACAAGGTACAGAACCTGAGCTATATCCCAGGGCTCCACCCGGATTAAAGGCGCCACTTATGCCGGCTAAGATACTTTTAACTGCGGTAAGGCCTCCAGGGCAACCTCAGCCGCCCGTTTCCCGGAAAGAAGCATGCCCCCGAAGATAGGCCCCATTCTGGGGGCGCCAAAAACAGCGTTAGCCGCCATACCAGCCACAATCAGGCCAGGATAGACCTCCTGGGTATTCCCTATTATCTCTCTTTCGCCTATCTCCGCCCACATCGACTTCTCCCCCATTACCCTGCCGCCCTTCGTCTTCAATTTAGCACCTATCTTGTTCACCACTATGTGGCAGATTTCGCAGGCATGCCCGGTGGCATCTATCACTACTTTCGCCCGCATGGCTAAGGGGTCGACATGCAATTTGGCCAGTGAAACGGCACTCCAATTCAATACCAGTCCGGTTATCCGGTCATCTTCCCTAATCATCACGTCCTCGACGCTAATCAGGTTGAATACCCTGGCGCCAGCCTTTATTGCCTGGGAACAGATGGTTGACACCGCCTCCAGGGAATCAGCGATATAGTAGCCATTTCCGTAGTCTTTGCTGGCGACATTAAACTCATCCAATAGCTTCTTCCCCTCTTCCTGCACCACGATACGATTGAACATCATCCCGCCCCCCGGCATGCCGCCACCAACACGGAGCTGCCGTTCAAATAACACCGTCTTCACCCCGGCCTTTGCCAGATAGTAAGCTGCGATCATACCGGCCGGTCCGGCGCCACCGATAGCCACGTCCGCCTCCATAGACTCCATAAAGTCCTGCATAAAGCTTTCGGTTATTGCCCTAGATATGGTTACCTCGTCGAGCATATTTCCTCCTGCGACAAAGTTGGCTTCTTACTTTACCATCAGCTAGCACTTAGTAGCGGAGACGCCTAAGTACTTTTCTACCAGCGCCATAGCGCAGAACTCGCCACACATACTGCAGGCCTCTCCCGCCGAAGCGTGCTGGTGGTGCCCCTGGCGAGCCCGCTCCGGGTTTAAGGACAGCTTGGCCTGCTCTGCCCAATCGAGCTGCTTGCGCGCCACTGACATCTGTCTATCCCGCTCGGCAGCACCCTTCACCCCCTTCACGATATCACCGGCATGGGCCGCAATGCGCGAGGCAATCACCCCCAGCCTGACATCATCGGCATCAGGCAGCGACAGGTGCTCCGATGGCGTTACATAGCACAGAAAATCGGTGCCGGCAGCGGCGGCGATAGCGCCGCCAATAGCCCCGGTGATATGATCATAACCGGCGGCAATATCGGTTACCAGCGGCCCCAGCACATAGAACGGAGCGCCCTTGCAGATAGACTTCTCCAAACGGACATTAGCCTCAATTTGATTCAAGGGCAGATGCCCGGGGCCCTCCACCATGACCTGAACTCCTGCCTGCTGTGCCCGCGGCACCAGTTCCCCGATAACCAGTAATTCCTCTACCTGAGCCCGGTCGGTAGCATCAGCCAGGCAACCGGGACGCATCCCGTCGCCGAGGCTCAGCGTCACATCAAACCCCCGGGCTAACTCCAGCAAGCGGTCGTAGTATTCATAGAGCGGGTTTTCACGCTCATTGTGAAGCATCCAACCTATCAGAAAAGCACCCCCACGGGAGACAACATCAGCTACCCTCGGCTGCTGCTTCAGGCAGTCAATAGCCGACCGGGTTACGCCGCAATGCACCGTTATAAAATCAACCCCGTCACGGACATGTGCTTCAATCGCCGCAAACAGGTCGTCAACCGTCATCTTGACTATGGCGTCATGCTTACTTATTGCCTCAATGCCGGCTTGATAAATGGGCACGGTGCCGATTGGTACAGAGCTAGCCGCAATAACCGCCCGCCGAATAGCCGATATATCGCCACCGGTACTCAAATCCATCACCGTGTCTGCCCCGGCATCAGTAGCAACCTTCAACTTCTCCAGCTCAGTATCAATATTGCCAAAATCAGAAGATGTCCCGATATTGGCATTGACCTTGGTCGACAGCCCCTGACCGATGCCACAAGGAGTAAGATTGGCATGCTTGGTATTAGCCGGAATGACTATCGTTCCGTCAACCACGCCCTGCCGAATAAACTCGGCATCCAGCCCCTCCTGCTTAGCTACCAAGCTCATTTGTATTGAAGTAATGCCTTTCCTGGCCAATTCCAGTTGTGTCATACCCGTTCTCCTCAAAAATAAAACCAAGGGTTCAACCGCTCATAATCCGACCCTTGGTCTAAGCCACTCCGCTTCCCTACGCTCGCATTACCGAGATCAGGTTCACAGGGTCGGCATCAAAACGCCTCTCAGCCTCTGAGCACCCCTAGCGGTTCAATATTTAATTCTATATTGAAAACATAACACAAATTCAGCTGATATGCAAATGTCTCGTGTCTTTATTATCTATCAACCTCACCCCCTGTATCCCCCCCCCTCCTTCAAAGGAGAGGGGGAGGGATATGGCAGGGAGGCTTCGCCTCCCTTAAATCCTCCTTTTATACCCCACCCCTTGGTGGGGTAGCAAACTCATGTCCCCAAGCGGGGCGTCTAAGAGAGGCGTAGCCCCTCTTTCTAAATTATTCCCCTTCCCCTTATCCAATCCCCAAGGGGAAGGGGACACAGGGGATGGGGTCACCACCAAACAGGGGCGAAGCCCCGTAAAAATAATCACTTCTCGCCCTTGTCGAGTAAGTGTCCACGAAGTCAATTTGATAAACAGGCTAAACAAGAGTAGAATTATTATAAATAAAGCAAAGAGGAAAACATGGAAACTGGCACGTGGAAGGTAAAAACTGGTCTGGCGCAGATGCTAAAAGGCGGCGTGATTATGGATGTAGTCAACGCCGAGCACGCTAAGATTGCCCAGGAAGCCGGCGCCTGCTCAGTAATGGCACTGGAAAGAGTACCAGCGGATATCAGGGCCACCGGCGGTGTCGCCCGTATGGCTGACCCCACCATTATTGAAGCTATTATGGAAGCAGTTTCCATCCCGGTAATGGCGAAGTGCCGTATCGGTCACTTCGTGGAGGCGCAAGTACTGCAAGCCCTGGGCGTAGATTTTATCGATGAATCGGAAGTGCTTACCCCGGCGGATGAAGCCCACCATATCTGGAAGCACGATTTTAAGACCCCGTTTGTCTGCGGCTGCCGCGACCTGGGTGAAGCCCTGCGCCGCATCGGCGAGGGAGCCGCCATGATTAGAACCAAGGGCGAAGCCGGCACCGGCAATATTGTAGAAGCGGTCCGGCATATGCGGGCGGTAATGGATGGCATCCGCAAGCTGGTAGATACGCCTCAAGACGAGCTCATGACAGTATCCAAGGAAATAGGCGCTCCCTTCGAACTGGTAGAGAAGCTACATAAAACCGGGAAACTACCGGTAGTTAATTTTGCCGCTGGCGGAGTGGCTTCACCGGCTGATGCCGCCCTGATGATGCAGCTGGGTGCCGACGGCGTCTTCGTTGGCTCAGGTATTTTCAAGTCCAGTAACCCCGAGGTTATAGCCAAGGCTATTGTCAAGGCAACCACTCACTTCCAAGACCCGGAAATCATTGCCGAGGTCTCCAAGAACCTGGGCGACGCCATGCCCGGTCTGGATATAAAGCAAATCCCGGCTGATGAACTACTGTCACCCAGAGGGTGGTAATAAGATGAAGATTGGTGTCCTGGCGGCGCAGGGAGCCTTTGCCGAGCACATAGCTATATTACAACGTCTGCAAGTAGATACCATGCCCGTCCGTCTACCCCACCAGCTCGCCAAATTGGACGGGCTAATTATTCCGGGCGGAGAAAGTACCACTATCAGCCAATTGATGCTAGGTTATGAGCTGATGAGCGAAATCAGAAATCTAGCTAAAAATGGCCTGCCCATACTGGGCACCTGTGCCGGCATGATACTACTGGCCAAAGAGATTTCAGATTCGGACGGGATAGAGCCGATAGGGGTAATGAACATAACCGTCAGGCGTAACGCCTTTGGCCGACAAAACGAAAGCTTTGAGACGGAGCTCTCCATACCAGCGCTGGGAGAGAAGCCTTTTCCGGGTATATTCATCCGAGCGCCACTAATTGAACAGGTAAAGAACGGAATAGAGACGCTAGCCAATTTAGCTGATGGCACCATCGTTGCCGCCCGACAGGGGAAGCTGGTAGCTGCTGTTTTTCACCCGGAGCTAACTGACGACCTGAGATTTCACCGCTATTTTCTGGATATTGCCGCCGGCGACCGGTAAGTAAAGTATATTTTTTAGGGGATACCTTTGCAAAAAGTAATCACCGATGACCTAGATGCCCTGCTTGAAATCTTACCGTCACCTATTCAACAGCCACTACGCCAGCAGAAGGATATCCACGAACTACTGGAGGTTATCCTTGACCTGGGCCGTACCCCGGAGGCTCGCTTCCCCCACCGCGAAATGGTGCTTAACCCCAAGGAAGTTGACCAGCCCGACATTGACCACATCGCCACCCGTATCAGCAGCTTCGGGGATGACAACCGGGCGGGCATCGAGCGCACGCTGCACCGTATCTCAGCTATTCGTAACCGCAAGGGGCGTATTGTCGGGCTTACCTGCCGCGTGGGTCGAGCCGTCTTTGGCACCATAAAAATTATTGAAGACCTGGTCCAATCAGGCAAGAGCATCATGTTGCTGGGGCGTCCCGGGGTGGGCAAAACCACTATGCTGCGTGAGGTAGCCCGGGTGCTTGCCGACGACCTCAAGAAACGGGTTATTATTGTTGACACTTCCAACGAAATTGCCGGTGATGGTGATATTCCCCACCCGGCTATCGGACATGCCCGGCGGATGCAGGTAACCACCCCTACCAAGCAACACGCGGTAATGATTGAAGCGGTGGAAAACCACATGCCCGAGGTAATCGTTATTGATGAAATCGGTACTGAGCTTGAAGCTCAAGCCGCCCGAACTATTGCCGAGCGTGGGGTGCAACTGGTCGGCACCGCTCACGGTAACACCCTGGAAAACCTGATGATGAATCCTACCCTGGCCGACCTCATTGGCGGTATCCAATCGGTAACCCTGGGTGACGAAGAGGCGAAGCGGCGGAGGACGCAGAAGTCCATACTGGAGCGCATGTCACTACCTACCTTTAATATTGTCGTTGAAATTCAGGACTGGGACAAGGTAGCCATCCATCCTGATGTCGGCGAAGCCGTTGACGCCATTCTGTGGGGGCAACCCATAGCCAGCGAGATTCGCTGGCTGGATGACACGGGAGAGGTCAGAATAGAGAAGGAAGTGCCCCCGACTACGAAGAAACCTACCAGGGGCGAGCCACTGGTCAAGGAAACCAAGACATACAAGCTTTACCTCTTTGGCATAAACCGGGGACGGCTGGAGCAGGTCGCCAAAGAGAGACAGCTAACTCTGGATATAGTAAATAATCTGAACGAGGCAAACCTGTTTGTCACTTCCAAGAGCTACTACCGGCGGAAGCCGCAAAAGGTCAAAGATGCCGAAGTCGCTGACCTGCCCACCTATGTTCTCAAAAGTAATACGCCTCACCAAATCAGGCAGCTATTAAACACACTTTATCCTGCACCTAAACCGGAACGGGCAGATTACTTCAAGCTCGCCCTTAACGAGGCGGAAGAAGCCGTGGGGCGGGTAAAGGAGGGGGAGGAGACAGTGGAACTCAGCCCGCAGAGCGCCTATATCCGGCGCCTCCAGCACCTGATTGCGGAACGAAATACCCTGAGTTCACAGAGTACCGGCAAAGACCCCCATAGACGGGTGAGGATTTATAGGGGATAGGCAAAGGCATAAACCATGTCTCTATTCATCACTTTTGAAGGTGGGGAGGGGTGCGGCAAGAGTGTCCAGGCCAAGGCACTATACCGCAAGCTGACAAAACTGGCCATCCCGGCACTCCTGACCCATGAACCCGGAGTGACCGCCCTCGGCAGGAGACTCGCCCGCTGCCTGAAGTGGGCGCAAAATACGGATATGTCACCGCTGACCGAGCTGATGCTGTTCAATGCTTCCCGCGCCCAGCTAATAGATGAGGTCATCCAGCCTAATCTGGCCAAGGGCAAAATCGTTATCTGCGACCGCTATGCCGATTCCACCACTGTCTATCAGGGCTACGGGCGGGGACTGGATTTAGAAACGGTCGCGGCGATTAATAATGCCGCTACGCAGGGACTAAAGCCCGACCTGACGGTGCTACTGGATATATCTGCTGAGGCAGGGCTTGCCCGTAAAGGTGCCAAAAAACAAGACCGCTTTGAGCAGGAGGAACTAGCCTTTCATCAAAGAGTGGGCGAAGGTTATCTCAAGCTGGCCGCCAATGACCCCGAGCGCTGGCTGGTGATAGATGCCAGCCAATCTAAAGCCAAAATAAGTGAGATTATCTGGCAGAGAGTAAGCCGATTGCTTTCAAGCCAAGGAGGCTGACCCGAAGGTATGCCCCGAAAACGAGTCGCCGTAGCCATGAGCGGCGGGGTGGATTCATCACTGGCAGCAGCGCTGCTCAAAGGAGACGGCGATGAGGTAATCGGCGTAACCATGCAAATCTGGGCGGTAAAAGCTCCCGAGGAAGACAGACCTGGAGCCTGTTGCGGAGTAGAAGCCATAGAAGCTGCCAAGCGGGTAGCCTACAAGCTGGAAATCCCTCATTATGTACTCAATCTAAGGGATATTTTCGCCCAGAAGGTTATCGACTACTTCTGCCAGGAGTATAGCCTGGGGAGGACACCAAATCCGTGCATGGTTAC
>JABUBP010000258.1_pt1 | contig 13785 bp, 10 predicted proteins | sample 7240331 | NCBI WGS metagenome assembly JABUBP01 (sample SAMN07256347, study PRJNA390944) | subsurface metagenome | isolation source: Methane hydrate marine sediment | place: Pacific Ocean: Eastern North Pacific, ODP site 1244 | collected 2002 | reverse complement strand
GGCTCAAAGAAGAGTTAATAAAAGGATTAGAAGAGGCTCTGACCGCCATTGAGTTTATAGCCAGTTTAGAAATTCCCAATTTTTCCCAATCCCCTACCGTCTATGCAGCATTAGGTTCTTCAGCCCAAGAATATTGCCTTTTTGGAGATAAAATTATTTTTTCTGGCGGAGAGTCAAAGGAGATTGAATCATATAAAGAGGTTTGCAATGAGAGAGTTGTTCCTCATTCCCATGCTAAACACAGTCATTTTAAAGGTAAACCATTTATGGTTGGTGCCCTGGCCAGAGTGATGCTCAATGGTCACAAATTAAATTCCGAAGCTAAAAAAGCCAAAGAAAAATTAGGCCTCGATTCGCCTACTGAAAATATACTTCACAATAACACCGCCCAGGCCATTGAAATAATCTACTCTATAGAAAGATCTATCCAAATTATTGATGAGATAGTTGAAAAAGGAATAAAGGATGAGAAACCGGTTAAGATTAAACCCAAAGCTGGTCAGGGGACGGCCGCTGCTGAGGCCCCCCGAGGAACACTTTATCATAGTTACACTTTCGATAAGGAAGGAAGAGTAACCAAAGCTGATGTTATCACCCCCACCGCTCAAAATTTGGCCAATATAGAAAAGGATTTTCGAGCCTCGGCCGAGCGCCTGATTAATGAGCCAGAGAACAGTCTGCAAGCAAAATTAGAGATGGTGGCCAGAGCTTACGATCCCTGCATCTCCTGTTCTGTTCATCTAGTCAGGGTAAGATAGCTAAGCCCTGATAGAAAACTACCCTATTTAAAGTTGAACAATTCTTAAATTTTTCAATATCTATCGTCCCTTCCTACTCGGCGTTTTTATTTCATCAGGAAGTGTTATACCAATTTCGGTCACATGTCGATTTAATTCTAGGGGTTGACAAATTTTACATATCGAGTATAATAAAAATGAAAATCATTATCAACTATTTTAGAGAGAATGCGAATATGATTAGTCCTCCCCGACCTCATGCCAGATTCAGAAACGCAGGCTTCAGGTTAACATTGCCTCGAGTTTATCAAAAGATTAGAGGCTGAGCTCTCAAAAAAACACAAATTCAAAATAAATACTCATCAAATTCATTTTTATGGGTCGTGCAACAGAACGCTACAGCTCATGGACAACCAGGACAGATTCCTTCATTTCTAAAAGAGCAAGGAATTGAGGTTATCATTGCCGGTGGGATGGGACCAAGAGCAGTGGGGTTTTTTAACCAGCTTGGAATCAAAGCATTTACTGGAGCAACTGGCAAAGTAAAGGAAGCAGTGGACAGCTTCTTAGAAGGAGAGCTTAAAAGTAGCGAGTCCTGTCATTGAGGGCCCTGATTTTTAGACCAACATCTCATAAAAGGTGGTGAGACAAATACCTAGAGGAGATGGAACAGGACCTCCAGGAGGAGGCAGAGGCGGCGGGAGGATGGTAAGAAGTACCTTAACACACCCTGAAAGCAGCACTATCGGCCCTAAAAGGCTTCAAAGGGGGAAATAGAAATTAGAACAGACGAGCAAAACCCATATAAGAAAGGCGAGGAAAGATGAAAGTAGCAATAGAGATGATAAGCATAGCATTTATATTTTCGCTATCATTAAAGGGAGGATTCTGCGAGCAAAAAAATTCAGAAGATCTTTCAAGTGTAATTATTACCGTAGTTTACGATAACAATGAATATGATCCAAGATTAGAGAAGGAATGGGGATTTTCTTGCTTAGTAAAAGGAACAGAGAAGACCATCCTTTTTGATACCGGGGGAAATGGAAAGATACTCCTCTCTAATATGAGTAAACTCAAGATGGACCCGCAGGAAGTCGAGATAGTTGTCCTCTCCCATATTCACGGCGATCACGTAGGGGGACTAAATGCCTTCTTAGATGAAAATTCTAAGGTCAGCGTTTATTTACCTCATTCATTTCCGAGTAGCTTTAAAGATGGTGTGAAAAAACGTGGAGCAAAAGCCATCAGTGTAGATAAACCCCTAAAAATTTGCCACAATGTTTATTCCACAGGAGAATTGGGAACCTGGATAAAGGAAGAGTCTTTACTGATAAATACGGAGAGAGGACTGGTCATAATTACCGGTTGTGCCCATCCTGGAATAGTAAAGGTAATTAGGAGAGCCAAGGAGATACTAAAGACCAATGTTTACCTGGTGATGGGTGGTTTTCATCTGAGAGGAATGAGCGAGAGACAGATAGGGGAGATCGTTGAGGGATTCAAAAGAGAAGGGGTTAAAAAGGTTGGTCCCTGTCACTGCTCGGGCAATCTTGCCCGAAAACTTTTTAAAAAAGCTTACGGTAAAGACTTCATCCCGGTCGGAGCAGGCAAAACCATTGAAATCCCGTTCGAGAAAATGGGGACGTGATTACTTTTGATGATTAAGGAAATGGACGGTAAGTTAGACTGGCTTAAGAGCTCTTGAAAACGGAGTCAAAGAGATCAAAGAATTTGGCTATGCGTTTTTCCGGTGGTGGAGAAGTTAAATAACTAACTACGATGAGAGTAGCCGTTGCCACAATTAAACTGGGCAGGATGGGTAAAGATCCCATTGAAAATCCCTTGGGAAGAACCCCATAGATGAGCAAAACGGCCACTGCCTCGCCGCTAAGGATGGAGCTAACTGCTCCCCATTTAGTGGCCCTTTTCCAGTAGAGGGCAGCAATAGTTGCTGGATAAAGCACTCCTATCCCGGTAAATGCAGAAGCGGTGATACCGACCAGGGTGGAAACCGGCCTTAACGCGATAATAAACCCGAACACACATAAGATTATCATCATTATCCGCCCTATTGTTACCTGGTGCTGAGTAGTGGCCTTTTTATTGATGAAGGGAACGTAAAGGTCTCGGGTGAGGATCGAGCTCAGAGCCAGCACCTGCGAGTCCGCTGTAGAGATCAGTGCCGCAAGCGCTCCGGACAGGATAATAGCTACCAGCCAGGCTGGAGCAAACTTGACCATTAAGAGAGGAAGAATTCTATCTACCGCTGGTCCCTCCAGGCCCGGGATCACAGTATATCCCATAACTCCAATCCAGACAGGGAAAAAGAAGACTACCAGACACACCAAGGGGAACAGAATCATCATTCGCTTGATGACGTTTACATTTTTGGGAATATACATCCGCATCCAGAGATGAGGCATCAAGGGATCAGCCACCACCCAGAGCAAGATAAAACCAAACCATACCCCAGGGGAGAAAAACTCTCCTACGCCCGGCCTGGAGAGATGCTCTGGGCTTTCGACGGCAAGCCTTTCCACCACCGAAGGCAACCCCCCAACGTTTTTAACCACTAGGCCAAAGGCTATAGCCAGACATCCCAGCATCATTATTCCCATGAAGGTATCGGTCCAGGCAACACTTCTCATGCCTCCTAAAATCAAAACAATCATAAAAAGAGTGATAAGGCCAGCTCCGGCAACATAAGGAATCACTCCCTGGGATAACTCCTCCAGGACATATCCGGCTCCCATGGCTTGAACGGCCAGATAGGGCAGGACAAAGATCACCATTACCACAGCATAAATCGTTTGCAGTAGCTTGCCGAACCGGTCTTTTATTAACTCTGGGGGTGAAACATATCCGAATTTTTTGCCCAGAAGCCACACGCGGTATCCAAACACGTAGAAGTTTATGGAGATAAGAGCCGTTCCCACCCCGATCGGTCCATACCAAGCCAGTCCTCGGCTGTATCCCCATCCGGCACATCCCAGGAAAGTGAAAGCACTACAAAGGGTAGCAAAATAGGTAAAGAGAGTAACGAAGCTACCCATAGTTCTACTTGCGGCAAAATAATCCTCTACAGTTTTTCTGCCAATTCGGTAGCCATAAAGACCGAGAAAGGCTATTAAGGCCAGGAAGGTTATGAGAATAGCAAGTGAGGTAGCAACCTCGGACACTTTATCCCCTATTTCTCCGGAGGTTTTGGCCAATAAAACCTGGCAAAGGCAGCGGCAATAACAACGTAGGCTATTATAAGCAGGACGTCGTAAAGAAACCAACCCGGAAGCCAACCCCTTATCAATGGGCGGTGGCTGCCCCATGACCAGAAATCATGGTACAATACGAATATAATGGCGAAAAGGATGTACCAGATGAGTGCCTTCTTGGTATGAGGTAGCCAGAAAGGTAAGCCTTTTTTCTTCATAGATTTGGATGCTTGGCGTCTTTGAGGAAGATTTCCTGATTCGGGTTACATTCGCTGCACCAGTCCCTCAATATCTACATACTGACTCACCAGCTTCTCGGTTTCTTTTACTTTATCCTCATCAGTGGAGCGAATTTTGACTCTCCGCTCATGGATTCTCTTGGTGGTGGTGTAGGTATCGTTTCCCGAGGCCAGTATAGAAAAATTGCAACTTTTCATCAATCTCCGAATCTTTACATGGGGAGCGAATCCCCCAGTAAGAACCATCCCGGCAACTTCAAAATCATCCTCTATTTCCGATTTACTTCCCGCGATAATGGCAAGGATAATGTCATCTCTATCTCCCGGAACAATGACGAGACTGTGAGGCTTAATGTGTCCCAGAGCATGATAAGGTTCCATGGCCGCAACCAATATATTGACTACCTTGTTGTCGAGATATTCCTCTCCACAAAGGACCCTACTTTGGCTGGCTTCCTGGATTTGTTCCATGGTGGGATAGGTCAAGGATTGCTGGAAGGGTATTACACCAAACAACTTAATTCCTTTTCTTTCCAGGCCCTTTTGAGTTATGGCTTTTATTTTATCGTATTTAGCAGGGAGAACCTTATTGATAACCACACCCAGCACTTCAACCCCTTCTTGATCAAAAAGAGCTTTATTTATAACAATTTCATCAATGGGTCGGCCAATTCCTCCAATGGATATGAGAAGAACTTTTGATCCCAATAGTTTTGCCACCGAGGCGTTAGAAAGGTCAATCACCGCTCCCACTCCGGCATGTCCGGTTCCCTCGATAAGCATTAATTCCTTTCCTTTACGTATTCTTTCAAAAGCGCCCCGGATCTGCTGAACTAGTTTTTCTTTGTTCCCTCTCTCAATGTACTCTTCAGTAAATCCCTTTTTCACAACGATAGGATTCATGTCTCCCAGATTATCTTTCATTCCACAGACATCCCTCATCAGAGCCACATCTTCGTCTATTTCATACCCCTCTCTCAGGATGTAGTGTTGGCCCACTGGCTTCATAAAGCCTGCCTTAGGAAATTTCTTTCTAAGAGCTTGAAGAAGTCCTAGAGAAAGCGTAGATTTACCATCGTTTTGTCTCGTAGCTGCAATAAATAGTGATTTCATCCCCCACCTTCTCTGCCGAGGATACTTGGCCTCCCGACTCCACTATCGAGTAATTCAGACTTTTGAACTATCAGACGAAATTCAACAGAGGGATTATATCAGCCTCGATACGCTCTGTCAATTTTTAGCTGGACTGCCATTGTTGATTTCATGGTTTTACAAATTCCTCATTCACGCTATAATAATTAGCTCCAACCACCACTTTACAAATAATTCTTGACTTTGATTCTTGAGCTGGCTATAATTGGACTATCCTAAAGACTGACCACAAAAAAAGAGGACGATAAAAATAAGAATCAACCCAGAGTACGGTTTTGAATACAGAGGAAGAAAAAATGAGGGCCAAAAGGTGGTTTTCTTTATCTGGTCTTAAAACGCTCGTCAAGAAACTGGTGCGAGTCGATGATTCTCCAAAAAGAATAGCCCGAGGAGTGGCCATTGGTGTTTTTTGGGGAATCCTTCCTACCTTTGGATTCGCTATACTCTTTTCCTTACCTACGGCAGTCCTTTTGAGGGCAAATAAATTCTCCGCTATTCTGGGTACTTTCGTTGCCAATCCTTTCACCACACCCTTTATATACGCCTTTGAATATAAAATTGGTCAGCTAGTTTTGAGAGCTACTCCCTTGCCTTTTTCCTGGAGTCTTTTCAGGTTAGAAAATCTACTAAACTTAAGTCGATCGCTTTTAGTGGGAAGCTTCCTTTTAGCCACCGGTATGACACTCCTAACTTATTTTTTAACCTTCGGGATTGCTCTTGGGTATAGGAGGAAAAGGTCATTAAAAGCGACATCCAGTAAAATGACCCGTGATCTACAAAGGTAACTCTGTTTGTCTTTCTTCCTGCTTTCTTTTCTTGAAATATTGATATAGAAGGTGGGTGGCCACTCTTCCCTTGGGAGTGCGATTGATAAATCCTTCCTGAACCAGATAAGGCTCGTAGACCTCCTCAATAGTTTCAGGCTCCTCATTTACCACCATGGCCAACGTTTTCAGTCCTACCGGTCCTCCATTGAATTTATAGAGGATGGTCTCCAGAATCTTTCGATCCATGCTGTCGAGGCCCTTTCCATCTACCTCCAGCATAGCCAGAGCCTGATTGGCCATTTTTTGGGTTACAATGCCCTCTCCCTTTACCTGGGCATAGTCTCTTACCCGGCGAAGAAGCCGATTAGCAATTCTGGGGGTACCTCGCGATCGACGAGCTGTCTCCCGGGCACCCTTTAGCTCAATCTCTATCTTTAAAATTGACGCAGACCTCAGGACTATCTTATATAGATCCTGTTTTCCGTAAAAGTCCAGCCGGCTCACTACTCCGAATCTATTGCGTAAAGGGGAGGTAAGAAGTCCGGCTCTGGTGGTTGCTCCCACTAGGGTAAAGTGAGGAAGAGATAGTTTAACCGACCTGGTACGGGCCCCTTTTCCTAAAATTATATCTACTTTGAAGTCCTCCATAGCTGAATAGAGCACTTCCTCTACTTGGGGAGGAAGGCGGTGAATTTCATCTATGAAAAGGACATCTCCATCCTGAAGTTCGGTATTGGTAAGGATCTTAGCTAGATCACCGGGACGATCTATAGCTGAACCACTTATAGATTGAATCCCCCCTTCCATCTCGTTGGCAATGATATAAGCCAGGGTGGTTTTTCCCAGGCCGGGAGGTCCGTAAAGGAGGGTGTGGTCTAGAGCGTCACCTCGCTGTTTTGCCGCTTGGATGAAAATCCCCAGATTTTCCTTGATTCTATTCTGTCCAACGAACTCGGCCATCTTCTGGGGACGAAGGATAAGTTCAAATCCACTTTCTTCTTCCTGCAGAATAGGGATACTGATCCTTTCTTCCATTATCCTCCCTTTAATCTCACCAGGCTGGATTTATAGTGTCTTTTCGAAGACATCCCCATGCTATTTTAATCATCAGTAAAGCGCGAAATCGTTTCTCTCATTCTGATCCCTGACTCTTGTTATATATGCCTTAGAGCCTCCCTGATTAATCCGGCTAAATCTACTCCTTCCTCAGTTGATCTTAGAGCTTCTTTTACCGCCTTTTCGGCTTCTTTTCGGGTATATCCCAGGGAAATCAGTGCGGACAGGGTATCCTTGGTTATATTTTCTTTGCCCGGCTCCACTATTTCCTCTTCTTCAACTCTTTCTTTCAATTCTAGAATTAGCCTTTGGGCAGTCTTACCTCCTATGCCAGGAACATGAGTTAAGGTGGTTAGATCTCCCTTTTTTATAGCCCTCTTGAACTCAGAAGGTGAAATCCTGGAGACAATCCGCAAAGCCGACTTAGGACCTATTTTAGAAATCGAGATGAGGAGGCCGAAGAAGTCTCTCTCCTCCTGGGTAACAAAACCATACAGGGTAAGTCCATTCTCTCGCCAATGTAGATAGGTATTTATCTTTATTTCTTTTCCTTCTGGAGGAAGGAGATCGAAGCTGGATAAGGGTATATTAATTTCGTATCCCACTCCTCCGACCTCCACAATGATAAAGGCAGGAGATTTATGCTTGAGGATCCCTTTAAGGTAATGGATCATTGGCTAGCCTATTTATAGACAGTAATACTCACATCCGGACAGACGAGTGCACACAAGGCACATCCAGTACAGTCTCCTGGATTTTTAAAGACTGCCGGATGGTAGCCTTTGTCATTGAAATTAGAATCAAGTTGAATTAAGTTTTTGGGGCAGAACTTGACACAGAAACCGCATCCCTTACATCTCTTAACGTCAATTTCGATTTTGGGCATCTTTGTTTTCTTTTCCTGTAAAATAAACAGATTATTACTCTCCTGAATGAACCTCCATATTTTCTTACCCTATCACAGAAATGTAGAAAAGTCAAGCTAGAAAAGAAAATGAAAATAAAAAAAGGGCAAATATCTTGACACTTTTAAAAAATTATTTATAATAGAACTAAGTTTCTTCTGTATCTTTTTTGAAAGAATTGAGTTCTATGCCCAGAAGAGTCTTAAGCAAAACCAGGGGTCCACAGGGGAAAGAAGGCACATTATTAACGAGTATTCGCTCAATATATCCTTCTTTGTTCTCCGCAGAAAAAAAGGTAGCCGACCTAATCTTAAAACAGCCTCAAAAGGTTGTACATCTTCCCATAGGAGAAGTTGCTAGAAGGAGCGGGGTGGCAAAATCAACTGTGGTGAGATTTTGTCGTTCTATTGGCCATAACGGCTACAGTGAGTTAAAAATTTCTTTAGCACAGGACTCAGTTCCCGAAGTAAAATACATTCATCAAGATATAAAGCCAAAAGATGAGTCAGCTACAATTACGCAAAAAGTTTTCCATGCTAATATCCAGGGACTAGCCGATTCGTTGAAGATACTGGACCGTAAAGAAGTGAAGAAAGCAGTAGAGGCTCTGGTTAATGCCAAAAAGGTTCTATTTTGTGGAGTGGGTACTTCAGCTCCAATAGCCGAAGAAGCTTACCATCGTTTTCTCTATTTAGGTATTCCCTGCGTATTTTCTGGAGACCCCCATCTTCAAATAGGACTAGCTCTATCTTTGACGAAACAGGACGTTGCAGTGGGGGTCTCGCATAGCGGAAGTACCGAAGATACTCTCAAACCTCTTAGGTTAGCCAAGGAGAATGGTGCTACTGTTATATGCATTACCAACTATATTAACTCTCCTATAGCTCAGCTTGCCGATATTAAGCTAATCACTTCTTTTCGTGAGATTATTTTTCGTATTGCTGCCATGGCTGCTCGGGTCGCCCAACTCACCATCATAGAGGCTTTATATGTAAATGTGGCCATAAAAATGAAAGATAAGGCTGTACGCAACATAGAAAAATTAGAGAAGTTGTTGAGGTGAGGAAAGAAAGTCGAGTTACTTCCTTGTCAAATAAAGCTATATGTAACGACATAATAACTTGCGCATATTTAAGTTTAATTTCGAATCAATAGAAAATCTCAAAGCAGTTTTAATTCCTTGTTTTACAAAACAGGTATAACCAAAGATGCATTTAGTATTATGCATAAATATTTAAGACGCTTCATATAATAAGGTAGGATGATAGATATGTTTGTAGGCAAAAAGCTGGAGATTAAGGCCGGAAAGGAGGTGAAAAAATAATTTTAGAAAGGAGGGTAACATTTTAGCGGAACGAAGTTGAAGCTCTAAAAGGGTAAAACAAGTTAAAAACTATAAGAACCAAAACAAACATATTAAGGAGGAGGAAAATTATGAAGAAACTACTATTGCTTTCACTCGTGTTAGTTATCTCCGGTTTGATTTTTGCTGGTGGTATGGCAGAAGGAAAGGAAACCGTGGTTTGGTGGCATCATATGCCATTAGATGGAGCTCAGGGTAAGTTGTTTCAGAAGTATATGGAGGAGTTTGAAGCAAAAAATCCGGATATCGATGTGGTAATGGAATCAATCCCGCATGCACAGTATATTACTAAACTCCCCACTGCGATTGCGGCTGGTGAAGCACCTGATCTCTTTGGTCTTTCCTATCGTCAGCTCTATACTTACTATGAAAATGGTGTTCTGACTCCAATGGATAGGATTGCTTTTGATGCAGCGGGTGTGACATCTCTGGAAGAACTGAAAAAGCAATGGGCGCCGGGAGCACTTGAAGTTTATCAGGTGGGTGACAACTATTATGGTTTGCCTTTTCAGTTCAATATTTACGCTTACGTAATTAATACAAAACACTTCAAGGAAGCCGGGTTAGATCCAGATAAAGATTATCCGAAAACCTGGGATGAGGTGTATGAAGTTGCCCAAAAATTGGTTATAAAAAAGGATGGTCGAATTGTACGGCAGGCGATATCTTTCCCGTTTGTTCATTCGGCCGCCTGGTATATGCTTGAACTTGAGCCGATTATGCGGGAGCAAGAAGGCTCTATCCTCAATGAAGATCAGACTGAAAGTCTGGTAAACAGCGAAGCTGGAATTAAAGCGATGGAAGAGATTAAGAGGAGATTTGATTTAGGGGTTGCTGACAAAGATATTGCGGCTGTTTTAGATTACTATAACGAGGGGTTTCCAAAAGGCGAGTTTTCAATGATAATCGGTGGGAACTGGGGTCCTCCTCGCTGGTATATAAACTTCCCAGACATTACTGAAGAAGGAGATTTTAAAGCTATTCCTTATCCAACCTATCCCGGGAAATCGACCGCAATCAGCACGACAAGCTGGGCATGGGTGGTCTTCTCTCGGAGTGAGCACAAAGAAGCTGCCTGGAAACTGACGAATTACATTACTTCTATGCCCTCAAGAAACATCATAGAAACTGGTGACATTATCCCAAGAGCCGGGTGGTCAGAGACAGAAGGCGCTAAAACCATCCCACAAGCTAAGTTCTGGGAAGAGATGCTCCAGTACTCGGTTCCTCTGGCGAACTTCAAAAAATATCCTGAGGTCTCAGAACCCCTGAAACGGGCAATGCAGGATATTCTGCTGTCAGGAAAGGATATCAAAACAACGCTTGATGCCGTGAAAAAAGAAATTGATATGGCATTGGAAGACTAATCGGGTTTCCGAAACTCAGGGCAGGTTTTTCCTGCCCTGAGTTATTTAATGTGGTATCGGTATCATTTAAAGGATCAAACAAAATCCTTGAATTGTGAATTAAAAGGAAGGTAGGAGGCCAAGCATGGCAGCTAGGCCTGTTCCATATTTTATTAGAAAACGCCGATTGACGGGTTTTCTATTTTTTTTGCCGGCATTGATTTTCATTATAATCTTTTTATTAGGACCGATCATTGTTGCAATAGGAATTAGTTTAACTAAGTACTCCATTTTATCCGCACCAAAATTCGTCGGTTTCAAAAATTATATCAGAATTTTCAACATGCCAACTTTTTGGAAATCATTAAGTATAACAGGGATCTATATTGTATCTCGTTTGTTCTTTATTTTTTTAATTGCCTTTTTTATGGCTACTATCATTAACAAGAGAATTCCTCTTGCTGGATTTTTTCAGTCAGCTTATTTCATGCCCTATGTTTTCCCTTTAGCAGTCACAGCAATCGTCTGGAAGATCTTTTACAGACCTTTTGGTTTTATTGAGAGCTTGACCAATTTATTTGGTATAGAAGTAATTGGCTGGCTTTCCTCAGAAAGAACAGCACTGATTGCCGTCACCATTACCACAGTCTGGTCTGCGGTGGGCTATTATTCAGTTATTATTCTTGCTGGTTTGCAAACCATTCCAAAGGCAGCGCTTGAGTCGAGTGCTATAGATGGTGCTAATAGATTTCAGACTTTCTTTTATATCATTCTTCCTCTGTTAAAGCCGACTCTTTTCTATTTTATCGTGGTTGGAACCATCAATTCAATCCGAGGCTTTTCTCCTTTCTTAGTTATGACTCAGGGAGGACCAGGAGATGCGACCCGGGTGATCGGATATATGATTTATGAATACGGTTTTGTTTATCTGAAAATGGGGATCGGGTCTGCGATGTCTGTTATTCTTTTAATTATTATCCTCATTTTCACATTGATTCAGAGAAAATTCTTTAGATATGAGGGGGGTTAAGATGCTTAAAAAAATTAGGAAGTCCAAAAAGACGGAAAAAGTAATTGAGGGAATGCTTTTTATTGTTGCTGCAATTATCGCTCTTATGTTTTTATTTCCAATGGTTTATACAGTGATCTCTTCCTTAAAACCATTGGAGGATATCACAAGTGTTCCTATGCGGTGGATACCAAGAGAGATTCGTCTGCGGAATTTTATCGAGCCCTTTATAGAGAAGAATTTTGGAATCTATTTTTTTAACAGTGCCCTTGTAACTACAACAGTTACCTTTTTATCCCTATTTTTTTGCTCTCTCGCTGGATATAGTCTAACAAAATTCGACTATAAAGGAAAAAATTTTTTCTTCATTCTGGTTCTGATGACTATGATGGTTCCCATTGAGATAACCATTGTTCCCTTAGCTATCATTGTCAGGAAATTGGGCTGGATGAATAGTTATCCTGGATTAATTGTTCCTGTAGCGATTACACCATTTGGTATCTTCTGGATGCGGCAGTTTATGATTACTATCCCTAAAGATTATGCTGAAGCAGGAAGGATAGATGGCTTAAGTGAGTTTGGGATATTTATGAAGTTGATTCTTCCTCTCTGCAAGCCCGCTCTGGGAGCTCTGGCAATTTTTACTTTTATGGGGAATTGGAATAGCCTGATCTGGCCGTTGATTGTTGCGTCTAAGGACCAATATAGGACCATTACTGTCGGTCTGGTTGCCTTTGAAGGAGAGTTTTTCACTCCCTATAATCATCTTTTTGCCATGTCAGTGGTTGCCGTCCTCCCGACCTTGGTGATCTTTTTAATTTTACGAACCAAACTCATCAAAGGTCTGGCTATGGTTGGTATTAAAGGGTAAGTACAAGATTGATCGCACGTTTCTGCCCCCGCATGGCAATCGCCTGATCTGGCTTATCAATTACCTTGCTAAGCTCTTCATGGTTGCCTCTGCAGGCATAAGTTCGGAAAAACACTCGATTCTTTTTTGCCCCATAGATAACTTGATGAGCGGGACAGTTTCTGCATCGTCTTCGTAACTTTTTGCCCCGAGGAGAGACGAAAAGATTCTGCTCTTTCCATATTGCCGATCTTGGTGCTTTTCATCTTCTTAAGGGGGAGATTCATCGAAGGGGTGACTCTCGCTGGTTTGAAATAACTGAACAATTCAAAAATTATAGATTGTTGATATAAAATTCGATGCAACGTTAGCTAAATTGCCAGGGAGAGGAAGCCAATTTGCCAATGGAATCCATGATGAGGATATCTCGTGTCGGTATCTCCACCTGGGTATACTTTTGGAGACCGCTAACAGAAGTATTAAAGGACATTGTAGAAGCCACCTATCCTTACGTGGAGATATGGGCTGATAAAACGCATTTAGACCCCAGAATTTCTCCTGATCTTTCAGCGGTGAAAGATTTGTTGAATAGCCTTCATCTTAAGGTACACTCATTGCATGCTCCCTTTTCAGGTGTCAATATTGCTTCGCTAGATGAGGAGGAAAGAAAAAATTCTCTAGAGCATATAAAAAAATCAATGGAATCCTGCTCAGAAATAGAAGGAGAGATAGTAATTATCCATCCCTTTTCCACTGAAACATCTGGCGATGATCAAAGCTACCTCAGAGCAAAAAATAAAACGGAAGATTCTCTTTGTACATTAGCAACTTTCGCAGAAAAATTAGGAATAAAGCTCGCCGTTGAGAACATGACTGGGAAAAGACGCGTTGGGTCTGATATATCAGAGTTAATTGAATTAGTTACAAAAATAAATAACCCTTGCCTAGGCTTGTGTTTGGACACTGGACATAGTTTTGTGGGAAAAGAAGATGTCGATCTTTCAAAGAATGTTTTGGAGTGCGGAAGGAATTTATTTGCCCTCCACATTCAAGATACAGACGGAAAAAAGGATCGACATTGGCTACCCGGCCAAGGCATCATCAACTGGGCACAGTTTATGAAAGATCTTGTCTCCATTGACTACCAGAAAT